>Ga0209164_1000263_pt1 | contig 151818 bp, 130 predicted proteins | sample MTBNYHSulfiMetaG_FD_187458 | JGI IMG/M metagenome (GOLD analysis project Ga0209164, IMG submission 187458) | Enrichment culture microbial communities from rom New York Harbor, USA that are MTBE-degrading - MTBE-NYH (New York Harbor Sulfidogenic)... | ecosystem: Environmental > Aquatic > Marine... | reverse complement strand
GGATTAATGTTGTTTTACCCGAATCCAATCACCAAAAATCAATTTTAATGCAAATGGATGATGAACAGTCCGAATTGTACAGAATTATACTAAAATATTTTTAGGGTGCTGCATTGCGGAAAACAGGAAAAAATGGATTCTTCAAAAGTTAAACGGACAAAAAACAGAGCCGGTAAATTAACATCCGGGCTGATGAAAAATATTACCCGCAATAGATATATTCTCCCCACTTTGGTTTTAACCGCATGTCTATTAATTACTTACTTAAATTGGGATTTTGCCGATACCGCCAGGAAAAATGAACTTCAATCATATTTTGAATACAGGGCAAGAGATGTAAGTGAACGCATTGAGCAGCGCGTTATCGGTTATAAGCAAATACTTAAAGCCACACAAGGATTATTCAATGCAAGTAGTGAAGTAAACCGTGAAGAGTTTAGTTCATTCTTTAATTCACTGAATCTTGACTTAAACTATCCGGGAATACAAGGAGTTGGCTTTTCTTTAATAATTCCGTCAGCCCAAATTAAAAAGCATGTAACATCAATTCATAAAGAAGGATTCTCCGGATACAAATTGTGGCCTGAAGGAATTAGGGAAACATACACTTCTATAATTTATTTAGAGCCATTCAAAGATCTTAATCTTCGTGCATTTGGATATGATATGTATTCCGAACCTGTCCGTAGAAGAGCAATGGAAACAGCACGCGACTCAAATAAAACAGTCGTGAGCGGTAAAGTAAACTTGGTACAAGAAACGGGAAGTGAAACTCAAGCGGGTTTCCTAATCTATTTGCCGGTTTATAAAAAAGGAACACCGCAAACAACTTTAAAGGATAGGCGCAAAAATATAATCGGGTGGGTTTACTCTCCTTTTAGAATGCGAAATTTTATGGAAGGTATTTTTGGCGAACGAGGTGAAGATCTTGATGTTGAAATTTATGATGGGGAACATATTTCAGACGAAACTAAAATGTATAGTTCCAAAACTCACAAATTGAAACTGAATAATCCATTAACAATAGAAAAGGTGCTTGATTTTAATGAGCATGAATGGAGGGTCTTAGTTACTTATACACCTCTGTTAGAATCCCGATTAGGATTTAGTACTGCTCGTATAATTTTATTTGTTGGATTGAGCTTAAGCATATTGCTAACAATAATTACATACCTGCTTATAAATAATAAGATACTAACTGCTAATGCAAACGCAGAACTCAAGTTAGCCGGAGATTCGCTGAAGAATCTTCAAAAAGACCAACAGATACTGCTCGATAACATACCGGCATGGGTTTTCTTTAAGGATACCGCGAATCGATTCATCCGTGTTAATAAAACTTTTGCCGATGTAATGGGAATGCCTGCCGAGCAATTAGAAGGTAAATCTCTTTTTGATATTTTCCCGAAAGAACAAGCTGAGGCATTTTGGGAAGATGATAAAGAAGTAATAGGCTCAGGTACATCTAAAAATAAAATTATTGAAGCGATGGAATCTCCGAACGGAAAAATTTGGGTACAGACAGATAAAATCCCCTACATCGATGCACATGGAAAGGTGGTCGGTTTAATCGGTTTTGCACTCGATATCACCGACCGTAAACATGCAGAGGAATCTTTACTTGAATCTCACCAAATCATTGAAGGAATAATTAATTCAATACCTGTAAGAGTATTTTGGAAAGATACGAATCTTGTTTTCTTGGGCTGCAACAAACTGTTCGCACAAGATGCGGGTTTTACAGACCCAAAAGAAATAATCGGGAAAAATGATTTCCAGATGAACTGGGGAAAACAAGCCGAACAATACCAACAAGATGACCGGGAGGTAATTGAAAGCGGCAGACCGAAACTTAACATAGAAGAATCTCAAACGACTCCCGATGGAAATCTTATTACACTTCTAACAAGCAAAATACCGTTACTAAATTCTGCCGGAAAAACTATCGGTGTTCTTGGAACATATGTTGACATTTCCGAACGCAAATATGCAGAAGTTGAATTAAAGAAAAGCTATGAACAAGTGACTAAAATAAATGCCGAAAAAGATAAATTCTTTTCTATCATAGCGCACGATTTAAGAAGTCCTTTCAACGGTTTTATTGGGCTAACCGGATTAATGGCAGACAAGTCCGAAAAATTTTCGAAAGCTGAATTTGTTGAACAGAGTAAATCACTGAATAAAGCTGCTAAAAATTTGTATAAACTCTTGGAAAATCTGTTGGAGTGGTCTCAAATTCAAAAAGGGACTATAGAGTTTACTCCAAAAAATTTACAATTATCTAAATTAGTCTCGGAAAGCATAGATACAATTTATGAACGGGCTCTCCAAAAAAGAATTACAATCATACGTGAAATTGATAACAAACAAAAAGTTTTTGCTGACGAAAAAATGATAGGAACCGTGCTCAGAAACCTTTTATCTAACGCGATTAAATTTACGAGAGTCGATGGTAAAGTAAGCATTAAATCTGAATACCTTAATAATGGTACAATTAAGATTTCGGTTGAAGATAATGGTATTGGAATGCATGAAGAAGACGTTAAGAGACTTTTCAAAATTGAAGAGAAAGTAAGTACACTTGGTACTGATGGTGAGATCAGTTCGGGTTTAGGTTTGTTGCTTTGCAAAGAATTTATTGAAATGCACGGCGAAAAAATTTGGGTGGAGAGTAAAGAAAATGAGGGCAGCAAATTTTCTTTTACTCTTAAAGGAGAGAATAGTTATGAAAACTAAAAAAAACAAAGATGTAATAGGTACACCTAATCAATCAAACTCAAAAACTGAATTGAACCCGGAAGAAATAGGAAATAGGTTTTACGAAAACATTGTTGACACTGTACGAGAACCATTACTCATTTTAGATAAGGAATTGAGAGTAGTAAAAGCCAGCAGATCTTTCCTTGATTTTTTTAAAGTCAGCTCTCATGAAACAATCGGAAAACTTATTTATGATCTAGGTAATAAACAGTGGGACATCCCTAAACTGAGAGAACTCTTAGAGACCATTCTTCCCGAGAAAACAATATTCAATGACTTTGAGGTTGAACATATCTTCAGAACTATCGGAAAGCGGTTTATGCTTTTAAATGCCCGCCAAATTGAGAGGGCATTTGGAAAAGAAAAAATAATTCTTCTTGCAATTGAAGATGTAACCGGAAGAAAGCGAGATGAAAAATCATTACGCGAGAAGAATGAATTAACTAGTGAATATTTGGATATTCTTTTGGAACATGCACATGCTCCAATTATTATCTGGGACTCTTCGTTTCTCATAAATAGGTTCAATCATGAATTTGAAAAACTAAGCGGTTATGATTCAAGCGAAGTAATAGATAAACCAATCGAAATGCTTTTTCCTGAAGACAAAGTTGATTCGATGATCGGCTTATTAAAGAATAATCTTAACGATAATTTTTCCGAAGCAATTGAAATAGATATTTTAACAAAAGATAAAACTATAAAGACAGTTCTATGGAATTCCACAAATATTTTTGATAAAGAAGATAAAAATATAGTTGCAACAATTGCACAGGATATTACTAATCGTAAACAAACAGAAAATAAATTGGAGATTCTAGAAACCCGATATCGCCGCCTTTTCGAGTCGGCGAAAGACGGTATTCTTATTCTCGATGGTGAAACCGGGAAAATTATTGATGTCAATCCCTTTTTGTGCGAGTTGCTCGAGTATTCCAAAGAAAAATTTATAGACAAAGAATTATGGGAAATTGGGTTCTTTAAAGATATAGCTGCTAATAAAGAAAAATTTTTAAAGTTACAAAATGAAGAATATGTTCGTTATGAAAACTTACCGCTTCAAACGGCGGTTGGGAAAATGATAAAAGTTGAATTTGTGAGTAACGTCTATTTAGTAAATAATCATAAAGTAATTCAATGTAATATTCGGGATATAACCAAACACAAACAAGCCGAAGATAAATTAAGAATATCTGAAAACCGTCTTCGCACACTTGTTCAAACAATACCCGATCTAATTTGGTTAAAAGATGTAAATGGTATTTATCTTTTATGTAATCCAATGGTTGAAAGATTTTTTGGTGCCGGTGAAAGTGATATTGTTGGGAAAACGGATTATGACTTTGTGGATAAAAAATTAGCGGATTTCTTTCGTGAAAAAGATAAAAAAGCGATGGCTGCCGGTAAACCTACAAGTAACGAAGAATTGATAACTTTTGCAGATGACGGTCACCTTGCTTATATAGAAACAATTAAGATGCCTATTTATGATAAAGATGATAGACTGATCGGTGTTTTTGGTATAGGAAGAGATATCACGGAACGTAAACATGCCGAAGGAGAACTTCTAAAATTATCACTCGCAGTTGAACAAAGCCCGGCATCAATTATAATTACCGACACGGAAGGACTTATTGAATATATAAATCCGAAAGTAACCGAAATTACAGGTTATAAAGCGGAAGAAGTAATCGGGAAAAATCCTCGAATATTCAGCTCGGGAGAAAAATCCAAAAGAGAGTATAAAGAAATGTGGGCAACAATTAATTCGGGAAAAGAATGGCGTGGTGAATTTCATAATAAAAAGAAAAACGGTGAGCTTTATTGGGAGTCGGCATTAATTTCAAAGATCACAAATGAAAAAGGAATTGTTACACATTATCTAGCTATTAAGGAAGATATTACAGAGCAGAAACAGGTAGCTACAGAATTAATTAAAGCAAAAGAAAAAGCTGAAGAATCCGATAAACTAAAATCAGAATTTCTTGCACAGATGTCACACGAAATTCGGACACCGATTAATGTAGTGTTGGGATATACCGAATTCCTTAATGATTTATTTGGTGATATAAATGATCCCGAAGCTAATGATTGTTTTGATGGTATCAATCTAGCCTCAAAAAGAATTATCAGAACAATAGATTTGTTACTTAACGCAGCAGAATTACAAACAGGTAATTATCAACCTCATTTTGTTACAATTGATCTCGATACAGACATTCTCAATAAATTATATCATGAGCTTCAGCTCTCGGCTAAACAGAGAGGATTAGAATTGATATATAATTGTGAAATAAATGATCCGAAGATATTAGCTGATGATTATAGTACTACCCAAATTTTTGTCAACTTGATAGATAATGCAATCAAATACACAAAAAAAGGCAAAGTAGAAATTTTGTTAACAAAAAATAGGAAAGGTAATACTATTGTTGAGATAAAAGATACTGGAATTGGAATTGCTAAAGAATTTTTTCCCAGATTATTTGATGCATTCACTCAAGAAGAACAAGGTTACTCAAGAAGTTTTGAAGGTAACGGACTTGGGTTAGCAACCGTAAAAAGCTACTGCGATGTAAATAATGCACGTATAGAAGTAGAAAGTGTGAAAAACGGAGGATCGACATTTAGAATCATTTTTGATAAAAAGTTTATTGTAAACACAAATTGAATAAATTGTTGAATTTATAAAGCATTAAACCACGGATTTAGGGTATGTTGAGTAACTGTCATTCTGAATGGAGCGAAGCGGAATGAATGCCAAAGGCATCGCAATGCGAGAATCTCACCTTAAATAAATTGAGAATTTAAGCTATATAAAGTGAGATTCCTCATCCGTTAGCCAACGGATTCGGAATGACAGTTTATTGATTTTGCAACAAACTCTTTATCCGTGGAGAGTTTGGGGCAGCACTCTCTAGTTTTAGGAATTTCTCGAAAATAGTCCAATTCTCAGAATACTTATCTAGCCATAAGATGTAGTTCCTTTTTCATCCCTTCGCCCGATTGTTGCACCATAGTCGTATTCATATATTATTACCAACAATTGATATGACAATTTTGGCGCAAAAAATATTTGCAAAATTAAAATATCATAAACAATAATGGAGGAACACAATGAAATTATTTACAAAGATTATGCTGTTATTAACATTAGCTTTGGTTTTGAGTACTAATGTTAATGCGCAGTTCAAGAACTTTGGTCTAAAAGGTGGACTTCAATTTAATGGCATTCTACCTGCAACCGAATTTGAGGATGATAACGGATTATCCTTAACAGGCTTTTTAGCCCGCGGATATTTAAGATTCGAACTAGTTAGTGCTCTTAATGTGGAAGTTGGCGCTGGTTACGGTAACATTCGTGGTGATGATTTTAATTATGCCACAATGACAAAAGGACCCGGAGAGTATAGCACCAATATCATCCCAATTGATCTACGGTTACTCATCACACCATTGGATTCCGAAAGTTGGAATCCCTATCTCTATTTTGGTGCCGGTTATATGAATTATAAAGTGGGAGTCAAACCGAGTGTAACTTCACCATTGGATGTTGAAGAATCTGGGTGGACTGTAATATTTCCAGTTGGTGTAGGAACTGAATTCAAAATAACCGAGAATCTTATTGTTGACGTTAGTGCCGGTCTAACTTATTCATTAACCGATAATTTGAACTATTACAAAATTTCCGATTTAAATGATGCTTACTTTAGTCTTGGTGTTGGCATTAGCTTTAGCGGCGAAAGCTGTGATACCGATAAAGACGGCGATGGTCTAACTAGATGCGAAGAAGAAGCACTTGGAACAGACCCAAATAATCCGGATACTGACGGTGACGGCTTATCCGATGGTGATGAAGTATTAAAATACAAAACCGATCCTCTAAAAGCAGATACTGATGGTGACGGTCTTTCGGATGGTGATGAGGTTTGGAAATACAAAACTAATCCTCTAAAAGCTGATACCGATGGTGACGGTTTATCTGATGGTGATGAAGTATTAAGATACAGAACCGATCCTCTAAAAGCTGATACAGATGGTGACGGCTTATCAGACGGCGATGAAGTATTAAAATACAAAACCGATCCTCTAAAAGCAGATACTGACGGTGACGGCTTATCGGACGGCGATGAAGTATTGAAATACGGAACCGATCCTCTAAAAGCAGATACTGACGGTGACGGCTTAACCGATTATGAAGAAATTATGACTTACAAAACCGATCCTCTAAAAGTTGATACAGATGGCGGATCAGTCGGCGATGGAATTGAAGTTAGGCGAGGAACCGATCCTCTTGATCCTTCAGATGATATTGTACAAATAGATGTTCCTATCGTTCTTGACGGCATTACTTTTGCCACAAATAAATTCAACATTACTCCTGAATCGGAAACTGTTTTGAACAAAGCACTCAAAACATTACAAACATACGATGATATAGTTGTTGAAATAAGTGGTCATACTGATAGTGACGGCAGCAACGCATACAACCAGACCCTATCTCAAAATAGAGCTGAAGCTGTTAAAGCATGGTTAGTAAGTAAAGGTATCTCATCCGACAGAATTACTGCAGTTGGTTATGGTGAAGACAAACCAAGAGTTGCTAACGATACAGCTGAACACAAAAGAATGAACAGAAGAATTGAATTCAAACGCATTAAATAATTTTGCTTGAATTTAGATTTTATAATTAAGGGTGTCTTCGGGCACCCTTTTTTTAGTTTGATAACCTTAGTAAAAGTTCAATAACAATCCAAAAGAGACATATGTCATTTGTTAAATCGTACGAGAAAAAATCTCAGGTAAAGAGAGATTTAGTTGTGAGTTTAGCTTTGTTTTTCGCAACTCTTTCTATTGTAATAGTATTGTTATAAAACAATTAACAAAAAGTACAGGGTCAGTAGATTATTTGGTGGGAAAGTACCTTATTTATATAATTTCGATCACTTGAGACTGTCAATATTAACGAAGTTCCTTTTACTAGAATAAAAGAAAAAGCTAATAAAATCTTTCGCGGTTATATTAATTCTTTGTGAACATTGTGCCTTCCTTGTGCACATCGTGGTTATACTTTTTAACCACAACGAACATGAGGTTTTCACTAGCGGCACAAAGAGAAGCCATATCTTATTTCTTTCTATTTAGAAAATGATGATTAGTAACTTAATTAAATAAATCTGCATAGGGAGTTGTTAACCCGACTCGGATCAGATAAAGAACTCAAGTTGACCGCTTACATTTATAAACCGTTAAAACGGTTCAAAATCTTCACTTTTTTCTCATTAACCCACGGATTAATCCGTGGGTTAATAAAACGAAAAACAATTTGTTATAACCGTTTCAACGGTTTTTTTACTTGCCGATGATTTAGGCGGTTAACTTGATAAAGAAGCAAAAATTTTTAATACTTTCTAAAATTGTTATTTACTGTTATCTTTCGCCCTAAGATTTTTAAGGATGACAATAATTATGAAGACGTTTGTAATTTTATTTGTTTTATGTTTCTCGGTTTTTGCTCAATCGCCCAACGAGTGGGAAATATTATCTAGTTCAGGCAACTCAATATTATACTTGAGCAAAACAAGTTTAGAAAGTTTTAAAGGTTCCGATGTTTATGTTTGGGTTTTGGAAAAACATATACCACCGATTGTTATTGAGTCAGTTGACGGAAGAATTCATAAAACAAAAACATATTATCTTTTCAGTAAAGAATATAAACGATATAGTATGCTATCGATCATTTATTATGATGAAAAAGATAATGTGTTAAAGAGTTTTGATTATAACCGCAAGACAGATATACCCGCCTACAAATATAATTATCCTCTAATGCGAGGAAGCAACGAGGAAATTATTTACCAAAGGATTATCGAACTTACCGGCGAACTTAAAAAGGATACTGAATGAAGTACAGCAGAGATTGGGATAGTTCGGTAGAAGTCCGAGATTCAAAGATACACGGTAAAGGGATTTTCTCTAATGCATTCATTCCCAAAGGTGAACTTGTAATGATTATAAACGGCGATGTAATCGACGGAGACGAGTGCGAACGACGTGAAGATGAAGAAGATAATGTCTACATTTTTTGGAACGGTGATACTTACATTGATACTAATAACTCAGAAAAAATCCGCTACATAAACCATGACTGCGATCCTAATTGTGAAGTTATGGATAGAGACAAAGAAACACTAAATCTTGTTGCCATAAGAGATATTTACCCGGAGGAAGAAATCACAATAGATTACGGTTACGAAGAGATTTATGAAGGATGTACTTGCAGAACGTGTAGCAACGAATCTACCGGGGAAACTAAGGCATCATAATTTTTTCCGCAACATTTCTTTGCCTCCCAAGTTATTCATTTGTCTTAAAATGTTTTCTCTTCTATTCATCATGTAGTGGGAAGGTTTTGCCGGGTTTCTCACCGATGGTCTTGGAAGTACAACAGCCATTAATGCCGCTTCGCCTTGAGTTAATCTTTCAGACGATTTGTTGAAATAATATTTTGATGCGGCTTCTATTCCGTAAATGTTTTTACCTAGTTCGCAAATATTAATATATACTTCCAAAATTCTTTTCTTTGACCAGATCAATTCTATCAGAACCGTGAAGTAAGCTTCAAATCCCTTTCTTATAAAAGATTTATCCTCCCACAAGAAAAGATTTTTTGCAACTTGCTGAGTAATTGTACTTGCGCCTCTTACTCTCCTTCCGCTTTCAATTTCATCAATTGCTTTTTGAATTTGTACAACATCAAAACCATTGTGCTCAAAAAATAGTTGATCTTCTGATGCAATAACTGCTAACGGGAAATGAGGTGAAGTTTTGTCGATATTCTTCCAATCATATTTATAATCATTCGTTGAGACAATAATTCCTAAAGAAGATTTTGATTGAATGAAAGCGGTAGTCGGTGGGTTAATCCATTTGAAAATAAAAATAACAGCTGATGTAAGCAGCGTAAACAAAATAAAAAACGAAATGAGATAAATAAAAATTGATTTAACTATTGCACTTATTTTCATCGGATATTTTTTTAATAATAACCCCCCGTAGCTTCGGGTAACCCTTTGTATTCGGGTGATTCAATTATAATTGAGATTATAAAATAAGATAACTTCTTAATTTTTTGCTCTAATTCCGATTGACCAATCGGGTAACTCCAAACTACGGTATGATCCCAATCTTCAAATTTGATTCTAAGCATTTGTTGACCGGGTGCCGGGTCTTGTTCGAAATCCGAAGTAGATTTTATTTCTTTCGGCATATCAAAAAATCCGACTTCGTTTGCCATTTCCAATATTGCATGTTTTTGTTCAATCGAAAATGAAAAAGTTGTATCGGCAGTTCCCGCTTGTACCAAATCTTTAATAAAATAATTCTCGAAAGTATTTACTTCATCTTTATATTCATATTTCAAATGTACTTTCAAATCAATATCCTCTTGACCGCAATTACATGAGCAATTAATAATTGCAAAACTCAACATTAGTATAGTTACCAGTGTAATGAATTTCATGTTCTCCTCATTTGATTATAATTACTGTATGAATATAAGAAAAGAAGGTAAAAATTGTCTGCAATGTTCCGTGAAATAAGTAAACAAAAAAACGATTAAATACCATTAATCATTTGATATGAATCAAATAATAGTACTAATCCGAAAACAATTAATAGAATTCCCATAAATTTAATTACCGACATATACCATTTCGTTTGAAAGAAATTCTTGAAGCTCCCTCCTATTAGAACTATCAACACTTTTACTCCGACTAAGAAAAAATAAAAACCGGTAATAAATGCAAAACTGTTTACCGGAGAATAATTATATGCGGAAATTAACAGAGGTCCACCGATCGTAATCCAAAATATATAAGGATTGGGATTTGTATAATTTGTAATTACTCCCTTTTTGAATGATGAGTTTTTCCCAGACGGTTGATCAATTTTAATTGTACTTAGCTTAAGATTCTCATAGCCAAGATAGAATAAATAAAAAGCACCGAGAATTGAAATAATAATCAGAAACAATGTTATATCCTGGAATTGCAAAAGTATAAAAATAGAACCGGCAACAATCGGCAGATCAGTTATCACCGGAACGAATGCAACTAACAGCCCGGCTTTCGTCCCGTATTTAAGAGTCTCGGTGATTGTCAAAGCCATCAATGGCCCCGGTGACACGCCGGCGGATAATCCGAGTGTGATGCCGGCAATCAGCAGCGGTATAAAATCATAACTCATTAATTACTCTCAACACAGGATAAACATTCAATTGTTCATCGTAATAAGGCGACCGTTCATAAAAGAAACTTAACCTTGCATAAGGATTTGTCTTAAAGTTTTCATTTGTCTCTAGTAGTTGATTAAATTCTTTTTTCAACTCTTCATCCGAGTTCAACATTTCAACGGCGATCGGTTCCATCGAATAAAATTCAAAATACTCTTTACGCTCAAAAATTGAATTAAAGAAACCCCACTGTAAAAATGAATCGGGTGCTTTTGGTTCTAATAAATAAACAATTAGCGGGACTAAACTTTGGTTTGTTGAGACGAAATAATCACCTTCGTTAATTATAACCGTATCAAGTATAACTTCATAATCAGCTTTAACTGTTTGTCTTCCTTCATAAGATGTTTTAGAATATTCAACACCGGTAAATTTATATCTCTCAACTAAGTATTGTTTTGTTTCCGCAGCAGACTCGGTTTCAATACCGTGAAGTTTCATGATATCAACAATCTCTTTCCATTGTTTTGGGATGATGTACCCGTTTGGAACAGAAACAGAATCAATTACTTTTTTGTGATTATAATATTTTATCGGCTCTTCAAATTTTTCATTCGAGTAAGTTAAAATTTCCGAGCCGGTTATTTCACTGAAATATTTTACAGGTTCGTAACCTTTGTATAAATACTCGCTAAATTTTTCTGTTGATTCAAATGCAATAGGTAGATGCTTTTTATTTATGTAGTATTCTTGAACCGCTTCTTCATCCGCAGTACGAATTAGATTTTTAATTTTTACCGGGTTACTATTAACTAAATCCAAAACAACTTCTATTGAAGTTTTTGTCGCATAGACTCTTTCTTTATATATTTTCGACATGTGAGTTTCCAGCAACAAACCGATTCTGTTTTGATAAGCTGCATATCCATGAGAAAAACGAGGTGATGAAACCCATTCGGTCAAACCGTCACGCGGATCGGTATAAAAATAATTTTTTGATAAATATGAAAAATAAGGCGATGTTAAGTAACCGCGGTTAGCCATTTCGGTTTCAAAATATTCAATGAATTCGTTTTGAACCCAATCGCTTATACTTGGTCGGGTATTTTGATACTTTTCAATTCCGTACGTCATTACATATTGATAATCGAGTCCGTTAGTTGTATGCGAATCAATAAATATTTCAGGTTTCCAGGTTGAGAATAATTTAAGTAGTGCTTTCATTTCGGGAGCATCAGCTTTAGTAAAATCTCTGTTAAGATTTATATTCTGTGCAGTTGTTCTCCACCCCATTTCTTCAGGACCATTTTGATTTATTCGATTGAATTTACTTTTTCGTTCATGCCCGTCAACGTTAAAAATGGGGATAACAATAAAAACAACATCGTCAAACAAATTTTCATTTTTCTTTTCTACAAACACTTCTCTAAGTAAAAGTTTACAAGCATCTTTCCCTTCAATCTCCCCCGAGTGAATTCCATTTTCGATTAGAATAACAGGTTTGTTATTTTGTGAAGGGTCAAACTTCTTTTCTTTATCAACAATCAAATAAAATAATTTTCTTCTTTGCGGACTTTCACCAAATTCTTCAAATCTTATTTCCTCAAAATCATCGGCAAATTGTTTGAAATATTTCATAGTAGTTTCATAATCGGCTGTATTCAGAAAATCGGATTTTTCAAATTCCGTCAGCCATTTTGCATCAAAATTTTGTGAAAAGGTTAAAGTGCTTAATAAGAAAAATATCGCTAATGTTTTCATATTCAATTTCTCTCGCTTACAATAGTTGAATAATGGGATGCAATATCATATTTTAATAGTTATAAAATAATTCAACAAAGATAATAAATAAACTTGAGGTGGTCATGATTTCAAAAAAAATGCAAGATGCATTAAACAACCAACTAAATGCCGAATTGTTTTCTTCGTATTTGTATTTGGCAATGGCAGCACATTTTGAGAATACGAATATGAAAGGATTTGCAAACTGGATGAACAAACAATCCGCAGAAGAATATGAACATGCAATGAAGTTTTATACATACATTAATAATGTTGGTGCAAAAGTTGAATTAAAAGCTATAGAAAAACCCAAAAGTAAATGGACTTCTCCTAAACAAGCTTTCGAAGAAGCTTTAGCACATGAAAAGAAAATCACAAAAATGATCAACAACTTAGCCGATATGGCATTAGTTGAAAAAGATCATGCAACAAACATTTTCTTACATTGGTTTGTTACCGAACAAGTTGAAGAAGTTGCAAGTGTTGAAGATATTGTTAATAAATTTGAACTAATCGGCGACAACAAGAACGGTCTCTTTATATTAGATAGAGAACTAGGCAGCCGGCAGTAATTGACTTGGAATTCAAAGAAAACGTAAATTTTTCATTTTACAATTACTCTTAATTTATTATATTTGGGGTCTGTAAAATTTCAAGAAATGGAGCAAAAAATGGCTAGAAGATGTCAGATAACCGGTGTAGGGCCCAAATCAGGCAGCAGTATCTCTCACGCACATAATAAAACAAAAAGAAGATTTTTACCGAATTTGCAGAAAAAAAGAATTTGGGTTAAAGAATTGAATAGATACGTTACGGTTAAAGTTTCCACAAGTGCTTTAAAAACCATTTCGAAAAACGGAACTGCCGAATTAGCAAAAATGATTCTCGATAAAAAAATTAAAGTGAATTAACCTGTATTTTCTCTGTAATTAAAAAAGCCTGTCAACCGACGGGCTTTTTTGTTTTAAAGAATGTAATTTTGTCAAATTAATTCGAAAGAATATAAAGGAAAGAACATTGAGGAAAACTAAATATTTATTGCTTGCCCTCTTAATTACTCTATCTTCAATCACTTATTCACAAGTTTTAAATCCATACGCATCAAATCATTACACAAACACTGCCAAGCAAATCATCAAATCATCTTTGTCTGAAATGAAAGGATATGATTGGCTGCGTGATTTATGCGAGAATATCGGTCCACGATTAAGCGGTTCGGAAGAATCTATGAAAGCCATTTATTGGGCTGAAGAAAAGTTCAAACAAATGGGGGTAGATTCTGTCTGGCTGCAGCCGGCAATGGTGCCAAAGTGGGTTAGAGGAAATATTGAGAATGCAACAATTGTAAAGAGTAATAAATTTTCCGGAAGGAAATTAAATATTGCGTCTTTGGGGAGCAGTGTTGGTACACCTAAAGGCGGCATAACTGCCGAAGTTATCGAAATTCATTCATTCGATGAATTGGAACAAAAAGCCGAAGAGGTAAAAGGGAAAATTGTTTTCTTTAATAGACCATTCAATCAAACCTTTACAAATACTTTTAGAGGTTACGGTGATGCAGTTGATCAACGAGGAAGCGGTCCTTCGAAAGCCGCAAAATTCGGTGCCGTTGGTGCTATTGTAAGGTCTGTTACTTCTAAGTACGATAATGTTCCTCATGTCGGGACACTATTTTATGATAGTTCTGTTGAAAAAATTCCCGCTGCAGCAATCGGTTTAATTGATGCTGATTTCTTAAGTGATGCACTAAAGGAAGAACCAAGTCTTCAAGTAAATTTGGAAATGGATTGTGAAAATTTTGAAAAAGTTATTTCTTATAATGTTATTGCCCAAATAAACGGGACAGAATTTCCTGATGAAATAATAGTCGTTGGCGGACATTGGGATAGTTGGGATAAAGGTTGTGGTGCACATGATGATGGTGCTCCATGTATTCAAACTATGGAAGTTCTTGATCTTTTCAACAGATTAGATATAAAGCCAAAACGAACAATTAGATGCGTGTTATTTATTAATGAAGAAAACGGAATTGGCGGCACATTAGCTTATGCAGATTCAATAAAGAATAAAAATGAATATCATTTAGCTGCAATTGAATCCGATAGAGGCGCTTATACGCCAAGAGGATTTTCAGTAACCGCAGATTCGCTTACAATTTTAGGTATGCAGAATTGGCTTCCGGTTTTAAACAAATCCCTAATTGAATGGATAAGACCGGGAGGAAGCGGTGTCGATATATCAAGAATTGAAGGTGCAAAAGCATTGATCGGTTATGTCCCGGATGACCAGCGTTATTTTGATGTTCATCATTCCGACAATGATGTTTTTGAAGAAGTTCACCCTCGTGAAATGCAGCTTGGTACATCGGCAATTGCAATTTTAACTTATCTTTTAAGTGAGGAAGGATTATAAAAAAATCCCCGGAATCTTTGAGACTCCGGGGACTTATTAGGACTGATTCTACAGCTACCATTCATTAAGGGAGAGGGAATTTTTTTTAGTCATTTCTCTTTTTCGTTGTTGTTCTTTGTTGAGTATTACTTTTCGTTTCCTGTCTTTTTACCGGTGTTGACTGCACAGTTTCTTTCCTTTCATTTCTATTTGTAGAAACCGAAGGACTATTATTTCTATTAGTATTTGTTGAACGGGTCTCACTATTTTCACGTTTAGCAGGTTGAGTTGATTTAAGTATACTCTCCGTTCTCTTTGACTGTTGATCATTTCTTTTAACTTCCGGTGTACTTGTTTCTCTCTGGGGAACTGTTCGAGTTTCCTGCGATTCTCTTGTAGAACGTTCGGTTGTTCGTACTTCAGGTCTTGAAGTTTGAGGACTTCTGCTTTGAATATCCCGCACTTCGGCATCACGTCTTACTTCTTCCCTATTATTGCTTAATACTTCACGTGATTTATTTTCTTCATTTCTGAAAGTAACAACATCTCTTCTTAGTGTACTTTTTGACGATCCTTTATTAATATCACTTGTCGGCATCTCTCTAAATTTTTGTACTTCTCTTTCATCCGGTTGATATGTTACTATTCTATTGGAATTAACATTGCCTCTTGACCCGGTAAATTCTCTTAAATCCGTTGTTCGGGAAATTTCTCTTTCAACAATTCTGTTCCCGGTTCTTCTTTCGACATAGTTTCTATCAACACCACCGTTAATTATTCTTCCGCGATCCGAGTAATAATTTGTTCTGTATTTTGTGTTATTAAAGACTCTATTCTTGTTTCCGACCGGAACAAAATGTACATGAACGTTTCTATGATGAAATCTATTGAACGGAACAAAATTCCAGTAGTAATAACTTGATCGATAATTAACCGAAAAATGAATACCGACATTAATTCTGAAAGATGCATAAGGCGGAAGTGGTGCCCAACCTATATAATTATCGCTGTAACGCCATTCAACCCATGATGGTCCCCACTCGTAACCGGGAACCCAAACCCAGCCGTAAAAATCATCATTATACCATCTGCCGTAATGATAAGTTGCCCATCCAAACGGCTCATAAGATTCCCAATACCATCCGTAACTTGTATATTCCCAATGACCGACTGAATAAGGCGACCAATATCTATCAACACGGTAAGGTTTCCAAACTACTAAATCATAATCTATTTGAATCCATTCGCCGTGCGGTCTTAAATTATGATAGAAAAAGTGGAAATCTGCATTATCATAACCAGCTTTGATCTCGGTAGTTAAAATACCGGCAAACATTATCACGAATATTACAATCATCTTTTTCATTTCATCCTCCTTTGGTGCTTTTATAACTAATTACTCAAGTTCAATGCCAATAGGAAACCTTAATTTATTACTTAAAATGAGGCATTTTTTTGAACCGAGCTTTCTAATTGTACATTTTTATGAACACATATTGTTCACCAAAGCAAATATGGGATAAACCTTCGAGGTAAGGATATGCGCTTTATGTAGTTTTTCCTCGAAGGTTGCTAAGATGGCTAGCAACGTTGAAGGTCAAAAACAAGTGACCTTCAACGTTAATAACTTGTAGCCGCAGACTTTACGTCTGCGGTGGTAACCTCTCGAAATCAAAACATAAACCTGAGCTCTGACAATAAGTGCGGTAATTTCGATTAGCAAAAAAAATAACTTCTTATAATTCAATCACTTACGGAGACCAATTTTTCATTTATACGCACCCGTCAGAACTCAGGAACACATATTGTTCACCAAAGCAAATAGATTATTTGTGAACATTTTTCATTATTTTTAGAAAGAATTACAAATCAATTAGGGAGAGTGAAATGAGATTTTTATTAACCGTTTTATTTATTGCCTTGCTCTTTTCGGCTTGTACTACATCAAAGGAGGATCAAAAGAAAATGTTGGAAGAAAAAATTGCGAAATATGCCGTAACCGATATTAATTATGATGAATCTTTGTTAGACGAGAGACAAAAAGTTGTCGTGCAAAAATTATATGAAGCTGCAAAAATTATGGACGAAATTTTCCTTGAACAAGTCTATTCTAAAAATCATGAGATCAAAAAGAAACTGGAAACTTCATCCGATGAGCTGGATAAACTTAAATTGCAATTCTTTACTATTAATTTCGGTCCTTTTGATAGGTTGGATGGAAATAAACCTTTTATCGGTGAAGATGAAAAACCTTTGGGCGCAAATTATTATCCCGAAGATATAACCAAAGAAGAATTTGAACAATGGATACAAGTAAATCCCGAAGATGAAAAATCATTTAGATCGGAATTCACAGTAATAAGAAGAAGCGCAAACGGGTTAGTTGCTATTCCTTATTCCGAATTCTACAAAACTAAACTTGAAACAGCTTCTGCGTTATTAAGAGAAGCAGCAGAATATGCTGATAATCCTACTCTAAAAAATTATTTACTTACTCGTGCCACTGCATTTGAAACAAACGATTATTTTGAAAGCGATATGGCCTGGATGGATTTGAAAGATCATACAATCGAAGTAATTATCGGTCCTTATGAAGTTTATGAAGACGAACTTTTCAATTATAAAGCCGCATTTGAATGTTTTCTTACAATTGTTGATCCCGACGAAACTAAAAAATTAGAAATATTTGCCAAATACTTAAAAGAAATGGAAGATAACCTTCCTATACCAGATGAACATAAAAATTATGATCGAGGTTCTGATTCACCGATCATTGTCGCGCAAGAAGTATTCACCGGTGGCGATACAAAAGCCGGGGTGCAGACTTTAGCTTTCAACTTACCTAATGACGAAAGAGTTCGTCAAGCAAAGGGTTCAAAAAAAGTCATGTTGAAAAATATTCACGAAGCAAAATTCGAAAAACTCCTCTACCCTATTGCGCAGAAAGTTTTGGATGCCGAGCAACTTGAGTATGTTACATTTGATGCATTTTTTAATCATACATTAATGCATGAAATGTCACATGGTGTCGGTCCCGGTTTTATAACGGTTGATGGTCGGCAGACCGAAGTTAAAACGGAATTGAAAGAAACATATTCCAAAATAGAGGAATGCAAAGCAGATATTCTCGGTATGTACAACAATGTTTTAATGATAGAAAAAGGAGTTTATCCAAAAGAATTTGAAAATGAACTCTGGTCAACTTTTTTAGCCGGAATATTTCGTTCTGTTAGATTCGGAGTTGATGCTGCTCACGGAGGAGGCAATGCTATTATTTTTAATTACTTATTGGAAAATGGAGCTTACGAGTACAACGAAGCTTCCAACAAAGTAAAAGTTAATTACGATAAAGTTTATGATGTTCTCCAAGAACTTGCAACAAAGATACTGTTGGTACAGGCAAAAGGTGATTATGCCGGAGCGAAAGAATTGATTGAGCAGTATGGAGTTGATTCGCCAACGATGGTTAAATTAAAATCTCAATTAGCTGATTTACCTGTTGATATCTGGCCTAATTTTGAAATAGAAAATAATCAGTAAAAATTGTTGTTAGAAATCAATAATTAACCGGTACGGTTACAGTAACTTTTGATCGTACCGGTTTTCCATTTAATTGAGCCGGTTCAAATTTAGTTCCAAGTAAAGCAACTTCCACAGCAATACCTGCACCATGAGATAAATCTTTTATTACTGTTGTTTTTGTAACACGTCCCCTTTCATCAACATCACAGAGCACAATTACATTACCTTTTACATTATTATCTTTTACTCTTTGGGGAATTTTGAAATTATTTATAACCGCTCTAATACCATCTTTTGGTTTAGCACAAACATCAACACCGCTGCAGTTAAAATTATCAATCGGACTTATAGCAACTCTGGTTTCTTCAGAGATAACCGATTCAATTTTAGTTTCTTCCTTCAACTGTGAAGATTGATCCGGAGGATTTTCCGGAGTTATTCTGGTTGTCGAGTGTCCGATTGTTGGTGAAGAATAATTTTGTTCGGATTCTTGCACGTATTTTGGAACTTCTCTTGCTGCTGCAACTTCTTCGGATTTTTCGAGTTTGAATTCGACATTAAGTGTAAGATTAGAAGTTGTTGGTCCGCTGTCATTTTGTCCGGGCAAGAATCTTGTTTTACGAACAGCTTCAATTGCAGCTTCATCACAACCGAGACCAATTCCTTTCATCACTTTTGTATCTGTTACTACACCGTTTCTATCAACTGTAACTATTAGTCTAACAATACCTTCAAGACCATAAGCTTTTGCATCCGGCGGGTAAATTAATTTTTCATAAATAGATGACATTCCGCCTAAGGGCAGCGGGCAAATTTTAACATCACATAAAAATTCTTCTGTTTTCTTTTGAGCAATTTGTTGCTGATTCCCCGCTCGGTAAGCTTCAATCGGAGCTTGATAATAAGGGTCATATTCAAAAGTGGTTATCTTTACAAGCTTTCCTTTTTCATAATTAATAATTTCCTTCAAAGCTCCGTTGGCAAAATATCTTTTAACTATTCCATCGATGTATCCTTCTTTAACAAATTTCTCTTCCTTCAATAAACCCGATTCATAATAAGAGCGGCACCATCCGTTTAATTTACCGTTGGCAAATGTTTTTGTCTCTTGAAGATTACCGTTGTCGTAATACCAATTGGAGATGCCGTCATAAATTCCATTTGAGTATGATATTTCGGCACTTTTTTTACCATTCATGTGGTAAGATTTGAATACACCGGTTTGAGCCGATAAAAATGTTGTAAATACGAGAATCAATAGAATAATTTTTACAATTCGAAATTTCATACTCACTCTTTTGTTTTTATAAGAAGCAAATTTATAAAGAACATCCGTCAATAAAAATGTAAAAGAGAAGTTTTGTTAATAACGAAATCAACAGTACAACAAAGAATGAGCTAATCATTAGAATAAGATTTGAACATCTTAATATTTTTTTCTAATTTAAATTGTGTTAAACATTCACGGAGATAAAATGCTAAAAAAAATTTTACTCTCGTTTTTACCTTTCTTATTTCTCTCGTCAATAACCATTTCTCAAGAAGCGACAAAAATTGGTGATTTTACTTATGATGATTTTGAAAAACCGGAATACTGCGGAACATCCTGCCATACGGATTTTTACCAGCAATGGAAACAAGCAATGATGTCGCAAGCATATACTCATCATTGGGATGAAATTGAGTATTTCAAATTAGCAGTACCGCACGCAGAAAGAGATGAAAAAGTTGCCGAAGTTAAAGAAGGTTGTAACGGATGTCATACTCCAATTGCGTATATATCCGGTGATAATCCGCCTCCTTTCCCCAGTGAAAATTCGCGAGCAAATGAATCTGTTTCATGCGATGTATGTCATACAATTACAGGTTTTGCCGGAGACGTACCGTACAATTTTAATTACATAATGTCACCCGGTAAAACAAAGTATAGTTCACGAAAAGGTGATATCGATTCACCTGCTCATCAAATTGTTAGATCAGAGTTTCATAAAACAACGGAGTTCTGCGGAATTTGCCATAACGAAAAAAGTCCATACGATATTTGGGTAAAATCTACCCAGTTGGAATGGAAAGAGGGTCCTTATGCCGAAGAAAATGTAAGATGTCAAGACTGTCACATGACAAAAGCTGAAACTAAAAGTGCTACGATGGGAATTACATATCCCGATACAAAATTGCATTTATTTCATGGCGCACATGACCCGGGTAAAGTTAAGGGAACAGTTGAAGTGAGAATTCACCCCGATATTCGCGAAGTTGAACCGGGTGATGTTGTTAAACTTACTGTCGCTTTATTCAATCAGAAAACCGGGCATAAATTCCCAACCGGTTCAGTTGAAGATAGAATTGTTTGGCTGCATGTTGAAGCTAAGGATTCCGATGGAAATATTTATCACCTTCCTGTTGACAAAAAAGGTTTTGAAGGGGAAGAATATACTATTGCTGCGGATGTTTTAGCTTATCAAGATATGGGGATTCCGCTTGACATACCGGACTTTGAAGGGGTTCAAAGAGATGCAATTCCATTCGGAAACAGAATTTTTAGAATGCCCTATTTTGATCCGCAAGGTAGAATGACAATTCAACAATGGAATACCGCTTCACTTGGAGTAGACTACCGTTTCGGTCCAAGAGAAACAAAAATAGAAACATTCACTTTTAATTTACCTTATGAAATTGCCGAAGGAAAAGTAACAGTAACAGCAACAATCAATTATCAAAAATTAGTTACATCAGTCGGAGAGTTTTTAGAAGTACCGGATGAAGAAATGGAAGTAATAAAAGTTGGTGAACATAGTACTGAATTTACTGTTTTCTATTAATGAGGTGAAAAAATGAAACGAATAATTTTCCAAGTAATTGGTTTATTAATTTTTGTCTTATTCTTATCAGATACGCTTCTTGCAATACCGGCATTTGCAAGAAAGTATAACATGAGCTGCACAACTTGCCATGCACCTGCGCCAAGATTGAAAGCTTACGGTGATGAATTTGCCGGTAACGGTTTTGTTCTTTCCGATCAAGAAAATCCTCGTTATTATGTTAATACCGGGGATGATGATTTATTCCTTATTCGTGACCTTCCGCTTGCCGTAAGATTAGACGGACTGGTAACATATAATCATAACAACTCCGATAAGAGTGATTTTAATGCACCGTATAATTTAAAACTTCTTTCCGGTGGTGAACTCGCACCTGATATAGCTTATTATTTTTATTTCTTCTTTAGTGAACGCGGGCATGTAGCAGGTATAGAAGATGCATTTATTATGTTTAATAACTTATTCGGGTCCGAACTTGATCTATACATCGGACAATTTCAGGTCTCCGATCCATTATTCAAAAGAGAACTGAGATTAACATTTGATGATTACGATATTTATAAAACGAAAATTGGGGCATCTCGCATTAACCTGGCTTACGACCGGGGAATTATGCTGACTTACGGTTTCGATACCGGTACAGATATTATAGTTGAAGTATTAAACGGAACCGGTATAGGAGGTGCTGATGTATTAAAGAATTTTGATTACGATAAACATAAAAATTTTGCCGGAAGAATATCTCAAGATATTGGTGATTATTTTAGAATAGGCGGTTTCGGTTATTACGGTAAAGAGGATTTAGAACAAGGTGGTGATTATTTTACAAACGAGGTTTGGTATGCCGGCGGGGATTTAACTCTCAGCTTTAATGATTTGGTCGAATTGAATGCTCAATTCCTATTGCGAAAAGATTCACAGCCGGTATCAAAAGTCTTATATTCAAACGCAGAAGATATTGAAACAAAAGGCATGTTTGCAGAACTGATTTATACTCCCGACGGCGATAAAAGTAAATGGTATGCTGCAGCTTTATATAATTGGCAGGAATCGGATTTGACCGCTTATAATATTTCCAAAGCAACAGCTCATCTCGGATGGGTTGTAAGAAGAAATATTAGATTATTTACTGAAATAACTTATGATATAGAAAATGAATTTGGGCAGGTAGGAATTGGTTTTGTAACTGCATTCTAAGAAATGTTATTATAGAAAATTGATTAAACCTTCGGATCAATTTTTGAAATGATTCGAAGGTTTTTATTGTATAAACTATTTGCTTTTTCTTCTTGGAAGAATCGAATTGACTTTGACTTTGAATTGATGAAGAAGTTTTTCAGCCCAAACAAATTCTGTTGCAAGCACAGCCAAACCAATAGGAATTATAAGTATTGCAGGACCCGGTGTAAAAACAACAATCAAACCAATAAGTAGGATTGTAAAACCAATTACCGCAACAATAAGTTTTTTAATTTTTCTCGCCATAAATTTCCGATTAACACTTGTCAAATATAAGGCATTCTATGGAATGATGGAACACTAAATTTGCTTTACTGAGTGCTGTATAAATAGTTATTAATACTACTATTTTATTTCAAACTTTCTAAATATTAATTCGCATATAAGTAATTGGATTCTTCGCATGAAAATTACGATTGAAAAACAATTTTATTGAGCATAATGATCTGGGAATCAAATAAAATCTTACTTTATAAATGTCTTTCATAGAGAATATATATAAAAACGATAATTCAAAAATTCTGTTATCTTTAGTTACTAATTATCTTATTTATTCTATTTTGGGAATGGATATCGGCTAAAAATAATAATCAGCATTAAGAATTTTTATAAGGATTTTTTATGTCTTCGCTTAAGAAAAAATTGACAAGCATGTTTTTATTCATAAGAGATAAAATTACTTTCTACAGGTTGAATGCTAAAGCAAGAAAGAGAAAGAAAAAACTGAGTAAAGAAATTGATCAAAGAAAAGTAGCTCATTTGAAAGTCAACATTAAATGCAATAACAAATGGTATGGAACAAGCTACGGAGGATTCTACATTCACCCCGATATTCTAAATAAGAGTTCAATTATATATTCGTTCGGGATCGGCAAGGATATATCATTTGATCTGGCATGCATTAAATATCATAGTTGTGAGATTTTTGCGTTTGACCCGACTCCAAAATCAATAGATTGGATAAACAGACAAAAACTACCCGGTAAATTTCATTTCCATAATTACGGAATTAGCAATTCCGAAACCGGTTTGGTTGACTTTTATTTGCCTGTAAATCCCAAAGGAATCTCCGGTAGTATAGTTGCTCACGATGCCGTTGATAAAGGAAGAACAATCAAGGTATTAATGAAATCTTTTGACGATATCACAAACGAACTGAAACATAATCATATCGACGTTCTAAAAATGGATATCGAAGGTACGGAGTTTGAAGTGTTGGAAAATATTATTGAATCTCCCGTTACTATTGATCAATTATTAATCGAATTTCACGATAGGAATTTTGAATTACCTGAGTACAAATCCAAAAGAATAGTTCAGCAGCTTTCAAAAAAAGGTTATTATATTTTCGGATCTTCCGACACCTTCGAAGAAATATCATTTATTCATCACACTAAACTTGCAGAAACAACCGGTATTAAAAAATAAAATACGATTCGTTATCCTAATAATGAGCTGACAAAAAAAATAATTAAATTTATTAGTCTCAGAAATCTATTTTTAAAAAATGGGGAGTGAAATATGCGAAAGTATTTTATACTAATTATTGCGGTAAGTTTTTCCTTCTTTATACTTGCTCAAAGCAAGTTCAATTATCCTGACACAAAAAAAATTGATTTAGTTGAAGATTATCACGGTGTGCAAGTTGCTGATCCTTACAGATGGCTGGAAGATAATAATTCCGAAGAAACCGCAATTTGGGTGGAAGCACAAAACCAGTTTACAGAAAATTATTTATCTCAAATTTCAATTAGAGAAGATATTAAAAACCGCTTAACCGAGTTATGGAATTATGAAAAATATTCCGCACCAAAAAAAGTCGGTGATTTTTATATCTTCTCAAAAAATGACGGACTGCAGGAACAAAGTGTAATCTATATTCAAGAATCACTTGATGGCGAACCGGAAGTTTTTTTGGATCCGAATTTGCTGTCTGATGACGGTTCCGTTTCGTTGGCAGGACTATATTTTTCAAATGACAATAAATACGCAGCTTATGCAATTTCAAGAGGTGGTTCCGACTGGCGCGAAATTTTTGTTATGAATGTTGATGATAAATCCCTACTCGAAGATCATATCAACTGGGCGAAATTCACTTCAATTGCATGGTTTAACGACGGTTTCTTCTATAGCAGATATGATGAACCGGAAGAAGATCAGAAATTAAAAGCACAGAATGAATTTCAAAAATTATATTATCATAAAATAGGTACCGCCCAATCTGATGATGCACTTGTATTAGAAGACAAAATGAATCCGAAGAGGGGTTTCATAGCATCAGTTACAGATGATGAAAAGTATTTAATTATAAACGCTTGGGAAGGTTCTGCTAAATCAAACTTGCTGTTTTATAAGGATTTAGTGAATGACTCACAAATATTTTCAATAGTCGATACACTGGAATCCGAGTATAATTTTGTTGCTAATATCGATGATAAATTCCTCATTCATACAAACAATAATGCACCGAATTATCGTCTGATTTTAATCGATTTAGAAAACCCTTCAAGAGAAAATTGGAAAGATATTATTCCCGGTACACAAGATGTACTTTCGTCAGTTTCTTTTGTTGGAGAAAAATTAATTGCAACATATATGAAAGATGCCAACAATGTAGTTAAAGTTTACTCTCAAGAAGGTAAATATTTTTATGATATTGAACTTCCAAGTGTTGGTACAGTATATGGGTTTGGAGGCAAACAAACCGATAAAGAAGTTTTCTACACATTTACTTCTTTTACTTACCCGCCAACAATTTACAGATATAATGTTGAAACGAACGAGACGGAGTTATTCCGAAAAAGTGAAATCAAATTCGATATGGAAGACTTCGAAACAAACCAAGTTTTTTATGAAAGCAAGGACGGTACAAAAATTCCGTTATTCATTACTCATAAAAAAGGTTTAGAACTGAACGGCGAAAATCCGACATTGCTTTATGCATACGGCGGTTTTAATGTTTCTCAGCGACCATCCTTTAGGCTAACTGCACTACCTCTTTTGGAAAACGGCGGTGTTTATGCTTTGGCATGTTTAAGAGGCGGCGGTGAATACGGCAAAGAATGGCACGAAGCCGGTATGCTTGATAAAAAACAAAACGTCTACGATGATTATATTGCAGCTGCAGAATACTTAATTGAAAATAATTATACAAATCCAAACAAACTTGCAATCCAAGGAGGTTCAAACGGCGGACTTCTTGTTGGTGCGGTGATTAATCAAAGACCGGAATTATTTAAAGTTGCGTTCCCGATGGTTGGAGTTATGGATATGCTGAGATTTCATAAGTTTACAATCGGTTGGGCTTGGGTTCCGGAATATGGTTCGAGTGATGATCCGGAACAATTTAAATTTTTATACGAATACTCCCCTCTTCATAATGTAAAATCCGGTTTAAATTATCCGGCAACCATGATAACAACCGCAGATCATGATGATAGAGTTTTCCCGGCACATTCATTTAAGTACGCTGCAGAAATGCAGGCAAAATCAACTTCGGAAAATCCAATACTAATTCGTATCGAAACTAAGGTTGGGCATGGCGCCGGAACTAGCACTTCAAAAGCTATTGAATTGTATACGGATATTCTGTCGTTCATGTTTTATAATTTGGGATTAACTGGTAATTAGTGATAGATAGAAAGTGAGAATAAAGTAACATTTACGATTTCTCATCTTCAAGTCTTACAATCATCACATAAAAATCATCAAATAATAAAATTAAAAAACCCGTCGACTGACGGGTTTTTTGTAGAGGTACATGGATTCTCCTATAAGAATGGCTTCGGCATTACCAAGGACCTTATAAAATTCAGCTGCAACACTTTAAAAGCAAAAAGCCCAAATACGCAATGTATTTGAGCTTCTATAGTGGGGGCACATGGATTCGAACCAAGGACCTTCTGCTTGTAAGGCACCAAAGAAACCAGCATTTTCAACTAATACCTAATTCTTTTTTCTACCTGATCACTAATTTGTTCACCAATTCCCAATTTTTATTTCTTCCAAGAGGCTGCAGATGTATTTAGTGAAGAGAGCAAATGGGATCTATTACATCAAGTATTTTGACGAGTCCGGAAATGAAAAACGAGTTTCAACTAAGCAGAATAAGAAGTCTGATGCTATTAAATTTCTCACCACATTCCGGAAAGAAATAGACAGAAAATCTATTCCTCCTGAGATCAGTTACATCAAACAAAAAGAACTCTATCTCAATTACTGTGAGTCTAACTATTCAAAAAGTTATTACACCATTATGAAAGGAACACTTGAAGCCTTTTTTGATGGAGATCCTCAGCATGTCAAAAAATCTGATGTAGAAAGTTTCATTACTAAGAAGCTAATCAAAGGGAAATTATATGCTGCACATCAAGACTATAGAAATTTGAGAACCTTTTTTAATTGGTCATTGATCAATGACTATGTCAAATCTTCACCAATGGAAAAGATGAAGCCTCCAAAGTTACCTCAGAGACGTCCAGCATGGATCACTAAAGAGCAATTAGAAACAATTTTGAGTAAAGAACCGATACAACAATTGAGAGATATTTACACTTTGTTATTCTACACCGGTTTAAGAGCAAACGAATTATTGACATTGAATTGGGAAAACATCGATCTGGAGAATAAACAGATCCACATCGTTAATCAAAGAGATTTCCGGACAAAAACTCTAAAGGAAAGAACCGTTCCACTAAATGAAAAAGCATTCGAATTAATTTCCATGCAACCGACTAAAGAAATTGGAGGTTTACTTTTCATCAGAAATGGTGTGAAATTAAACGTGGATTATGTGAGCAAGAAATTTAAGAAAGCAGTTCTAGAAACGGACATCGATAAATCAATTCATCTTCATTCGCTGAGACATAGCTTCGCTTCGAATCTGATCAGGATGGGAAACAGTATTTATAAGGTCAGTAAATTACTAGGACATGAAAGACTTGCTACAACTGAGATATACTCTCACTTACAACCGAATGATTTAGTCGATACAGTGAACAGTTTAAAGTGAAGGAAAGAAAGGATTTGTTTCTGCAATTTGGCAAAAGTTGTCGTTTAAGACAAAAATCACAATCAGAAAATTAGTTTTTCTGCTCAAAACACAATAATATGTATAGTTTCCAGTAAAAAAAGAACATATTCTAACGCTTAAATCGAAGAAATTTCTCATTATTATGGCAAATATCATAAAAAGCGGTCTCGAATTTGACTTAATGGAAGTATTTGTGAAGCATAATTTACTACCTGAAACTCAGCTTCGAAACGCTAAGATCAGATATGAATTTGAGCAGCTAAAAGAGACCGGAATTCCAATAACTGAGGCAAAACAGCAACTTGCAGATCAGTATTTTATAGGCTACAAATCAATTGAGAACATTGTTTACCAGAATAACAAGCGAAAAGATGTATCAGAATGAGAACTGATTTTATAAAGTCCTTTGCTTCAAACTTTGAGTGTTATAGTAGTGATATAGAATAATGCGCATCAGAGTGAGACACCTTAAGTTATTATTTATCAATAAGTTAGCGCCTATTTATTACTTATTCACTTGCGAACACCTGCATGGTAGGCAGGGGGCTGCTGAGGATGTGAAAAATAGAGTGGAATTATGGTGAAAAATTATGCAATGGAACATGAAAAAGTATTTCGAAATGATTTTATAACACTTCAAATTTCACCTGAAAACATAGAGATAGAATATGAAGCCGGTTTCCCTTGAGATCGCTTCACTGAGCTTCTCTAATGAAGAAATCAAAGATAAATTAGAGCACACTGATCAAGCATTTTGTTTTGATGAAACCGATTTGTTAAAGCTACTTAACGAGAACGATTTCCATTCGATTTAACTTGCGATTAATACCTGAAGAAAAAAAAGAATTGGTTTGAAATTTTGTTCTTGACACCGTGTATAATGTTCCGTATTATTGAAATGAGAGATGGGAAAAGTTAATTCAAAATATTACACCGTGAAAGATTTTGCCGATTACAAAGGACTTACCAGGCAAACCATATACAATTGGATTGACAATAACAAACTAGAAGTGAATAGAGATTACATAAGACTATCGGATGGCTCAATTGCAATAATCATGAATGAGAGAACAAAATCCTTGTAGATATTTTTTTGCTTATTATTTAGACGCTGTGTCAAACATCAATTAACACAGATAAACAAAGGAGGCTTTATGTCTATCCAACAAAAACCACAACATCTGCAGCAATCAAAAAAAACTAATCTTGAATCTCTAAATCATTCATTCGAGTTAATGAGGCATAACGAAGATCTTCTCTTTCATGCTGCTTCATTACTTGAAACGGCTATTTCTTATAACGTAACAATAAAAAATACCGATTCATCAAACGAATATAAATTTCACCAGGTCATAGGAAACCTTGATAACCTTTTAGAAATTGTTGCTGGTGATATTAAGAAAGTGAGAGTAAAAATTCTCAGTGAACTTGGTGAAGTAAACGAACAAGCTTTATAAAATGATTCACCCTTAATGGAGGAACTATGACTGACAAAAGACTTTCGTTAGTTGAAAAAGAATTTAACTACTTTTGGGAAAGGAGTAAAAAAGGGCTCCCGACCAAATGGGAGATGACAAGTGAAATCGAAGAATCCGGAGAAATCCGTTCTGATCCGGAATTGAATAAAGAGTTTCACGAGTTTAAAAAATCACTTTTAGACAGAGAAGATTTTTCACCCTCTAAAACCGAAATTATTGATAACTCTTTAACAGATAAAGAAGTTGAAAACTACAAGGCATTAATATGTTCTATAAAATATGCTGAGGGTATTACGCTTAAGAATGGCAAACGGATTTATCCTGATAGAGAAGTTACTTTTTATAAAGAACGTGCTCTCATTGCAATCGAATTACTTAGATGTAACGAAGCCGATCTTGAGGATTACAATGATATTTCTAATTACCACATGACCGAGTTTCTGCTACGAGGTGCATGGAGAAATATTGCAGCGATGTTTTTAAAAGAAATAGCAATTTAATCAGAAGGCTCAGCTATGACATTCATCAGCAATGAAACACTTTACAATGAGCAGCAAGAAATTAAAAGAATGCTGCAGATGTTACTCGATCGAGATGTTAAACACAGCATCGAAGAACTGTCTCTTTATAAAGCTGCTAAACAATTACATCTGAGTCCGGACACTGTGATTGATCTTGTGAAGAAAGGGAAATTGAAATCACGGACTTACAAAGATGCAGACCGGAAAACAAGATACAGATTTAGAATAGCTGATATTCATAGTTTCCAAAATCATGAGCTTTATGAAGCTGAGGATATTATATTTGAGGAAAATGAAATTGAAAGTCCGGAAGAATTAGCTGATAGAATTTTTACTGGACGTAAAAAGAAGTAAGTTCAATAGCAATAACAACTGTCAAATAAATTCGCAATACAGTTTTAACAAAGCCTTTCAGGATGTTCCCTCTTTGGGAGACCGACCGCGAATCGGTTTGACAACATCTTGGAAGGTTTTTTTTTGGAGCGATAGAAAAATGGAAAAAGAAATATTTCGAGCAAAAAGATTTGATCCATTCCGCGAAGTATTGTTGAAGCTGTTCGAGAAAAACTTTAATAATTTCTTTAAATCTTTTTCAGAGATAAGTATTGCTAATAGAAAGATTGCAGAGGATTACGTATTATCTTTTGAAAAGGTGATTTGGAGTCAAATCGAGAATTATATTTATTACAAATTAGTGGCTACCAAACCGAAAATTAGACAGCGTATATCCAGGATTAAAGAAAAAATAGTAGACGTCAATTCTTATTCAAAAATCATTTTGGATTATGTGAACAAAACTCCTGAATTAAAAGCAGAGTTTAACAAGAACCTAGAAGAAATAATTCAGGACTGTTTTTTAATACCAAATATGATGGCAAAAGATTTAGTTTACGAATCTAAACGAGAGAGGATCAAAAAACTAAGAAAAGATCGAGACAAACTTATCAGGAATGTCAGAAATGATAAGATTTTCTTAAGCTATATTGAAACTTGGGAGCTAATGAATAATGAACAAATAACCTGCTATGCAGCAAGCAAGATCATAAAGCAAAAGTATAGTATTAAAGATGAACATCACAGACGAAAATGTGAAAAATGGCTTGAGAATCATGAGGAAGTTCTTCCAATGCTATATCAAGTCGTAATTGAGAATGGAACTATTAGAGTAGAGAAGCTCTACAAATAAAAATGAAAAATAATAGGGAAAATTTATTTTTCCAGGAATAGATTTTTTTCCATAGATAATACCACTCCGCACACCTTACTTTACATCCCATAAAATAAATTTTTGAATAACATTTCACCGGGGACACGAATGACGAATAACTATTTCTATAGCTTGAGCAAAGCCCCTTGCATCTTTCCGTGTCCCCGGATTGTTCAGGGGGCTTTCTCGTTTAATAACTTTAATAACAAAAAAGGAGAAATATCATGCAGCAATCAAGACCAAAAATGACAGTCGTTTTCGCCTGCAAAAGCAATCAAACGTGGGGTGATCAGAGATTCGTAATCGGCGACAAAATATCAGCGCAAGATTATGATAATTTGCCTGAGGAAAAGAAAGAAAATTTCCGGAGGATCGACCTGGACACGCGCCCTTTTGTCGATGATTTATTGAATAGAGTTGATGAATTGGAAAAGAAAGTTTCAGCTTTAGAAAAATTCGTTTCGAAAGCAACAGCGCCAACAAAATAAAAGAGGTTTCAAGTGAATATCTATCAACGAGTTCTTTCAAGTTTTCAACTCCGATCAGAGCTTTTCGAGTTGAAGATTCAGCGGCAACAGATTGCAGAAAAAATAGCTGATCGGGAATACGAATCTTCATCAGAATTGCTACAATTATGGCAAGATCAGTTGAAACTTATCGATCAAGTCAAGGAAACCCTCAAAGAGAAATTAAACAACATTGCGCGTACCGACATAGAGCAACTCTATGATGAAACTACAAAACTTGTTCAACTAACCGATGAAATCAATTCGAAGCTCGTTAATCAACTCTACACCGAGACTTTTGACCGGCTCAAAATAAAAGAGACTTGCAAACACCTGATGAATAATACAGCTTCATGGTTAATCGCCTTAAATGACTTTCTTTATGAAATCCTTGAAGCTATTAACGCTGAACAGCCGATCGAACCTATCATAGAACAGTACATGAAAGAAGAGGAGGACTGATCAATGGCAAAGGATCCTGCAGTTCTCTTTTACATCGATAATTGGTTAGTGAGTACTAAAGAAATGAAAGCTGATGAAAGAGGCTGGTACTTGAATTTAATCCTTCATCAATATGACAAAGGTTCACTTCCAAATGATATTGAGGAACTTGCTAATCTTGCCGATGTCCGCTTTTCCGAGTTCGAAACCTTTAAGCAAAAGTGGAAGCAAGTGCTTAAACAAAAGTTTCAATCAAATGAACAAGGTCGTTTGGAGAATGAAAAAGTAAAAGAAATTTTGATAAAAAGAGAAAAGTTCAAGGATAAGAGAAGTACAGCAGGTATTATCGGCTATATAGTAAAATATGCTAAAAATGAGCTTAATTGTAATGATTCTGAGATAGATTTTATAAAAAGGAATTTGGAAGTAAGTAAGATTGACATAAAAGATAAGCAAGTGCTTAAGCAAGTGCTTAAGGATTTGCTTAAGCTATATATAAATGGAAATGGAAATGGAAATAAAAATATAAATAGAATTAAAGAAGAATTGTTTACTCACCCACTTCAAAAATTCATTTCAGAGAACTTGCCTAATGTCTCTTTACTACATGAACAATTAACCGTAAAGCAATATGAAGAATTATTGCAAAACTTCTCTGAAGAAAGTATCAAGTCAAAATTGAATGCAATGGAAAACTATAAGATGCTTACTTCGAAATACAAGTCGGTTTATCGAACTCTTTTATCATGGTTAAAAAAAGATTCCGAATTAACTAAAACAAATTATGGAAAGAACAATGGTTACGGAAGTATTAGTCCAAACGAATCAGTCTTTGAGGGAGCTACTGAGTTCTAACGAGATGCTAAACTCATGCGCACCCGAAATAAAAAATTTGCCTGAATATTATCGAGAAAAATCTTTTGATAACTACATCCCGTTTGATGACGAAAGCAGAAAGAAATTAAATTCATGCAAAAAGTTTGCTGCAGGTGAAACCAAAAAGAAATCATTAACGATGTACGGGAATGTAGGTTCCGGAAAAAGTCATTTAGCAATATCAATACTTAAAGAACAGAAACCACGTTATGTGAATGCTTATCGCATCAAATCAGTTTTGGAAGAGGAGGACGGCAAATTAATAGCAGTGGTTCGATCAACAAAATGTTTGTTCCTGCCCGCTGAAGATTTCTTTCAAGAATTAAATGGAGCGGTAGCTCGTTTTGAAAGTAAGTCATACGCTGTAAAAAAATATTTGGGATTTGATGTTGTTTTGTTGGACGATCTTTCACCTCTGAATTTTACACCGGCAAGAGCTGAGAACCTTTATTCACTAATCAATGGTTTCTATAATGCGAAGAAAAATATAATTATAACTACAAATTTTTCTTTGAAAGAATTTAATTCAATCGATCCACGTATAACAAGCCGATTGGTTGAAATGAGCGAAATACTAAAATTCGATGGTGAAGACTATCGTAAGAAATCAGCAGCGTTATAAAAAAAATATTAACCAACATAGGAGCTATACAATGTCAGAGACTACATCAATCAAGGTTTACAAAATCAATGGTATCGAGTTCAAATTAAAGCACGATTATAACAATCGTGAACTTGAGGAAATTGAAAAACTGCACGAAAGAGTTATGACCGGCAATGAACTAACTGTAAAATTTACATGTGATGAAATACAAAAATTATTTTCAATGATCTTAACGCCGGTTGATTCTTCCCAACAAGTTCCGGAAGACTTTGATTATGCAAAAGCCTCTGAGGAAGACACCATTGATATTTACAGCTCTTTTTTTTTGATGAGGATGGAAACGAGAACTCGTCATTCAAAAAAATTATTCAAGAGCTTCGAGAGTTACGGAAAATCATTACAGAACTCGACCAAAGATCAAGCGATGCAATAAATGAATTTGATGGGCTTGTCAGGAGAAAATATGGAGATGAACCGAAGAATTATAAACCTAACATCACAAGAACCTTTAAAGAGGAAATTTACTCCATTATTGCCAGCGGTGATGTTACCAAATACAAGCTACTTGAAGACATTCCGCTGACGATGCTCTATAAACGTTATATAGAAGTCCGAACGAGTGAACTAAATAAATTGTATCAATCAATTTTTCACTTAAAAGAAATTATCAAACGAGAAGAAGGAGTTAACCGTGGCAGATAATTCAAAAGAAATTTTACTCAAACTTGTAATTGACGACAAGGAAGTAGGACGTTCCCTTGTTGTTGTTGATAAAAATGTCCAGAATGTCTCGACATCCGTTATCAATGCAAATAAGAACCTCGATCAAACATCTCAAGAGATTAAGCAAGTTGAAGATAGAGGGGCTTCTCTCGGTTATAATCTTGGTGAAGAATTTGACGGAATTTACGTAACAACCGGTGATTTGATTGATCGGCTTAAAGATTTAAAAGAAAGATTTGAACAAGCGTCAATCGGTGGTGAAGAATATAATTATCTCAAGCGACAAATACAGGAAGTAAGCGGTCATCTTAAACGCGTGCAAGGTGATTTAAAAGAGACCAACAACCAAACACAATCACTTACACGAACAAACCAATTTGCACGTGCAGAAACCGGTGCAATGAGTGGTGCAGTATATTCAATGTCATCTGCATTAACTGAAGTGCACCCGGCACTTGGTGAAGTAATGAGAAGATTATCGCCATTTGCAAACGGATTAAGTTCCGCAACAATCAGAGGCGGTGGATTTAGTGCAATGATTAAAGGGTTATCAAGCTCTTTGATGGGACCGGTGGGTTTGGGTTTGGCAATAACGGGTGTTGCAATGCTGGTAAAACAAATACCGGGACTTTTTGATGATGGGACTGAGTCTATTGAAAAGCACAAAGAGGAAGTTGAAAAGCTTAAAAAGGAATATGAGGGTCTTTCTAAAGCTGCAATTGAATTCAAAAAACATCAACTGGGAGCAAAATTAGAAAAGCTCGAAGGCGAAGCTGAGTTTGTTAAACCGGTAACGGAAACAAGGATGCGCACTGATGGACGGCTGATGCCGACCGAAGATATTCTCTTAAGCGGAGACCCTAAAAAATATAAAGAGACGCTTCAAGAAATTGCAAAAGTAAAAGAAGAGTTGGGTATTGCAACAGGGGCTGCTTCTCAATCTACAACTCAACTTGACAATATAATGAAAAGTGAATATGACTCAATAAAGCAAGTAACTGATGCTTTGAAAATTCTTAACGATCAATACGTAACAACGAGAGATGATGATGAAAGAAAAAAAATTGATAAAAGGATAAAAGAACTAAACGAGCGTGAAGCTGAGTTGAGAGGCAAAGCTAACCAAGAAGTATTTAAGAAGCTCCACGAAAAGACGGAAATTGAACAAGCTCATCAAATGAAGATGTTGGCAATTGCGGGTGCCGGTGCTCAAGAGCTCCTTGGAGCGGAAGTAAATCATCTTAATGAAAAAATAAACTTATATCAAAAATATGGACATGATACACTTGCTCTTGAATATTCGTTACAAGAGAAAAGAGCTGAACTCGAAAACGAGAGATTGAACGAAAGAGTTGCAAAAATGGAGGAACATTATGAGCGGTTACGGCAATTAAGGATTGAACATGAACAAGAGCTAACAGATTTGTTCAACGACATGCCGGATGAGATATTAAAAGATATTAAGTTTGGTGATACCCGCTCATTCTCTAATGATCCCTTTGTTCAGCTTGATGCATGGTATGCTGCTAAAAATGAAGAGATTAAAGCTTATGAAAACTATGAGGAGATGAAATTTGCTCTCGACGAAGAATACGCTAACCGAAAGCTTGATTTATATGGTCAAAATTTAGGAATGATTAAGAGTTTATTTGGGAAACACACAACCGCATATCATTTATTAACTGCATCTCAAACACTTATTGATACATACCAGTCTGCCAACGCTGCATATAAATCCACAGCTGCTATCCCGGTGGTTGGTCCAGCCCTTGCCCCTTTTGCTGCAGCTGCTGCAACTGCTTTCGGTTTGGCACAGGTTGCCTCAATCAGAAAAACATCAATGCCAGGTTTCGAAAAAGGTGGCGCTGTTGTAGGTGAAGATGGTGTTGAGATTATTGCACCAATGAAGGAATACTCTGAAGGATGGGGGGAAATAGTTAGAAATACAACCCTTGCTGTTGAAAGAAGTTTACAGAACATGGCAATAACAGTCGGAGCGGGGTCATTCAGTGATACTAAAATTCTTCAACGATTAGATACACTGAGTAAATCATTTCAAGAATACGCTTTATCAGCAAAAGCATTTGGAGACGAAGAAATTGAACGGCTCGATATTAAAGCTCAATTCATAAGGAATCGTGGAACTTATTGATTTACTGATAACAAAATGTATTGCAAACCAAAATCAATGATACTATCTTTGCTAAAACTAAAGTGTTCACCAAAGTGTTCACCAAATTTATCTTGATTAGTAATTCTAAGAAAAATATCAGATACAAAAAAAGCCTCAAAACAATATGCTTTGAAGCTTTTTCTTGTGGGGGCACATGGATTCGAACCAAGGACCTTCTGCTTGTAAGGCAGACGCTCTAAACCAGCTGAGCTATGCCCCCTCTCACTGCCATTATTTCAAAAATCGGTCTGTAATTATACTACTCTTCGGATAATTTTTCAAATAAAATCTTTTTACGTTTATTCACGTTCTCGTTACAAAAATAATGGGAATAGTGGAATGATAGAAATAGGAATGTTGGATAGATTTTTCAATCAGAAAATCATTCAATCATACATTCTAAAGAAAGAATTTTAGAGTGAAATGCAGCAGGATTGAGCGATTGGTTGAATGGTTGATCGGTGCATTGGAAAATAAAAATCCGGCTACATCCTTTAACTAACGGACTGCACCGGATCTGCGAGCGGATGACGGGGATCGAACCCGCGACATTCAGCTTGGGAAGCTGACACTCTACCAACTGAGTTACATCCGCATTTTAACTTTTTGTTACATTTCAAATGTAGTCAGCCTATAAGATTAATTCAATAGAAATTTGTAAACTTGTTTGTCTTGATAAAATCTCTTATGAAGAAAAAAAATCAAAAAATCCTTCACGTTACAATCATTGCAAGCGTATTAATTATTAGCTTTTTCGCCTGGAATACTTTTATCGTATACCCTATAAAATTATTTGTTGTTCTGCTCCATGAAATGAGCCATGGTTTAGTGGCAGTACTGACAGGCGGCAAGATAATTTCTATAGAGCTTAATAAATATTTGGGTGGCTTAACTACAACCGAAGGAGGTAATATTTTATTGATTGCTTCTGCCGGTTACCTAGGGAGTATCGGAATCGGTGCTTTGTTATTCATCTCTTCATTTGATAAAAAGGTTTCAACATGGTTTAATACTGCACTCGCTGTTTTATTGATAATTTTCGCTGCAAATTTTCTTGTTGATTTACTGAGCCAAATTACCGCATTACTTGCTGCAATTTTACTGATAGTATCACCACGTTATTTTAACTCACTTGTAAACCAAATAATTATGCAAAGCTTAGGATTGGTAAGTGCGTTTTATGTTTTGATCGATATTAAAGAAGATTTATTAAGCGGCGGTAATTACCAAAATGACGCTGTAATTTTGGAAAATATCACTTCTATTTCTGCAACTTATATTGGAATTCTTTGGATGTTGATTTCTGCTGCGGTTATTTATTTTTTAATAAGAAAATTATTTTTATCTACATAAGTTTAGTTTCTGTTTTGGGATCTTTAACCCGCGATAAAATTGCTAAACCTATAATAAAGAAAACAGCTATGGATAAAATTGCAGCTCGCTGACTACCGGTTGTAAAACTAATAATTCCGAATACTAACGGACCTACGATAGCCGAACTTTTTCCAAAGAAAGAATAGAAACCGAAAAACTCGGTCTTGCGATCAGGAGGTGTAAGTTTTGACATCAAACTTCTACTGGTAGATTGAGTTGCACCCATAACACTGCCGGCAAGCAATCCGACAAAGTAAAACGAATCTTTCTGAATTTTTACCACATCATAATTAAACTCTGCTACAATATATTTAACTAGATAAGCATCCGGTGAACTTGTCATAAAAGCAATTACAATTGTGAAAACCCAAATCACTAACGAAAGAACGATGGATTTTTTTTGTCCGAAAGAATCAGCTAATATTCCAAAAGTAACCGATCCTAATATTGCCGTAGTCTGAACAATAATGAAGAATATAATCAGTTCGCTCATTGTGAATCCGAGTGTTGTGCTGGCATAGTTACCGGAGAAATAAATTACGGTATTTACGCCTTCGATATAAAAAAAGTAAGCGAGTAAAAATATTGCGAGATTCTTATAACTTCTTAAATGAGTTAATGTATTGAATACTCTCTTAAAACCAATTGCTGCAAATGATTCTGTTCTGATTACACTTTTTCGTGTATCTTTTAGAAAGATAAAAAGAGGGATGGCGAAAACAAAAAAGAAAAGTGCAGATATCGGGAATGTCTCTGTAATCATTTCGCGTTGGATAAAGGGAAAAACAATTGCAAGCGATGCTAAAGAACCGATATACCCCATCGCAAACCCATATCCGCTTACTCTGCCATAATTTTTAGGAACTGTTATCTCGGGTAGAAAAGCATCATAAAAGACAAGCCCCGCTTCAAAACCGATATTAGCAATTATAAATAACAAAACAGCCCAAAAAATATCTCCCTCACCCACAAAGAAGAGTAAAGATGTTGAAACAATACATAACAACGTAAAGAAAAGTAAAAATCTTTTTTTACCTGCTGAGTAATCGGCAATGGCGCCAAGAATCGGAGACATAATTGCAACAATTATCATTGAAGTTGATGTACCGATACTCCAATAAAGATCACCGATCGGTTCACCTGAAGCGATAGTTTCTTTAAAGTAAACTGCAAAAAGGAATGTAACAACAACTATGGAATAAGAGGTGTTAGCAAGATCGAAGAGGGTCCATATAAAAATCTTGAATTTACTTTCAGGAGTTTTTTGCGATTGTTTGGTCAATCAATCCCCTTCCTGTTTTGTTTAATTTCCCGCTTTTCTTCAAATCTGTTAAAATTGCGTCAAGTATTCCGTTGATAAATTTTCCGCTATTTGATGTGCTGTAATCTTTAGCTATTTCAATCACTTCATTAATAGAAACTTTAGGGGGAATATCGGGGAAGAAAAATATTTCGGCAATTCCAATTCTCAATAATAATCTATCAATTAATGCAATGCGGTCCATTTCCCAATTGTTTACTCTTTCGGAAATTCTATTATCCAGATCATTACGATGAGCAATAACTGCATTAACAATTTTTTCACTGAACTCTCTATCTTTCTTACTTGAAATATCCGAAAGGATACCGTCAATAAGATATTGAAGTCCCTCGCCATTCATCTCATAAGCATAAAGAACTTGCAGGCTTTTTTCTCGTAAAATTCTTCTTATAGTTTTCTTTTCAGGCATATGAATAATCTATCAATAATTATTAGAACAAAATGTAAATTGAATAAACAATAAATCAAAGATCATCGAAAGTGTTAACATAAATTTAAAAGTGGGGAACTAAAAAGTCCCCCCATTAATTACATCGTTGAAAGTTCACCTAATCTACCGGAAAAAGTTGAATAGCCGGAATAAATTTTTCTAATGCCGCCGATCTTTCTTAATCTTTCTTCCGCAAGTTTGTTTGAAGCAACATGAGTAGGAATATTCTGTTCTTTAGAAATTGTAAGAACTTTTTTCACAATTTCATAAATACCTTCAGCTTGCTTCATTGCACGGTCTTGGCGGTATCCTTCTAATTCATTAGAAACATTAATTAGACCGCCGGAATTTATCACATAATCCGGGGCATAAAGAATGCCTTTTTCCATAAGCTTTTTACCATGCATGTTTTCATCTTTTAATTGGTTATTAGCGCCGCCTGCAATGATTTCGAACTTAAATCTCGGCAGTGTATCATCGTTAATAATTCCTCCTAATGCGGTTGGAGAAAAGATTTCGGCATCAACATCATAAATTTCCTCCGGTTTAACAACGTATGCTTTCACGGTTTCTAAAATACGTTTAACTTTTTCGTCAATAATATCAGTGATATAAAGTTCGGCACCTTCACTATAAAGATGTTCACATAAATATCTTGCAACTTGTCCGGCACCTTGAATAGCAATTTTTCTACCTCTTAAAGAATCACTCCCCCATTTTTCTTTAGCACAAGCTTTCATACCTACATAAACACCGTATGCAGTAACCGGGGAAGGATCACCCGAACCGCCAAGAGCTTTTGAGATACCGGTAACATATTTAGTTTCCATTCTTACATATTCCATATCTCTAACATCAGTGCCGACATCTTCGGCAGTTATATACCTGCCGGCTAAACCATCAACAAATTTTCCGAAGGTCCGGAAAAGTAATTCATTTTTTTGAGTTCTTGAATCACCTATAATTACAGCTTTTCCGCCGCCAAGATTTAATCCGGCAACTGCGGCTTTGTAAGTCATTCCTCTCGATAATCTTAAAACATCGTTTAAAGCTTCATCTGAATTCGCATAATTCCACATTCTTGTGCCGCCGAGTGCGGGACCTAAAGTAGTGTCGTGAACTGCAATAATTGCTCTCAAACCGGATTCGGCATTCGAGCAGTAAACTACCTGTTCATGATCATTTTTTTCCATCATTTCAAAAATTTGCATAATTAACTCCCTATTTATTCCCTTAAATACCAAATAGCCAAAAAAGAACCAAAGCTATACTTTCTCTTAACCTGTAATATAATAATTTTTCAAGATTTTGATTATAGTCAGAAGCATACCCGGCAGCTTTGATATTAAAAAAAGTACACATTTCGAGTGCTCTCGGAAGATGAAAATTATCCGAAATAATTACCAATCCCACAGGTTCTTTTGTACTAAAAAAATTATTCCTTGTAAATTCAATTTGTTCTGCGGTAGTTGAAGATTCCTCTTCTATGAGGACACGTACACCGGTATGACCCAATGACTTAAAATACTCGCTAGCAACTTTAGCCTCGGATAATTCTCCGGGTGCATTTCCACCTGTAAATTGAACAGTTTTAACCCGGTTTATTTGACTCAATTTGTGAACTTTTTTAATGCGTCCTTCAAAGATTGGGCTAGGTTTATTATTACTCCATACAGCTGCTCCTAAAACGACAGCCACATCAAATTGCTGGTTAATATTCTGCTCTTTTATTTTATAATTTGGGGAGGTAATAAAAACATATGTAAAAATCAGAGTTAAAGTAATAGCGAAAATTGAACCGCTGAAAGCTTTAACATGACCACCGCTCTGTCGACCTAATATACTGCTCCAAATGTAGGATAATAAATAGTAGTGAACGAACAAATTAATAATAAAGATAACAGATAGATAAAACTTCCTTGAAGGTACACCGAGCAGGTAAGAATTTAATGCCTCAAATTCAACATTCGAAATAACATAACCTATTAAATAAGAGGATAGCGAAAGAATCATAGTAAAGAGAACTACTGAAAATACTTTATTATCGTAACCTCCGCCTAAAATGTATAATAGTATAGCCCCTAAAATCAATAATGATGATAAAAGTAAATTAAATATATTACCAAGATAACCGAAGTTAATTTCTGTAATCGGGATATCGTATAACGAATACTTAAAAGCAATTTGAAGCAATAAATTAGCCGACAACAGAAACAGTACTATATTAAATCGTAATATGTTCGAAGAATCATTCAAAATAATTATTCCTAATTGTTAGGAAATAATGCAACATTAATATTTTTACCGTATGTGTATACTTTTGCATCTACATTAAAAACTTTTTGGATATTTTCGGTGGTTAATACTTTAGAATTTTCGGCATCCAAATAAATTTGACCTTGTTTCATGAGTATCATTCTTTTACCGTAATTAGCTGCTAAGTTAATATCGTGCGAAACCATTAATATAGTCAGTTTCTTTTCTTGATTTAAGGATTTCAGCAGATTAAAAATTGATATTTGGTGTTCCAAATCCAAGTGTGCGTTCGGTTCATCAAGAAGCATTAATTCGGGATCTTGAACAATTGCGCGGGCAATAAAAGCACGCTGCGCTTCACCACCGGATACTGAGTTAATGCTATAATTTTTCAGATGCTCAATCCCGACAAGTTTCAATGCCTCATTGATCTTTATTATATCTTCCTCTTTTTCAAATCCTAAAAAGTTCAGATATGGAGTTCTACCCATCGCAACTATTTCATAAATGGAAAAAGGATAAACAGAATAATACTTTTGCGGGACGAAAGAAATGCGCTTTGCAATCTCCTTACGTTTATATTCAAGGTACGGCTTATTATTGAATAAAATCTCACCTTTTAAGGCTCGAAACTCACCGGAGATTAAATTAAGCAAAGTTGATTTACCCGAACCATTTGGACCAAGAATAGTAACAAATTCACCCGGAGAAATCTCAAGATTAATATTGCTTAATTCAAAAGAATTTTCCGGGTTATTATATCTAAAATTAAGACCCTTTAATTCGAGCATTTCTATTAATTATCATTTCTCTTTTTTCGTAATAAGTGAAGATAACCAATTTTTTAGAGATTCTTTTGAAACTTTTACGACATCGGGAAGATCATAAATAATAGAATAAATAACCGGTACAATTATCAGTGTAAGAATTGTACCGAATAATAATCCGAAAATAACCGCTACTCCCATTTGTCGCCAAAACTCTGCATCAGTGCCACCGCTTTGAAATGAAAATGTATACAAATCAAAACCAAAACCAAATGTTAACGGAATAAGTCCGAGAATTGTAGTAATTGCAGTAAGAGTAACCGGTCGGAATCTTCTAATACCAGCCCTAATAACAGCATCACGCACACTCATACCTCTTCTTCTTAAAATATTGATATAATCTATCAATACAATATTGTTATTAACAATAACACCTGCTAAACTAATAACACCAATACCGGTCATAATTATTCCGAACGCCATACTGAAAACTGTTAAACCTATTAAGACACCGATCAATGAAATTACAACCGCTGCCATAATGATTAGAGGCTGACTTAATGAATTGAACTGGATTACCAGTACAAGAAAGATACTAAGAAGAGCAATCATAAAAGCCCTTCCTAAAAATTCTTGAGCTTTTTCCTGTTCTTCGTTCTGTCCGGTATAATCAATACGGTAATCCGGTGGTAAATTAAAAGATGCCAGTTTTTCTTTTACATTATTCAAAACATCATTTTGATTAAAACCCTCCTTAACATTAGATGATACAGTTACAACACGTTTCATACCTACGCGTCTAATTGCACCGGGTCCGGTATCACGTGAAATATCAGCGACACTGCTTAAAGGGACATTAAGTGTATTCCCCTTTTGATCATTATAAATAATTTTTAATGAACTCAAGGCTTCAATACTGTTTCTCTGATCTTTTCTAAGTCTTACGGTAATATCATATTCTTCTTCATTGACACGGTAATTGGATGCCTCAAATCCATTAATTGCGGTTCTTATAGCATTTGCAATAACCGATGTATTCATGTCAAGCAATGCGGCTTTTTCCCTGTTAATTATTACCCGAACCTCCGGTCTCCCGGCATCGTAATCATCTTGTATATCAACAACCCCGGGTACTTCTTCGATTTCTCTTCTGACTTGATCTGAAAGTTTACCAAGCATACTAAAATTATCACCGGAGATTTCAATATTAACGGGTCTTCCGACCGGAGGTCCAGCCTCTTCCTGCTGAATATCGATTTCGGCTCCGGGTATTCTCATAATTGCTTCACGTATCTGATCCGTCGTTACTTTTGAAGATTGTTCTCGAAAATCGTAGTCAACATACTGAACCGTGACGGTACTTTTATTTGGAGTAGAGCTTCCAAATTCGAAAGGGTTATTTGTTGATCCAACATTTGCTACATAATCTTTAACATCTACTTCGGCAAAATCTTTTAATATATGTTCAATTTTTTTCGCAATTCGATTCGACATTTCCAGATTTGTACCGGCAGGACTCTCAACATTGATATAAACTCGCGGAGGGTCTATGGTGGGGAAAAACTCCACTCCGTGATCGAATTCTCTGTATACAAGTGAAATTATAATTAATAATAAAACAGTTCCCGATATTACTTTTAACCGAGGATTTATAAATAAAAATATAATTGCGGCACCAATTAACGCACTTACTATCAATACCAAAACATTAGGTATCTCGGGAGTTTCAACTGCAGCATTTGTAATCATTATGAGGAGAACAGTTGCAGCTAAGCCGAGCCAGTTTCGTAAATGTACTTTTTGATTTTTGGATCTTTCTGCTCCGATAGCAATCTTCAAAAAATTCTCATAGTAACGCATTACAATCGGGAGCATAATTTCCGTAAAAAAATGAGTCAATTTATTAATAGGTGCAACAACCTTTTGAAATATTGTCTTAGGTTTATCAGACGGGTTCTCAACTTTCATAAACTTTGAAGCAAAGACAGGATTAATAACCAAAGCCACAAATAATGAAGAAGATAAAGTGATAATCACTGTTACCGGTAAATAAAACATAAAATCACCAACAACACCCGGCCAAAATACAATAGGAAGGAATGCTAATACCGTTGTCAGAGTAGAAGTGCTAATCGGCCAGGCAACTTCTGCAGTTGCATTTTTTGCCGCTTGAATTAAATCATACCCTTCTTCTAAAAATTTGTAAATGTTTTCAATAACCACAATTGCATTATCAACCAGCATTCCTAAAGCAAGTATTAATGAAAATAGAACTATAAAATTCAGAGTATATCCCAAAGCAGAAAGTAGCGTAAATGAAATCAACATACTTAAAGGTATTGCAATGGCAACAAAAAGCGCATTACGGATACCTAAGAAAAACAACAATACCAGCAAGACCAATACTAACCCGGAGAAAATATTGTTTTCCAGATTTCTATTACTCTGTTTTATATCTTTTGAAAAATCGACAGTTAGATTGAAGACTAAATTCTCAGGATACTTTTGCTTAGTATTTGCGACAATTTCTTTTACTTTATCGGCAATCTCAATAATATTTGCGCCAACTCGTTTAGATATATTCATTGTAACAGCATCAACGCCGTTCACCCTTGCATAAGTTGTACGATCCTTGAAATCATAAGAAACATCAGCAACATCTCTAATATAAACCGGTTTACCGTCCTTCATTTTTGCAACTAAATCTTGCACAATGTATGGTCTATCGAATTCACCGGGTACTCTAACAAGAAAACTGTTGTTTTCCAAATCAATTGAACCACCGGGAATTGTTTGGTTTTCATTTCTTATTGCATCGATAATATCATCAAACCGCAAATCGTAGTGGATAAGTTTATTAATATCGACATCAACTTTAACTTCTCTTTCAAGTCCGCCGCTGATTTTTACTTCAAGCACACCATCAATTTTTTCTATTTCATCTTTTAGATCATCTGCAATTTCTTTTAACTTAACCAAACCGAAAGGACCGCTGATATTATAAGTCATTATCGGAAATTCGGAAAAGTTAATCTCGATTATCTCAGGTTTTTCCACATCAGAAGGTAAGTCGGGTTCTGCTTTTTCAACTTTATCTCTAATTTTCTGAAGCGCTTCATCGATATCAAAACCGCTTTGAAATTCGGCTTGTATAAGTGAATATCCCTCGTATGAAGCTGATCTTAATTCTTTTACTTCGCTTATAGTATTTATTTCTTTTTCAAGCGGTTGAGTAATAAGTGATTCAATATCTTCCGGTGAAACACCAAAGTACGGTGTTGAAACAATTACTAAAGGAATTTGCACATCAGGCGAAGCCTCTCTAGGCAATGAACTATAAGAAGATATTCCAATTATTATTATTATTGCTACAAGTATAAAAACGCTAGTTCTATTATCTATACTGACATCGGTAATTTTCATAAGAAGAATCCTTAATTAACAATTGATATATGTTCACCATCTACCAAATTTTGAAAGCCCATGGTTATTAATTGATCACCGGGATTAAGTCCGTTTCTTACTACAATAAATTCGGCGGTTCTACTTAAAATATCTAAATACCTGATCTCGGCTTTACCGTTATTAGCAACAAATACTATATACCCGTCATCCGATTTTGTAACCACTTCTTCAGGAATAATTACAACGTTTTCAAATTCGCCTTTTGATACGGAAATTTCGGCAAGCATATTAGGTTTTATCAACCCGGATTTATTATCGATTGTTACTTCAATAGGGAAAGTCCTGTTAGAGGGATCTAATGCTTTACCGACATAATTTACCTTGCTTACAATCGGTTGGTCATATAGTTCTTTTATAAAAACAAGAACTTCGGCGCCGAGTTTTATATGAGCTGCTAAGCGTTCCGGGATACCGGCTTCAATTTTCAAACGAGTGTGTTCAATAACTCTTACAACCGGGACAGCCGGTGGAACGAATTCACCTTCTTCGTAATACCGGGCATCTACTACTCCGTTAAACGGAGCCTTTACGAAAGATTTTTCATAGATAACTTTTGCTTGTTCATAAACCGCTTTAAGCTGGTCTCTATTGTATTTTGTATTCAGATATTCGAATTCACTTCCTACATTATCACTAAATACTTTTTCCTGCCGTTGAAAACGTGCTTCGGCAAGATCAAATTGTGCTTTAGCTGCTTCCATCGAAGCTTTTAGTACATCGTTATCAAGAATAAGAATAGTATCGCCTTTTTTTACATATTGTCCTTTATCTTTAACTATTTCTTTTATTATACCTCCGGCTTCATGGGCTACTTTAGCATCATTAAATGGTTTGAATGTCCCGACAGCTTTTACATAATCGGTATAGTTTTTTGATGTTAAAACTTGCGCCTCAACATTGATTGATTTAATAATTTCTTCTGTATTCTCAATATTGCCATCACTGCAGGATGTTAAGATAATTGCTGCAGTAATAAGCAATGAAATAAAAAAGTTATTCCTACGTTTCATAAGTCAGTCCTTTTAATTCTGAATTAAAATTTCATCTGCAGATTTGCCAAGAAGCAAATCTAAGTTAGCGTGTTCTACATAATAGTTGTGAACCGATTGCAGGTAATTAATTTTTGCTTGTGAAAAGTCAACGAGAGCATTTGTTACTTCAATTTGTGAACCGAGACCGTTTGCAAATCTTTTAGAAGCAATTTCCAATCCTCGTTCACTTTCATTAACCGCTCCTTTGTAAGCTTTAATTTGCTGCTCAATTTTTTCAATCATCAAAACCGAATTTTCATAATTGTTTTTAACATATTTTTTTGTTTGAAGATAATCTTCAACCGATTTTTTGTAATCTATTTGAGCTTGTTGAGCTTTTGAATCTAACTCCCATCCTCTGAAAATCGGGACGGACAGAGAAACACCAACAATTACGGAATTGATATATCTCCAATCGGTAAAGGCACGTTCATCATTTTCTTGTGTTTGAACCTGCCAATTAGCAAAGGCATTTAATTTCGGCAGATGCTGAGTAAACTGGTATGAAGATGTTAAGTCATATAGTTCGGTCTGAAGTTCCATTTGTTTAAGTAATTTGTTCCTTTGTATAACTGCTTGCAACCCGTCTTCAAATTTTGGGATTTGAATAAATTTGTATTCAAGCGAATCACTTACTTCAATTTCTGTGTCTAATTCAGTCCCCATTAAAATCTTTAGGTTATTAAGAGCTAATTTTGATTGCATTTTTGATTCGGTTAAAAGCGGAACCATATTCTGATATTGAACATTAGCTTTAATATGATCATACTCAGAGACAAGCCCAGCATCGAATAGTAGTTTTGCTTCTTGAAGATTATCTTCTGCTCTTTTCAGTTGAAGTTGGGCTAACTCAATCATTCTTTTTGAAAGAAGAAAGGTATAGTAAGCTTCTTTTACATTTTTTATAACATCAGCTTCCGAGTATTGCTCGGCTTTTTCGGAAATTGCAGCAAATGTTTTAGCTATATTGACGGCAAGAAACATTGCTCCGCTGAATAAAGGTTGTTCTGCCGTTACAGAAGAAGTTATGGTATTTTTTGTACCAGCCGGAAATCGCCCGCTAAAAATAGGTGTTTCGATAATAAACTCGGGACGTTTTATTGCTCTGTCGTATCTGATATCTGCATTTATAGCAGGGAATAAAGACGTACCATAAGCTTCTCTAACTTGTTCTTCGGCTTTTTCAAAATCCAATCTTGCTTTCTTTAAATCATGATTATTCTGCAGCGCAGATACTAATGCATATTCAAGATTAATTTTGATCGGGTTTTCAGACTGAGCATAAAAGCTGCTAATAAAAATGATAAATATTAAGGCGGTTTTATATCTCACACTTACTCCGTTTTATACAGTTAATTTTTAAACGTTCGAAATCTACTACGGGTTGATTTGGATATAAAGAATCTATCGGTGAAATACCGAAATAAATCGGTAAAAATATGAGAGCATTTAAGTAAATTATAAAATAATTTCTCTCATTAAGTTTTTCTGATACCGTTAAATAGAATATCAACAACCAGCGTACTTTCTTTATTTATATCTATATTACTTTGCTTATCACAGAACATTTTGTTGTATATATACGGGAAAATCATACTTCGATACATCGTAATAAGGGAATTTGCATCAATCTTTTTTATTTCCTTCCTATTGATTGCTTTGATAATGCGCTTAATAAATATTTCATCAACCATATTTTGATATTGCTTCAAGTTTTCTGCGATATTTGACGAAGGAAGGATAGAATTAGTTCTCGACCTCGAAATAATTGCAAATGCATATCTATATGTAACACAAAACGAAAAAAGTCTATTTGTTAGTTCCAGTATAAAATCAAAGAAGCTTTCTTTTTCATCATCAACTTCTCTGAGTGAAATTAAGTATGAATCAAAGATGCTTTTTAAAATGGCTGAATATATTTCTTCCTTACTGCTGAAATAGTTATAAATTGTTCCTTTCCCATATTCGGCTTTTTCAGCAATGTCATCAATTGTTGTATTTTCGTAACCGTTTTCGGCAAATAAGTAAGCAGAAGCAGTAAGTATATCTGCTTGTTTATAAATTCGCTCGCGTTCTTTTCGAGGTAAGCTTTCGATATTTTTAGGTATAAATAACATAAAAAATTGAGTGTAAACATAGTGGTTCTGAGAATGACTGTCAAGTCATATTTTTGAATGAGGAGTCAAATAATACAAAATTAATATTGAATCTTTGGGAATGTTTAAAACAAAAAAGGCGCCAAAAGGCGCCTTACAAATTTATTGAAGTCTAAATACGATAGGAATTGAGACCTGAACTTTAACCGGTTTACCTCTTTGTCTACCGGGTGTAAATTTAGTATTCTTTACCGCTTCCATAGCTGCCTCATCACAACCGGCACCAATACCTTTAAGCAATTCTACTTTAACAACACTTCCATTTTCATCGACGAAAGCTTTAACAAAAACACGTCCTTGAACACCTGCTCTTTTTGCTATTTCAGGATAAACAATACGTTTTTGAATGCCTTCTAATCCTCCTATTGGTTCGGGTTGCTGTTCAACAGCAACGAAGAAAACCGGCTCGGCATCATCATCTTCTTCTTCAGCAGGAGGCGGAGGAGGTGCCGCTACCTGGGCATCCACATCAAGTTCGGTAGACATAATTTCAATATCCTCTAATACTTCATCAGAGGGTGCTTCAATTGGGATCGGAGGTCGAGGAGGTGGCGGTGGTGCAGCTTCCTGCTTTGTTGCTTCAACGTCTTCAACCTGCACAAGTTCTTGAGGGCCATCGAGACTTAATGATTCTTTTTCAAATTCCGGGAAATATTTGAATGCAATAATAGTAAGTGCTAATGCTATTATAACACTAGTTTCAAATATTCTTTTGTACTTTCTTTTCAGATCCACTTTGGGATTTTTCTTTAACGCCACTTTTTCCTCCAACTTTCAAATTAATCGAAATTAACTTAAAAAAAGCATACTTATTTGTCAACAAAGGTGCAATTTATTTTACAAGACTTATTCTGATTCAGTTCCAATCTTAATCAAATTGAGAGCTTCAGACTTCCGTATTAAACGATATGCAGCATAGATACCAAGAATTAAACCAAGTAAATTGGCTATCCAATCTAAGACTTCAGCGCTTCTCCCCGGTATAAATGCTTGATGGATTTCATCAAATGTTGAATAAATCATTGTAATTAAAACTGCAAATTTTATGTAGTGATTTCTCAGATTCTTATATCGCTCCTGAACTCTAAGTGTGATAGTCAAAAAAAACGACAATACAAAATAAGCAATAAAATGCTTCAATTTATCGTCGAGAGCAAATTCAGGTAAAGAATCGCCGGGTATACTAGTCAAAATAAAAATTGTAATCCAATGAACAGTAAGCGGTATATAAATAAAAAGAGTCTTTCTTCTAAATATTACTTTTAACAACACTGTCCTCAAGAAATTTAATTGTTGACGGAATTTTTTTCATTAATGATTCAGCAGTAATACCATGTTCAGTTGAATCATCAAGAAGCAGATCAGCTGCCAAACTATGGATGTAAACTGCACTGATAACAGCTTCTTCTAAATCATTAGATTGTGCTATAAAGGAAGCTATCATTCCGGTTAATACATCACCTGTACCGAATGTTGCCATACCTTGATTACCCGTTGTATTAAAAAGCGCTTCTCCGAACGGTGTAAAAATTATTGTTGGCGCTCCTTTCAATACTAAATAAGATTCGGTTTCTTCGGCAAACTTTTTACCGTATTTCATAATGTTATTATGTAAATCGGAAAGTTTTACACCAATTAATTGAGAAAATTCTTGATGGTGAGGTGTAAGAATCATTCCACTCAAATTAACTTTTTTAAAGTAATTATTTGAAATAGCAGAAAGTCCATCGGCATCAATCACTACCCTTTTGTTGACCAGCATCTTTAATATTTTACGAACACTTTCAATTGTTTCTTTTTCTCTACCCAATCCCGGACCAATTGCAATAGAATCAGCCCAATCAAGCAAACCTTTTATTTCCTCAATATTCTTTTGTAATAAAAACTCATTGCCTTCGTCATCAAAATTATAAATTGTAGCAGATTCTAATCTTGCATGAGCAATTGATTTAACCGAATCTGGGAATGCTAAAATTGAAGCACCTGCCCCGCTGTAAATTGCAGAGTTAGCAGTAAAACATGCAGCACCGGGTAACTTTCCCGAACCGGCAATTGAAAGAACTTTACCTGCAGAATATTTATAATCATCTATTTTTTTTACAGGGATACCGATGAAAGCATCTTCGGGTTCAATTAAATAATCATTCGTTTTAATTTCATTATAGTATTCATCCCCAATACCAATATATCCTTTCGCAATTTCACCTGTATATTTATATCCACTGCCGTAAAATAAACCGGTTTTTAATTCCGAGAGTGTAATTGTCAAATCAGCATCAAATATCAGATCTCCGTTTCCATTATCTAAATCTAGACCTGTGGGTACATCTACAGCGATTTTATAACCATCAAATTTATTGACCGTTTTTACAATTGTTCTATATGGTTCTTTTAGTTCACCCTTACCACCTGTTCCTAAAATTGCATCAAATAAAACATGACAAGATTTCAGTTTGTTTATATCTTTTTGTGATTTGTAGTAAATCAAAGATGAACCGGATACATTCTTAATAAGTAATTTTAAGATCTCAAAATTAGTTTTTGCATCTCCCCTGAGGTCTCTGCCGGATGAAAGTGATACAATTTTAACAATATACCCGTGATTGATGAAATGTCTTGCTAATGCAAATCCATCACCGCCATTATTTCCTTTGCCGCAAATAATACCTATTTCATGGCTCGGACTTAGATCAGTTAATTTTTCTAAAGTGATTTGGAAAATTGACCGTGATGCATTCTCCATTAAAACTAAGCCGGGTATTTTTAACCGGTTAATAGCATAATTATCGGCTTTACGAACTTGTTCATTTGAAAAAAGAGGTATCATGATAAACACCTAGATTATTATACCTCTAAAATAAGAATATTGTGCGGAAAAATTAATTAGTATGATAGGACTGACGTAATAATACTAAACAATGTATCCGGTAGAATACCGAAAACTAAAACTAAGAGTCCAGAAATAATCACAGCTAATAACCCGGTAAAACTATTCTTAATTATTATTGACGAAGTCGAATCTTTAAAATACATGTAGACGACTACTCTGAGGTAAAAGTAAACACTGATAGCACTTGAAAATACACCTACAATAGCAAGCCATGTAAGGTCTGCTTTTATAGCTGCGACAAAAACATAATATTTACCAAAGAATCCTGCCATAGGAGGTATACCCGCAAGAGCGAACATAAATAAAGCCATGAATCCCGCTAAAATCGGACTCTTTGAATTCAAACCGGAATAAGAATTTATATCAAGATTTTCTTCATTACTACCTTCAATTAATGCGATTACACCAAAAGCACCTAAATTCATAAAAGCATAAGCAGTTAGATAAAAAATGATACCGGAAACACTTTCAATATTACCGGCTGCTAAACCTATGGTCATATAACCAGCATGTGCAATTGAAGAATATGCAAGCATTCTTTTTAGATTATCCTGGGCAATAGCAACAATGCTGCCGTACAACATCGAAAGTGTAGCGATAACGGCAAATAGAATTTCGAAGTTATTTGTTATGTTTTGAGTAAATACAGCAGATAAAATAATAATCAATACGCTAAACGCAGCGGCTTTACCTGTTGTAGACATCAATCCGGTAACCGGGGTAGCCGCCCCTTGATATACATCCGGCACCCACATATGGAACGGGAATGCAGCTATCTTAAAAAGAAATCCAATTACAAAAAGTGCAAGCCCGGTTAAGAAAAGTACATCTGTAATGAAATATTCGTAAGCAAAAACAATTTGATCTATACTAGTAGATTTCGCAGTACCATAAATAAGAGCAATACCGAAAACTATAAAACCTGTCGCAAAAGCACCCAAGAGAAAATATTTCAACGCAGCTTCGGTATTTCCCATTCTCGATCTATTAATTCCGGCAAGAACGTAGAAGCAAATGGACATCAATTCTAATCCGATAAATATCATAAATAAATCTCTGGCGCCAGCCATAAGCATCATTCCTAAGACTGATGACTGAACTAAAATATAGAATTCACCAAAATTCATTTTTGATTTCTTGATATAATCTACAGCATTTAAGACCATAATTGCGGCACCAATAGTAAAGATAAAATTAAATATTGCAGTAACGCCGCCAATAGCATACATACCGCCGAATAGAATTTGATAATCGTATACGTTAATAATTGAATGAGCCCCGGCAAATACGAAAAGCAGAATAGTAAACCAAGGCAAAATTGATTCGCTTTTCTTTGTCGAAATCTCAATAACAACTGATAATACAATACCAACACCAATAACTAAGTGCGGTAATAATTGGAATATTTCTGTGTTTGCTGTCATAATTAATCAATAAAAATTTGATCGTCCTCTATTTCTTTTATTTCTGCTATGTGATTTGGTAATATATCTATGCTGATTTTTCTATGGTCATCGAAATTGAATAGGTCATTTTTCGAATCAACTACAATCATTTTGATAACTTCATATTTAGTTACTACTTCTTCAAGCGACTTATATTTATGAAAATAAATTTCCGTGAATTCATCATTTATATTATACTCGGCATCATCTTGCTCAGTACTAAAATCCATAATCAGATCATCTTCAATACTGACCTTTAATATTTCAGCACAAAAAGGCAGCAGCAGCCTATTGCCATAATGCATACCGTTAATTTTTGATTTCAACACTTCGTCTATTGTTCTCATAATTTATCCGTTACCGTAAAAGAAAATCCACCAAACAAGAATGAATATCGGCAACAAAATTGGTATCGAGTATTTAATCATAAAACCGAAAAAGCTTGGCATTTGAATACCTGCTCGTTCGCTAATTGACTTCACCATAAAGTTTGGTGCATTACCGATATAACTCATCGCTCCAAAGAAAACGGCAGCGACCGAAATAGCTTGTAGATAAATTGGATGTTCGATTTCAAAGAGCAGCACTTCCGATTTATCATTAACATCCATAGCAAATTTTCCCATTTCAGCACTTAGAAAATTTAAATAAGTCGGAGCATTATCTAAGAAAGCCGAAAGTGAACCGGTAGCCCAGAAAAATAATCCGGCATCTAATTCATCTCCAAATATATTTGCCTCATAAGCAATAAGTTGAAGCGCCGGTATCATTGTTGCAAATAAACCGGCAAACAAATATGCAACTTCACGTATCGGTTCAAAATCAAATTCGTTTCCGCGCAACGCCTCTTGATCTGCCTTTTTATAGGAGAAGTAAACTACAGAAAACATAATTATTTCTCTTATGCCAAACGGCATCGGGGACAAACTCGGTATCCAGCTTACAACCCCGGGATCTAAGAAAACTGATATTATTATAATAGCTAGAAACCAAATATTTTTCAGTCCCTTAAACTGAATTTTCCCGGTATACTCGCTTTCTGAGTTAGAACCCAATTTGTTAAGTGAATCAATAACAAAGAAGATTCCCAAAACGACCAAAAGAGTAGGCGCCCAGATATACCAAACATGCTGGATAACCCAGAAGAACTCAACCCCTCGTAAGAAGCCAAGAAACAGAGGAGGATCCCCGATAGGTGTAAGTGCGCCACCAATATTACTTACCGAAAAAATGAAGAACACAATATGATACGGTTTGATTCTATCCTTATTAATTTTTATAAAAGGACGAATCAGTAACATTGATGCACCGGTTGTACCGATAACGTTAGATATAACGCTTCCAAACAATAAAATAAGAACATTTAATGCCGGTGTTGCTTTTCGGTCTACTTTAATTAATATTCCTCCAGAAGCAACAAACAGCGATGACAATAATGCAATGAACGATAGATACTCTGCTAACGTATGAACTAAGCTATGAGTATCGTGCAATACAATTAAATAAAAAAGAACCGTAACCGATCCAAGAGCTATAGCAACCTTCGGATAATGTCTTTCCCAAAAATGATGATAGAATAACGGACCGGTCGCAATCATCAATAATAAAACAACAAAAGGAAGAACAATATACCAGTACTCAATAAGTTTAGCCCCATCCTCTGCAGATGCAAATAATGGTGTCCCAACAGAAAAAAATAAGAACAAATAGATAATTTTCTTTAACATTTATTCACTAGTAAAGGAAGTTAAAAGTATAGTTCTTTACATGTTCTAATATAGCGCTCACCGGTGCTTCACTCAAATCCAAAAATGTTGTTGGATAAATACCTATCCATACTATGAAGATAAAAATCGGTACTAATACAATAATCTCACGAGCATTAAGATCAGTAAGCTCAGTATTCAATTTTTCATTAGTAACAGTTCCGAAAACAACTCGTTGATACATCCATAAAAGATAAACTGCGGCAAAGATCACACCTGTAGCCGCAAACACAACATACCACCAGCTATCCAAAACTTGCGATTGAAAAGCACCGAGTAAAATTAAAAACTCGCCGATAAATCCATTCAATCCCGGTAAACCAATAGATGAAAGCGATGCAAACATTAAAGCAATAGCAAATAGAGGAACTATTTTAGCGATACCTCCGTAATAAGCAATTTCTCTTTTGTGGGTTCTTTCATAAATGATTCCTACCAAAAGGAATAAAGCGCCGGTTGATAGTCCGTGGTTTACCATCTGAATTACCGCACCTTGAACTGATTCAAAGGTTAAAGCAAAAATTCCCAAAACCACAAATCCCAAGTGGGAAACGGATGAATAGGCTACCAACTTTTTCATATCGGTTTGTACCATTGCAACAAGAGCGCCGTATATAATACCAATTATTGCAAGTATTGAAATGAAAGGAGCAAATTCAACTGTAGATTGCGGGAATAGAGGCAAATTAAATCTAATCAAACCGTATGTACCCATTTTAAGAAGAACCCCGGCAAGAATAACTGAACCTGCTGTGGGTGCTTGAACGTGAGCATCCGGCAACCATGTATGAAGCGGGAATAATGGAACTTTAATAGCAAAACTAAAAAAGAATGCAAGGAACAACCATTTCTGAATATCAAGCATTATATTGGGTGCTTGTTGGTATAAAAGAATCAGATTAGTTGTGTATAAACCTATATTTTTTGAAGCAGCAACGGTTAGCCATATAATTGCAACAAGCATCAATAAACTACCGAACATTGTATAAATAAAGAATTTAACTGAAGCATAAATTCTCTGTTCACCGCCCCAAATACCGATTATGAAATACATCGGTATTAACATTGCTTCCCAGAAGATATAGAATAAGAACACGTCAAGTGCCATAAATACACCAATCATACCGGCTTCCAAAAGCAGCATCATCATTGTAAAGAGTTTAATCTTCTTATCGATCGCTTTCCAGCTTGAGAGCAAAGTAATAGGTGTTATAAATGTTGTTAATAAAATAAGTAGGACAGAAATTCCGTCCGCACCAACATGATAACTAATATCAAGGCTTTCAACCCAAAGTACTTTATGAATAAATTGGAAATCGGGATTAGTATAATCAAAATTAAAATAAGGATACAAAGAGACGGCAAATGCAAATAATGAAATCAGCAGCCCGAATATCCTAATCAGTACGGTTTGCGATTCTTTCATGAAGAGAATGATAACCGCACCGATAATCGGGGTAAATAATAAATAAGTAAGTATTTGCGAATTTTCCATGCTTTATAAACTCAAAATTATCCAGAATAAAATCGCTGCAATACCGGCCATCATAATTAACGCATAGAACTGAGCTACACCGGTTTGCATTTTTTTAATAACAGATGAAAAAGAAGTTATAACCACCGCGGTACCGTTTACAACACCGTCGATCAATTTATTGTCGGCAATTTTCCACAAAAACTTCTCAGATGATTTTTGAATAGGTTGAATAACGGCAGCTTCATATAATTCATCAACATAATATTTATTTAACAATACCTTGTAAGCCTTTTTGAACTTCAAGGCAAATTTTTCTGCAATTTCTCTTCTTTGAGTATATATCTTGAAAGCACCATACATACTAAGCAATGCAGCAGAAACTGATATTGCCATTAAAATCAATTCTTCGGTATGACTATGTGCGCCATAGTAAGCAAGTTTCAACTCGGCATCTAAAAATATTGGGGCTAACCAATTATGAAAAACATTCCCGTGTTCACCGGAGAATACTTCGGGAATTCCGATCCATCCTCCGATAACCGATAACACAGCTAAAATTATTAACGGCACAGTCATTACTTTAGGTGATTCATGAGGATGATATTTTTCGTGACTGAATCTTTCTTCACCGAAAAATGTAAGTGAAACCAATCTAAACATATAAAATGCTGTCAACACAGCAGTAAGAGCACCTAACAGCCAATAAACAAAATTGCCGTTGGCATAAGAAAACCATAAAATTTCATCTTTACTGAAAAAGCCTGACAGTCCCGGGAACCCTGAAATTGCAAATGCTGCGATTATAAATGTTAAGAATGTAACCGGCATATATTTTTTTAATCCGCCGTAGTGCATTATATCTTGCTGATGATGCATCGAATGAATAACCGACCCTGCGCCCAAAAAGAGAAGAGCTTTAAAGAATGCATGAGTCATAACGTGAAAAATTGCTGCACTGAAAGCACCAACTCCCGCAGCTAAAAACATATACCCAAGCTGACTAACAGTTGAATATGCCAATACTTTTTTAATATCTGTCTGTACTAAACCAATAGTAGCGGCAAATACAGCAGTGAACAAACCAATAACTGCAACCACCGCTAAGATAACCGGTGCAGAGGCAAAAATTATTGAAGCACGAGCTACCATATAAACACCGGCAGTAACCATAGTTGCAGCATGGATTAATGCCGATACCGGGGTAGGTCCCGCCATCGCATCAGGCAGCCATACAAATAAAGGTATTTGAGCAGATTTACCGGTTGCTCCTATAAACAAAAACAATGCTATGAATCCAAAAGTCGTTTCCGCACCGGTTAGATGTTTTGCTTGTGAAAATACTTCGAGAAAGTTTAAGCTGTTGAAAGTTTCGAAAATAAGAAACATTCCAAGTAAAAATCCGAAATCACCAATTCTATTAACAATAAATGCTTTTTTTGCTGCTTGAGCAACAGTACCTTTTTCAAATTTTTGGTCGTAATAATAACCGATCAATAAATAGGAACATAATCCGACACCTTCCCACCCCAAAAAGAGAACAACAAAATTATCTCCGAGAACCAGGTTCATCATAGCAAAAATGAACAAGTTCATGTAAGCAAAAAATCTGTAAAATCCTTTATCGCCATGCATATAACCGATTGAATAAACATGAATTAAAAATCCGACACCGGTTACTATAAGCGCCATAACCAAGGAAAGTTGATCGACTAAGTAGGAAAAACTAATATTCAAAGAACCAACACTCATCCATGTAAACAACTCAACAACATTTGTTCGTTGTTCAACAGGAAGATTAATTGTCTCAATTAATGCAAGTAAGGAAATCACGAAAGAGATACCGACAGTCGAACTTCCGATTAAACCGATAACTTTTTCGTTCCCGATTTTCTTTCCGAAAAACCCGTTAATAACAAAACCGAGCAGCGGGAGTAATATTGTCAAATAAATTAATTCTATCATTCTACCACTTAAAGATGTTTATCTCATCAATATTTACTGTTAATTTATTTCTAAATATTGCTATGATAATTGCAAGACCGACAGCAGCTTCGGCAGCAGCAACGGTCATAACAAAAAATACGAACACTTGACCGGCAGGATCACCTAAAAAAGATGAAAAAGTAACAAGTGCCAAATTTGCCGAATTCAGCATTAATTCGATACACATGAAAACAACAATAGCATTTCTTCTAATGAGCACACCTGTTACCCCAACGGAGAACATAAATGCACTAATTAATAAGTAATATTCAATTGGTATAGTATTCATAAAAACTTACTCAAATTTTTTCATTGCTAAAACTATTGCACCTATTGTTGCAGCAAGTAATAAAAACCCGGAAGCAAGAAAAGGGAGTACATACGTTGTATATAACTCTGTACCGATTGTTTCAATTTTACCGGCATTAATACTTTCTGCAATTTCTTTTGTAACACTATCGGAAGGAGCGGAATAAAAAACTATATAACCGATTTGAACAAATACAAGCACTGCAATAAATATTCCGATAAATTTAAGATTTCTTTTTTCTTTAAGAATAGCGTGCTCACTATCGGTATTTAGAAGCATTAGAACAAAAAGGAAAAGTACCATAATAGCACCGGCATAAACGATAACTTGAACAACAGCTATAAATTGAGCATTAAGTAAGAGGTATAATCCGGCTAATGCAAAAAAGTTAAGGACAAGAAAAATAGCACTCATCACGGGGCTTGGTCGGGTTACCATTGCAATTGACGAAATAACCGCAACTGAACCCAGTATAGCAAAAAGAATATACTCTAAAATCATAACTAAGGTGTATTCCTATATATCATTCTTGGGAAAGGAATTGCTTCTCTTAAATGATCGAGACCGCAAATCCAACTTACTGTTCTTTCTAAACCTAATCCGAAACCGGAATGAGGTACCGAACCATATCTTCTTAAGTCTAAATACCATTCAAAAAACGTCTGGGGCAGATTATGTTCTTTTATTCTTTCCAACAATTTGTTAAGATCATCTTCTCTTTGGCTTCCACCGATTATTTCGCCGTAACCTTCGGGGGCAATCATATCAACAGCCAAAGCCACCTTATCATTTTGAGGATCTCTTTTCATATAAAAAGCTTTTACTTCAGAAGGGTAACGATGGATCATTACAGGTCTGTCAAATTCTTCTGAAATTACCGTTTCGTCTGCACCGCCAAAATCATTCCCCCATTCAAAAGCATGATTTTTTTTCTTTAATATTTCAACGGCATCTGTATACGAAACTCTAGGGAAAGGTCTTTTAACTTTTTCAAGATTTGTAGTATCTCTTTCAAGAATTTCAAGTTCTTCTTTTCTTTCCGTTAAAATTGTTTGTACAATGTATTCTACAAACTCTTCCGCCAAATCCATGTTATCATCTAAATTATAGAATGCCATTTCAGGTTCGACCATCCAGAATTCCGTAAGGTGTCGGCGAGTTTTTGATTTCTCGGCTCTGAAAGTAGGACCAAAAGTATAAACTTTGCTAAGAGCCATTGCTCCTGCTTCGGCGTACAGTTGTCCCGATTGAGTTAAGTAGGCAGTTCCTAAATCAAAATATGGAGTTTCAAATAAAGTTGATGTTCCTTCACAAGCATTTGGTGTAATTATGGGGGGATCAAAAAGTACAAACCCGCGGTCATCAAAAAAATCACGAATTGCTTTAACAATTCTATGGCGAATTCTCATTATAGCCCATTGCTTTCTAGATCGCAGCCATAAATGACGATGGTCAATTAAAAATTCTATACCGTGTTCTTTTGGTGTGATTGGATATTCTTCGGCAATAGAAATTACTGTTAATTCTTTAACGTCAATTTCATGACCGCCAACTTGACGTTCATCTTTTTTAACTGTTCCGGTAATTTCGACTGAGGATTCTTGAGTGAGTTTTTTTGCAGATTCAAATATTTCGTCTGAGACATTCCCCTTGAAAACGACACATTGAACTAACCCTGTACCGTCTCTAAGCATCAAAAACTGTAATTTTCCGCTAGATCTCTTATTATATAACCAACCTTTGAGAGTAACTTCTTGACCTACGTGTTCCGCTAATTTGTTAATATATACCATAAAAATTATCTGAAACAATCCTTGAATATGAATTTTCAAATATAAAGACGAGTGCCTATAAAAGCAAAAATTTTCTCGGAACGATTTTAACAAGAATAAAACAGATAAAGGACAAATTATAGTTTTTTATCATTACAATAATCCTTATGAACCCAAATTCTTATTTAGCCTCAATTAAAATTTTCTTATTGAATAATTCTTCAAATAATTTTTGTCTTCTTCCTAAGTTCCAAAGCTCTATATCTATAGGAAAGTTATTTGTATTGAATGAAATTGTTACAGTACCATTATCATTTCTCGCTGCAATATCACTAATTTTTTGCTGATGCGATCTGTCTAAAGCATCGGCAACTCTTAATATTGCAGATAGTTTTTTAACAATTGTTTGATTCGCGGATGAGAGAGAAGCAAATTCCGGATGTTTCTGTTTAGGATGGCTCTTTCTATGGTAACGTGCAATGTTTGCAATTATATTTATTTCGGTTTCGTTAAATCCCATTAGCTCGCTGTTGCGAATAATATAGTTGCTGTGCTTATGATGTTGATTATGTGAAATGTGATGACCTATATCATGAAGTAATGTAGCTGCAATAAGATATTCTCTTGTAGAGTTATCCAATTTATGCACTTCTTCCAAATCATCAAATAATTTTGAAGCAAGATTTGCAACATGAAAACAATGATTGCTGTCAAAGTAACATGTCTTCGCAAGCTGTAAAACACTTTCATAACGAATATCGCTCAGCCGCGGTTTATGTTGTTCAATATTTAAATTCTGCAAGGCATCTAAGACTGATCCTTCACGCAAAGAATATTCGGAGATAATCATTTTATCAACTTTCAACTGCTCAAAAATTGTTTGAAGAATAATTATACCAGCCGGGAAAATATCGGCACGTTTGGTATCCATTCCTTTTATCTTTTTTCTTTCCGGGACAGTTTTCGCCTCGAGGATTAAATCAACAACTTTACTTAATTCATCTTTTGTAAACTCAAAATTATTTAAGATTCTATTGGGTGTAATTTCTTTGTTAGTCATTTCAGATAGAATATAACCAACAGATTGAATCGTACCGGAAGAACCAACACAGATTTCAAAACCGTATTTAGATGCATAATTTGTTACATGAAATATTTCCCCTTTGACCCATTTTTTACATTCTTTAATTGCGGATTTAGTTACTCTCCCTTCGGGGAAAAACTTTTGAGTTAATCTAACAGCACCAATTTTTATACTTCTCGAAAACTCTATTTTCCCGTTTATACCTAGTATTAATTCGGTACTTCCACCCCCTATATCGATACACAATGCTCGTTTTTCATAAACCGGTACAGCTCTCAATATTCCCAAATAAATTAAGCGGGCTTCTTCCTGCCCGGATATAACTTCAACTTCAACACCCGTTTGATTAAGTACTTCTTCAATAAATTCGCTCTTGTTTAGAGATTCACGAACGGCGCTTGTAGCTACTGCTCTTATCTTTGCATTGTGTAAATCGGCAATTTGTTTGAATCTACCGATTGCATTTACTGCTCTTTCAATTGCATCATTTGATAATCTTTTAATGTCACCTGAAAATCCTTCTCCTAAACGAATAACTTCTTTTTCCCTGTCAATAATTTCGAAGTTGCCGTGTTCTAAAACTTTAACTACTATCAAGTGAACGGAATTTGTTCCTATATCAATAGCGGCAATATTTTTATTAACCAACATCATTTGTTCCCTTAATATTATTATTACCTAATATCAGTTTGCATAGATCGAATACATCGCTTACGGTTACGTCATCAATTAAATCTGATTTACGAATAAAAAATTTATTCGGACCAAGCGGTGCCCAATTGAAAGGATTTGTTGGACCGAAAATGGATATCTGCGGTGTTTCGGTTGCACCTGCAACATGCATTACACCTGTATCGTTAGTAATAAACAAATCCGAAATTGAAATTAAAGCCGCAACTTCCGGTATGCTTTTATTTATAAAGTAACCGATTTCAACCTGAAGTTTATCTTTAACATAATTTATTTCTTCGTTATCACTGCTGCTGCCGGTTATGTAGAATACCGAATTGTAATCTTCGTTTAACTTCTCAATAATCTTTATAAATTTTTCCAACGACCATCTATTTGGTGGTTTTCCGGCACCGATGTGAAGACCAATCATAATTCTGTTATTATCTTTTCCAATATTTGATGCGAAATTTTTTGCGGTTTGCAAATCATTTTCATCAAAGCTAATGCTGCTGCGGAATATTTTTGTATTGATTCCCAAAGGACGCAAAATTTCCAGACCAAAATCCGAAATATGCGTATCGGGATATTTTTTCCAATTAAGATTTATTCGTTTGTGAAAAAGTCGAGCTAATTGATTTGGTTTACCATCTAATGAAGCAGGACCGATACGATAATCACTCTTTGCTAATCTACCGAGCAAACAGCTTGTCTTGGAAATTGATACCGTTGCCGGTACTACAACCAAATCATACTGTTTCCTTAATAAAGAAATCAAACTAAATAAATATGACGGCAAGAGAAGTTTCTTTTGATTAAAGACAAAAAGTTTATCAATGAATTTATTTTTTATAACAGCGAAGTAATTCTGTGTACTTACAATAACAGTTAAATTAGAATTAGGATGGGTTTCTTTTACAGCACGAAACAACGAAACACTTGCAAGCAAATCACCAAATTGATTATGCTGCCGAACAATTAATATATTCTGCGGAGGGACAGACTCATTATAAGGTTTTTCTTCTACTGAGAAGAATTTTATAATCAGTTTTGTTATTAGGTTCGAAGAGTTTTTATTTGCAGACATTAATTTTGCGAGTTATCTTTTTCTTGATCTTTTATTTCCTCAAAATCTGCTTCGATTATATCTTTCTTATCAATTTTTGATTTTTTTTGTTTTGGTTCATGCATTGAAGACTGCCTTGAGGAAGAAGTGAAAACACGGAACAATGTTCTTGCTATTCTAATTATCACGTAAACGAACAAAGCTAATATAATAATTCGTATCAGACTCATATTCTAACCTCGTCTTTCGGGATTGAAATATTCAATAAATCCCCTATCTTCTCTAAAAATTTGGTTATACAATTCATCAAAATCTTTTTGACGATTAATGAAATCAATTTCGGTTGAGTTAACTATCAGCAAAGGAGTGTTGTTGTACTTAAAGAAAAAATTATTATATGCTTCACTCAATTCCGAAATATAACCTCTTGTTAAGTTGCGTTCGATTTTTCTCCCTCGTCTTTTAATATTGTGCATCAATCTGTCGGTTGAAGACTGAAGAAAAATAACAAGTTCGGGTTTTCGCAGACTTCTCTGAAGAAGCGGGAATAAGTTTTCGTATAATTTTAATTCCTCCCCTTCCAAATTTAGATAAGCAAATATCTGGTCTTTATCAAATATGTAATCCGAAACAATATACTTTGCGAATAGATCTTCCTGCCCCAATTGTTCTTGTTGTTTATAACGGTTAATTAAAAAGAACATCTGGGTTTGAAATGCGAATCGTTTTCTATCATCGTAAAATTTTTCTAGGAAAGGGTTGGTTTCAAATTCTTCTAAAATCAAATTGGCATCAAGCCGTTCGGAAAGTTTTTTTGCGAGGGATGTTTTCCCGGCTCCGATAACTCCCTCAATTGCAATATACCTTATTTCCTTCAAATTGATTCTCGCTTATTTAAAATTGAATTCCAATTTACGAATAATATTGCTTTCTAATTTCTCTTTACTCAATTGACAAATTTTTTTCTTTACAACCGGGTGAACAAAATCGGGAGCAATTTCACATAAAGGAACCAATACAAAATCTCTATTCAATACATCGCTATGCGGAATTGTCAGCTTATCATCGGTGTAAACAACATCATTAAAAAAAAGAATATCTATATCAACTTCGCGTGGACCCCACTTCTCGCGGGTTTTTCTTCCGATCATCTGTTCAGTTTGTTTTGTCAATTTCAGCAATTCTAACAAATTTAACGAAGTTGAAATCTCAACGGCACAATTTAAGAAATAATTTTGTTCCTTGTAACCATAGGGTTTTGATTCATAAATCGAAGAGATTTTTTCAACAATACAGTCCCCGCTATCATTCAATAATTGTATTGCTTTGTTGATATAAGAAAAACGGTCTTCAATATTTGAACCTAATCCTATGTAACTACGATTGACCATTTTCTTTTGTAACCTCAGCTTCAACATGCTCGATTAAACCACCTACCGGAACACTCTTCTTTCTAACTACGGCAGTAACTTTGTAAACATTAGGGAAGTAATGCAGTACTTTATCCGCAATCTCCGTAGCTATTGTCTCTATCAAGTAATATTTTTTTTGATGGATAATTTCATTTACATATTTATAAACTTCCGTGTAATCGATTGTTTTTTTTAGATTGTCTTCTTTTGCCGCTTCCGAAAAATCTGTGTGCATTTCAATATCAACTTCAAACTTACCGCCGATATTTTGCTCTTCCTTTAATGCACCATGATATGCATAAAATGAAGCTCCCTTTAAACGAATTATGTTGGACATCTCTTTTTTCCGATAGTAAATAAAATTGCACACAAAATTAGTAATTATTCGGTTAAATGTTTTGGGGGAATTTGAGGATTATCGAATTTGCGGATTTGCGAATTTGTGGATTTGCGGATTACCGAATTTGTGGATTGATGGTTTTTGACTATTCCGGTTTTTTGGTTGAATATAAGTAGAATAGAATTTTTGTTTTTGTTTTCATTTTGGTTTAAAAACTATTTATTAAAAATACTAAAACAAATTAATTCGGCAATCCGTCAATTCGGCAATCCGTCAATTCGGGAATCCGTCAATTCGAAAATCCGCTTAATCTATTCTCTCAAAGCAATAACCCCAAAAGCTCTGCCGGAGATTTTCCCGTCTCTTCTGTATGAATGTAAAAAGTCCGATTCGTATGTGCATAGTTCACCAATTTCCAAATTTTCCCTTATGATTCCAAACTCAATCAGCATATCGGCATTGGCGGACTTTAAGTCGAGTAAATATTTATCATTTTTTTCTATTAAATACTTTTTATCGAAATGATTTTCAAATTCTTTGCTTACTTCATAGTTCTTTTGTGAAATAGAAGGACCGATATATACTAATAGGTCTAGGGGATTTGAATGGAAATCACTACTCAACCTTTGCAAAGTTTTTTCAACTATTTTTTCTTTAGTACTTCTCCAACCTGAATGAATTGCTGCAATTATTTTTTGAACGGGATCATATATAAAGATCGGAGTACAATCCGCAGTTGAAATTGCTAATCCAATATTTTTTTGTTTAGTAATCATTGCATCACTTGTACCTTGTAGTCCCGGTCTTTCAACAATACTAATTTCACTCCCGTGAACTTGTTTTTGAAATGCGATTTGAGATGATGTTAATCCGATTGACGAATAGAATTGTATTCTATTTTCTTCAACTATGTTATTATCATCGCCAACTGATTTCGACATATTAAAATAGAACGGAGCTTCTCTGTTCAATCCGATCTTTGTAGAAAAGGCAAAAGAAATTTCCGAGTATTTCTCGAATATTTTTGAGCGGATAATTTTCATAAGTTAAAGATAATAAATTTGTTTACTCAATTAATTGTTCGTTCATTTATGAATTAGCAGTTTCAACAAGTTGATGATTTTGTTTATATTCACTTCCAAATTATTATCAAAAAAATAGACATGAGCGAAAGAAAATCTTACGATCCGAGAATGCACACCGCCGAGCATATTTTAAACCAGACAATGGTTAGAAAATTCAACCGCGGCAGATCATTCAGTGCGCATATCGAAAAGAAAAAATCTAAATGTGATTATCACTTTGATAGAGATCTATTGCCGGTAGAAGTAACAGAAATTGAAAATAAAGTAAACGATGTAATTAATTTGGATTTACCGGTTATTGAAGAATTCTATACCAGAAATGAAGTTGAGGAAAAATTCAATTTAGAAAAATTACCCGAAGATGCCGGAGAAAATATTCGAATAATTAGAGTCGGTGATTATGATGCATGTCCATGTATTGGCGAACATGTTTCCCGTACAGGTGAAATCGGGACTTTCAAAATAATTTCAACTTCGTTTGATGATGGTGTATTAAGAATTCGGTTCAAAGTTCTTTAGAAAATGCTTGGACACAGAGTTCCAGAGAGAAGACACAGAGAACCACAGAGAGAAAATTTTAAAAATTATTCCTCACGAATTTAGAAATGTCAATCAATGTTGTCGACTCTGTGGTACTCCGTGATTCCTCTGTGGTTCTCCGTGTAACGCTTTAATGCTACACAGAATAATTAGACTACAATCTTTCTAAAGTATTCAATCGTTTTGAGAACTCCTTCCCTTCTATCAACTTTCGGTTCCCATCCCAATAATTTCTTTGCTTTATCAATATTGGGTTGACGAACTTTCGGGTCATCGACCGGCAATTCTTTGTATACGATTTTACTTTTTGAATTAGTCAGTTCAACAATTTCTCTTGCAAATTCTTCAATTGTAAGTTCGGCGGGATTACCGATATTAACCGGTTCATGGATACTAGAGAAAAGCAACTTAACTATTCCTTCAATCTGATCATCCACATAACAGAAACTTCGAGTCTGTTTGCCATCACCGAAGACAGTTATATCTTCACCTTTAATTGCTTGTGAAACAAAAGCAGGTAAAGCTCTGCCGTCATTCAATCTCATTCTTGGTCCATAAGTATTGAATATCCTAACAATTCTTGTATCAACTTTATGATAACGATGATAAGCCATAGTTAAAGCTTCGGCAAAACGTTTTGCCTCATCATAAACTCCGCGCGGACCGATTGGATTAACATTTCCCCAGTAGTCCTCACTTTGCGGATGAATTTCCGGATCACCGTAAACTTCCGATGTTGATGCAAGTAAAAACACGGCATTTTTTTCTTTAGCTAAACCAAGTGCTTTATGAGTGCCGAGTGAACCGACTTTCAATGTTTGTATCGGTAATTTAAGATAATCAATCGGACTAGCCGGTGATGCAAAATGTAAAATGTAATCAACTTTACCCGGTACGTGAATAAAATTTGTTACATCGTGTTTGATGAACTCAAATTTCTCATTCCCGAACAGATGTTCAATGTTGGCAATATTACCAGTGAGCAGATTATCAATACAGATTACTTTTAATCCTTCTTGAATTAATCTATCACAAAGATGCGAACCTAAAAATCCGGCGCCACCGGTTACTACAGCAATTTTATTTTTCATATCATTTTATTTTTTGTTTTGTCAAACTTACAGAAAATTGTAACCCTATTAAACTATCAAATGAATTATTTTATTGCCCTCCCCTATTTAGCAATTTTTATTTAATCGTTATCTTCCATGTGAATATATAAACCACTTATGAAGGATAAGCATTTTATGAACATAAATTTGTCTTACAGCGAAAGTAACTTAAGTAAGAACATAAAAGAACTTGGGTTTATTTTAGGTGATGTATTAAAAGAACAAGAGGGTGTAGAATTATTTAATACCGTTGAAAAACTTCGTGCACTTACAAAAGTTGTTCGTGTAGATTCACATGCAAAAAGTAAAATAAAAAGAATTGTCGGCGGATTAGATTTAAACACATCACATAACGTTATTAAAGCATTCTCAATTTATTTCATCTTAGTTAATGCAGCAGACGAGGTTCATAAAATTGTAATCGATAAACTGAACGAAGACAAAACCGAAACTAGTCGAATCGGGTCTTTCCGGGAATCGTTTAATCAAATTAAATCACTCGCGCTTACGAAAAAGGATATTCGGCAAATAATTTCAAGAATAGAGATCATTCCCGTTTTTACTGCACATCCAACTGAAGCGACGAGACAAACAATTTTAAAGAAAATTCTGCGCATCAGTAATCTTCTTTTGGAAAATGAATTGATGTTCAAATCCGACACTGAACAAAAAGATATTTATGAAAAGATAAAAGCAGAGATTACACTGCTTTGGCAGTCGAATGAAATTCGATTCAGTAAAATTAATGTTGAAGACGAAGTAATGCGAGGATTGTTCTTTTTTAAAAATGTGATTTACAAAGAACTGCCGGTTTTCTATAACAAGTTAAATCATGATTTAAATTCTTCGCTAAAATATGATGCTCAACTTCCGCCGTTAATCAAATTCGGATCCTGGATCGGGGCTGATAGAGACGGTCATCCGTTTGTATCAATTGATATAACGAAGAAAACATTTAACATTCACAAAAAGGAAATTTTAAAACTTTACCTGGACGACCTGAATCACATTTATGAACATTTAAGTACCTCGGCTTATCTTAAAAACGTTTCACGACAACTGAAAACAAAACTAACACAAAACCAAGCAAAGTTGACATTACCCAATACCGACAAACAACTTCGTGAACCATCCGAAATATACAGGGCTTATCTTTATGTAATTTATCAAAAACTTTCCAACACATTATCGAAGAAAGGAGTATGTTATAAAAATGCGACTGAACTAATGGCTGATTTTTTATTAATAAGAAAAAGTCTGAACGAAAATGAAGGTGAAATTATTGCAGAAAAATTTGTCGATCCGTTGATTAAAAAAATAGAAACATTCGGATTTTATTTTGTGAAGTTGGATATACGACAAAATTCTAAATTAATTAGAAGTGCTGTTGATGAGTTATTCTCGACCTCGGGTGTTTTCAATAATTTTTCAAAACTAAGTGAAGAAACTAAAACAGAATTACTTACAAAAGAAATTTTAAGCTCGCGTCCCCTCTCGAATCTATTTCAGCAGTTAACAAACCAAACAAGACAAACTTTAGAAGAGATAAAACTTATTGATTGGGGAATTACAAATATTTCTCCGAACTCAATTTCGGATTATATAATCAGCAACTGTGAATTTGTTTCTGATATTTTATCTGTTCTTCTTCTGGCAAAAGAAAGCGGGTTAATAAAAATTAAAAACGGAAAGATCACCGGATCATCATTTGATATACTTCCTCTTTTTGAAACTATTGACGACTTGCGAAATTCCGGTAGTATAATGAAATATCTCTTTGATAATACAGCATACAGACAGCAATTGAACTGCAGAAAACAAGTTCAAAAAATTATGCTCGGTTATTCCGACAGCAACAAAGACGGCGGTATTGTTACATCTAATTATGAATTATACAAAGCACAAATCGGTTTGAAAGAAATTTGTAATAGGTATAAGCTGCAAATGATTCTCTTTCACGGACGAGGCGGCAGTATATCACGGGGCGGCGGACCGGTAAATCGTTCTATTTTAGCACAGCCGCCTTCAACAATAGAAGGTAAAATAAAATTGACCGAGCAAGGTGAAATGATTTCGGCTAAATTTCTAATTCCGCAGACCGCAGTTAAAAGTTTGGAAACGGTTACATCTGCGGTTATTTTACAAACAGCTTGGAGTTATAGAAAAAGAACAGCAGCAAAAATTTATAATTTCATCAAAGATTTTGAATCAATTTCCGAGACAGCTTATTCACATTACAGGAAACTTGTCCAGCACAAAGATTTTTTTGATTACTTCAGAACCGTAACACCGATTGATATAATAGAAAAAATTGAGATCGGTTCTCGTCCTCCCTCACGAAAGAAAGGAAATGAGATATCATCTCTGCGCGCAATACCCTGGGTCTTTAGCTGGACGCAAAATAGACAAACTATTTCCGGTTGGTACGGTTTCGGTACTGCGATTGAAAATGCCTTAAAAAGTAAATCAACATCAATAGAAAAACTTAGGTCAATGTATAGTGATTGGCGGTTCTTTCACACACTTATCGAAAATATTGAAATGGTATTGACAAAAACAGATATGTTGATTGCAGAAGAGTATGCTGCATTGAATACTTCTAAAGGTGCTAAAGAAATATTTAATGAAATCAAGCAAGAGTATAAACGATCAAAAAAATATCTATTATTAATAACCGGCGAAAAGGAATTGCTTGATAATGATGCATCATTGAAGAGAACTCTTTCCCTTCGTAACCCGTATTTAGACCCGATCAGTTTTATTCAAATAAATTTAATTAAGAAATATCGTTCGAATAAAACCAGCAAAGGAGAAAAGAAAAAAGTTCTTAATGTTCTGCGTGCAAGTGTAAATGGTATTGCCGCGGGAATTAGAAATACCGGGTAAGAAGAAAATAAGTTTTGTTGTTACTCCCTGATAAAACACTTACGATAATTGAGTCTGTTGCATAAGAAATTATTTCTAATTGTATTTCCGGTTCAACAACCGCTGTTTGGTTGACAAAACCCCAAGGACATATTCTTGTTTAGTTCTATCACATAACTCTTTATCAGAAGACAAATATTTTTCCCAAATTTGTCATTAGAAAAACACTAATCCGTCAGTTGTCGGACAAGTGACAAATCGACTAATATTTTCTAAGGGCTTGACTGCAACACAACTATAAGAAAATCTTTTGCCGAAGGCATGGATAACCACAAGCCCAAGAAAATCTAAGTCGGGATTAAATACTTATCATTTAACAAGTTATGTTACTATTACGTTATTGATAAATTTTCCTAATGGAAAATCTGGGTTTATTTTCTAAAGTTTGTTCAATAAAAGAACTCCGTTAGGAGTTCCATTATTGTAAAAAAAGGATTAGATAAAAAATAAGCTCTGTAGGAGCTTCATTTTTCTTTACATATCCAAATAATCTAAAAAGAAGTGTATTCTATTCAAATGAATGTATATCCATTTGCTTGGGTTTCTTATCTGAGAAGATTGAATAAACTGCAGGAATTACGAACAACGTTAAAACTGTCGCAAATATTAATCCGCCAATAACCGCAATACCCATAGGCATTCTGCTCTCGGCACCGGAACCTAAAGCAAGCGCAATAGGAAGTGTTCCTAAAATAGTTGATAAACTCGTCATTAAGATTGGACGGAAACGAAGTACAGCCGCTTCTTTTACGGCTTCTACAATACCTAATCCTTGTGCTTTCTTTTGATTAGCAAATTCAACAATTAATATTCCGTTCTTTGTAACCAAACCTATCAACATGATTTGTCCGATCTGGCTGAAGATGTTTATCGTTTGATTGAAATACCAAAGAGAAAACAACGCACCGGCAATTGCAAGCGGAACAGTAAACATAATAATAAACGGATCGCGGAAACTTTCAAACTGAGCAGATAGAACTAAGTATATAAATATCAGCGCAAGAATAAAAACAAAAACCAAACTCGATGCACTCTCCATAAAATCCTTAGATGGACCTTCTAAAGAGGTAGAGAATGTTTCATCCAAAACTTGTTCTGCAATTTGATCCATTGCATTAATACCATCGCCAATTGTTCTTCCTTCGGTTAAACTTGCCGAAATTGTAGCAGAGACATAACGGTTAAATCTGAATAACTGCGGCGGTGCACTTGCTTCGGTAAGTTCCACTAATTGATCAAGCTGAATTAATTGATTTGTATTATTTCTCACGTATAACTTTCTAAGATCAACGGGTTGACTCTTATCTTCTTTATTTACTTGACCAATTACATAATACTGTTTACCGTCTTTAATAAAAAAACCGTAACGTTGTTCACTGAATGCAAGCTGCAGAGTTTGTGCAATATCTGCAACAGTAACTCCCATTTCTCGAGCTTTCGAACGGTTTATTTCAACAACTAATTCCGGTTTATTGAATTTTAAGTTAACATCAACAGCGGCAAAAGTCGGATTACCTCTTGCTTTATCTAAGAATTCAGGAATAACTTCTTTTAGTCTTTCAAGATTAGGAGCTTGTAAAACATACTGAACCGGGAGACCACCTCTTGCGGTACCAATAGATTGATCTTGAATAACAAACGTTCTTGCATCACTCAGCTTGTTGGCAATTTTCGTAATTTCTGTTGCAACCTCGCCTTGAGTTCTTTCTCTTTCTTTGGCATTGACCAATCGTAAACGAATAAATCCGCTGTTAACTGATGATGCAGCACCAAAACCTGGAGAAGTTATCGATATCAACGCATCACGCTCGGGAATCTTTGCCATAATTGAGTCAACAAATTTGTTGATATGATTTTCCATAAATTGAAATGAAGAACCTTCCGGTGCAGTCATTGTAATACGCATCGCGCCTCTATCTTCCATAGGTGCAAGTTCAGTCTGAAGCATCCGTCCGAAAGTAAATATCATTAAAGCTGCTAAAACAATTATTAAAAATGCCAGCCACCTTTTACTCATAAACGAATTAAGTAAAGAACGATACCCGATCTCCAAATTTTTGAAAAACGGTTCGGTCATTGTATAAAACTTATTATGCTTTTCCCTTCTCTTTAATATTTTTGAACTAAGCATTGGGGTAAAAGTCAATGCTATAAAAGATGAGATAATAACCGAGCCGGCAATCACAACTCCGAATTCTCTAAATAATCTTCCCGTTAATCCTTCGAGAAACATAATAGGTAAGAATACTGATGCAAGTGCAACCGTTGTAGAAACAACCGCGAAAAAGATTTCTTTAATTCCTTTTACACCGGCTTGAATTGGTTCCATACCGGCTTCAATCTTTTTATATATGTTTTCCAAGACAACAATTGCATCATCAACGACAATTCCGATTGCAAGAACTAAACCGAGTAATGTCAATACGTTAATTGAGTAATCAGCCATGTACATTATGAAAAATGAACCGATTAGAGAAATCGGGATGGTAATTATAGGAATTAAAGTTGTTCTCCAATCGCGCAGAAACAAAAAGATAATTAATATTACAAGCCCGAAGGCAATGAATACTGTTTGCTGTACTTCATTAATCGATGCACGAATATAATCAGTAACATCAAAACCAATGCCTAATTCAATATCTTCAGGAAGATCTTTTTTTATTTGTTCGACTCTTTCGTAAAATTCATCAACAATTTGAATTTGGTTTGCACCGGGTTGAGGTACAAGCACAACGCCAACCATCGGAATCCCATCACGTTTCAATAAAGTTCTGTCATTCTCAGGATATAATTCAGCAGTTCCCACATCACTAAATCTAACAAGTCTTGAATCGCTTTCTTTGATTATGAGGTTATTAAAATCTTCAACGGTAGATAATCTGCCGAGTGTTCTAATCGTTAGTTCGGTATTTTTACCTTCAATTCTTCCGCTCGGAAGTTCAATATTTTCACGGCTTAATGCATTACGTACATCTACAGCAGTAATTTGGAAAGCTGCAAGTTTTACAGGGTCCATCCATAAACGCATCGAATATCTTTTCTCACCCCAAATCCAAACTTCGCTGACTCCCTCAATTGTTTGCACTCTTTCCTTGAAAGTACGTTGAGCTATATCGGAAAGTTCAAGCAGATCACGTTGATCACTTTTAATATTCAAGAAAACAATAGGAATAGCATCGGCGTCAGCTTTGGTTACAATCGGGGGATCCGTATCAGGCGGTAAATTTCTTTGTGCACGAGATACTCTATCACGCACATCGTTTGCGGCATCTTCAAGATCAACATCAATATTAAATTCAACACGTATGGTACTTCTTCCGTCCCGGCTTACCGATGTTAGGGTTCTAATTCCGGCAATACCGTTTATCGATTCTTCCAAAGGTTCGGTTATCTGCGATTCAATAACGTCGGCATTAGCACCGATATAACTAGTAGATACCGTAATAATCGGCGGATCAACACTCGGATATTCTCGGATTCCAAGATATGTATAGCCGATAACACCAAATAGAATAATAGCAATTGCCATAACAGAGGCTAATACAGGTCGGCGAATACTTAAGGATGAAAGACTCATAAAATGACTTATCTAAAATTTCTGATAGTTACTTCCGCACCGGGACGCATTTGAATTATAGCAGAAGTTATTACCGTATCACCTTCATTAATCCCTTCTAAAATCTGAACATCGGTATTAGTTCTCAATCCAAGTTTCACTTTAGAGGGAATTGCTTTTCCATTTTTATAAAGGTAAACCAGTTCACCGGCTATATCCGGAATAATTGCTTCGGTAGGAACCGTTATACTTTTTGCGTTTTTATCAACAACAATTTCTACTTCGGCATAAGAACCGGGTATTAAGATACCGGAACTATTATCTGCTTTTGCTCTAACTTTTAAAGTTCTTGTAGAAGGATCGACTTTAGGGTCGATAGCATAAATTTTTGAATCGAACACTTTTTCCGAATTAGGGACTTTAACTTTTATTGCCATCCCCTCTCTTACTTTATTTGCATGTTTAATCGGAACCGCAAAATCAATTTTTATCGGATTGGTTTTAGTAAGTATTGCAATATTAATTGCCGACGTTATATAACTTCCTTCACTGATTGAGCGAAGTCCAACAATACCATCGAATGTTGCGTAAATTTCTGTTTTCTCAATTTGTGCAGTCAACTGAGCTTTTTCGGCTTTACGCATGTTCAATTCGTTGAATAAAACATCATATTCTTCTTGACTGATAAGATTTTGTTCGATCAATTGTTTTGAACGATATTCTTTTTCTTCCGCTAATTTTAATTGTGATTCAACACGCATAAGTTGAGCTTGAAGATCGGCATCATTAATTTTAACAAGAAGATCACCTTTTTTGACGCGGTTTCCCTCTTCAAAATTTATTTTGATAACCTTACCCGGAATTTCAGTACGAAGTTCAATTTCTTCATCACCTTGTAATGAGGCATTCAAAAATATTTTATCCGATACTTCGGTTTTCTTTATTATCAATCCTTCGGCGGGAATAGATTGGCTTTGTGTACTTGATGAAGCTTGAGCTTCGCTGCTATCCCATGTAATTTTCGGAAGAGCCATTAAGACAACAAATACAACTACAAGTCCCCAGTAAAGATATTTTTTCTTCATAACGTTTTCTTTTTTTAATGGGGTAAATATACAAATAAAGAATTACATTGGAATAATTGTACTAAATTTTTCTATGTTGAAAGAAACATACAGGTTAGGTTATTTTTTTAATATAATCATTTAGGAAAAGTTCAGCCCACAGAACATCTGCGGAAATCCAAAGAAGAATATTACCTGAAGAAAACACAAAATGTGATTGTCCCAACCCGCTGTATCTATAAATGATATGATCGGATAATTCAAAACTATCTCCTCCTTCAAACGGAGATGGAACGTTTTCAATTTTTTCAACCATTTGTAATAAAATTTCGTTTGCCTCATCGTCACTGTTATAATAACTTATATAAATAACAGCACTTCCTTTTTCGGATGAGTAAAATCCGATTTCATTTTCATCTGCAGCAACTGTACCATAATGAAGTCTATTAACAAAAGCTTCGGCTTCACTTCCTGTAAGTTTCTTAGTCAAAGGAATTCCGAAAACTTCATCGGGGAGATATTCTTTTTGAACACTACAAGCAGAAAACAAAATAAAAAATACTGCGATTATTATTTGTGAAAATCTTTTCATTAAATCACTTCAATTATTTTTCTAATCGCCTCATAAACACTGCCATTTATTTCAAAAGTAATAACCTTTCTATTATTTTGCAGCAAAGCTTCTCTATCACCGAGAGCTTGTGCTTTTATCAGTACGTCAAAAGTGATTGAAGAATTATTGCTTCTTGCATCATCTGGTATAGGTAAATTTATATTACCGCTTTTGATAAACTGGATAAAGATTCCCGAGCCGTCGTCTCCTTTGTGTAATTGCCCGGTCGAATGTAAAAACCTCGGACCGAACCCGAATGTAGTTGGTATTTTATATTTTTTTAATAATTGTGAGCGAAGTTCTTGAAAGACCTCAAAATTCTCTTCACACGGGTTTACAAACGATTGAATAGAAATATAATTTCCTTCTTTTAATTCAGAAAATAATTTTTGAAATGCATCTTCTACACTATCAACTTTATTATCGTAGTAAATAGAAATACTTTCATCATTATAACTAATTTCCGGCTGCTGAAGATTTCCCTTTTCTGTATATGATGCAATTAAATTCCGAGCCTGCACTTTTGCCGATTCAACATTAGGCTGATCAAACGGCTGAAGCTTCATTTTCCAACCTGCGATTGCAGTTGCAAATTCCCAGTTAAAAAATTCGGAACCGAGCGTATAAATATCATCCCAAATTATTTCAATTACGGGGAATCCGTTTTTCTTTAATTCAAAAATACTTTTATCGTGCGGGTTCTCATCTTTAAGTCTGGAATAGACAAATACTCTATCTTGGCTGTAATAATCCGGCGGCATAATTTTTTCGAGATCTACAGGTAAAATTCCTTTACCGATCTTACCTGTACTTTCAGCTATTAATTGTTCAAGCCATGCACCGAAGGATTTAATTTGCTCGGAGTATAAAAGAGTCAATTTATTCTTTCCTTCAAGAGCAAGTGCGCCGATTAGCGCTCCTAAGATAACCGCTTGATTCTCAGAAATTTTATTCTGTTCGGAATACTTAGATTTGTAAACTGCTGCTTCTACCCCGCTTAATAATTTTTCGATATCTACACCGACAAGTGCTGCCGGGACTAATCCGAATAATGATAATGCGGAATATCTTCCGCCGATGTTGGGGTCATTCAAAAATATTTTTCTAAAATTAAGTTCTTCAGCCAACTTTTGTAGTCCGCTTCCGGGATCGGTGATAGCAGCAAAGTGACTACCGACTTTTTCTTTTCCGACATGATTTAATACAAAATTGTAAAAGAATTTTAGAAACGATAATGTTTCAACAGTCCCGCCCGATTTTGTTGAGACTATGTATAATGTTTCTTTATAATCCAGTTTTTCTGCGTAACTTTTTATTGCTTCGGGATGAGTGCTGTCCAAAACATATACATCAAAAAGTCTTTCATCTTTTCCGAAAATCAAACTAAAAACTTCGGGCGCAAGACTTGAGCCACCCATTCCCAGTACCAGCACATTTTTGAATTGGGAAGCTTTTACACTTTCTACGAAATCGTAAATTTCGGGCAGACTCTTTTTTGAATTTTCAACACAATCCAGCCAGCCAAGTCTATTTGAAATTTCAACCGGGTCTTCACTCCAAACCGTGTGATCTTTCTTCCATATTCTTTGAATAATATTTTGCTCGATAATTTCCCGCAGCGTATTCTCTAATAAATATTTTGATTTTCCTATTCCGCTTAGATCTAATGCAGTCATTTTCTCTCTCTTTAATTATTAACTCGCTAAAATTATTCATAAGTGGGACAAGCATCAAATACTTTTTGAATCTGAGCGGCAAAATATGAATTTTATTTAACGCTATTCACTTATAAATCATCTTTTAATTGGAATTATTTTAGTGCACATTTGAACGGATTTTTATAAGTTGCAAACGATTCTAACAATTTAGGTTGTTATGGGTTCTCCAAAATACTTTACCCGCTTTCATTTATCTTTTCCGGAGTTTTTAACTAGGAAGTTTTTACAAGATTTTATACAGAAAATTTTTCTTGATGAGAGGTAGAAGCCAATTAACTTATTCTATTAATTAGAAATTATGTGTATAATAAATGTTGACCTCAATTAGAAAAAGTGACAATGTTAAAGTACGGGCGCGTTATTCGAATAGAATTGAAAAACCATTTTTATGTCCAGAATGTCTCGGTGAGGTTATTCTAAAAAAAGGTAGGATTAGAATTCCACATTTTGCACACAAACCACCTTTTGATTGCAAGTATGGAGTTGGTGAGAAAGAAATTCATCGAAAAGCTAAAGAAGAAATTTTTGAGGAATTAAATAAATCAAAAATAGTTTCATTTTGTGATCTTGAATACAGATTAGATAGAGTCAGACCAGACATATATTTTGAATTGAACAACATTAAAATCGCTATAGAAATACAAATATCAAATTTTACTTTGAATGAAATAATGAATCGAACTTGGAAATACTTTAATCAAGGTGTTTATGTCTTGTGGCTCCCTCTGTTTACAGAAAAATTAAGAAAGAATAAATACAGTCCAAAATCTTGGGAGAAATGGCTTCACGCATTAAATTTTGGGAAAGTATTTTATTGGAAAGAAGCTCTTACTGTTGTCCCTGTAAAATTCAATCATTTCAAACTATATGTTGCAGAGAGTTCTTGGTATGAAGATGGCGAAGAAAGAACAGCTGGAGGATACGAAAGAATTTCTAAACGATATCGCACACCATCTATTCTATCTCGTTTAGATTTGTTGAAAGATTTTCATCCTGAAGAAAGGGATCAATGGGAAACAAATAATATGCTAATTCCTAAATCAAAAATATATTTAGCAAAAATCACTTAACCTCTCTTATGTTAAAGTCAGGTGGATATAGTTGTTTCTTGAAATTAGTTTTGTATAAAAAGTTTTCATCAATTATTAAGCAATTCCATAGTTCTGTGTTACTGGCTATATAACATGCCGTTAGGTGGCAAACCAAATACGCAAATAAAATGAACTAAGAATAATTTTATGAAAAGAAAACTACACAATAAAGGAGAGCAATTCGGAGACTGGAAACTTGTCAAATTTCTGAAAAAAGGTGGTAACGGTGAAGTTTGGGAGGTTGAAAACTTTGAAAAAGAGAGAAGGGCGATAAAACTACTAAAAAAGGTCAAAGCTAAATCATATTCAAGATTTAGAGATGAAATAAAGATTGTTCGGGATAACTCCGATATCAAAGGTTTATTAACTATCCTCGATTTTTATCTACCCGAAACATTATCTAACTCAACACCTTGGTACGTAATGCCCTTGGCAACTCCTCTGTCGTTAAAACTCGCTGATGAGAATGTAACTGCAATTATACATTGTTTTATTTCTTTATCTGATACACTGATGGAACTACATAATAGAAAAATATCACATCGCGATATTAAACCAGCAAATATTTTTTTACTGAATGATATTCCGTGTTACGGTGACTTCGGTCTTGTTGAATATCCTAACAAGAACGATTTAACCCAGAAAGGAGAATCAATTGGTCCCAAATGGACTATGGCTCCTGAAATGAGAAGGAATGCTGAAAAAGCTGACAGTATTCCTGCTGATGTTTACTCCTTAGCAAAAACTCTTTGGATATTTTTAACAAAACAGAATAAGGGATTTGATGGGCAATATTCAAAAAATAGTGTCTATTCACTGCAAAATTATCAACCAAATATATATACTACACCCTTAGACGAGCTATTATTTGATTGTACCAACAGCAATCCGCTCAAAAGGCCTAAAATTAAAGAATTCCAAAATCGTTTAAAGGATTGGTTAATTGCCAATGAAAACTTCAAGATTAGAAACAAATTACAGTGGAAAGATATTCAAAAAGAAATTTTTCCTTCCGAGGTTCCATCACGAGCAATTTGGGAGAAAATTGATTCTATTGTTAATGTAATGGAAAAATTATCATTTACTAATGACCTTTGCCACGTTTTTATGCCAACCGGTGGAGGAAATGATTTGGAAGGTGTACGTCTCTCTAATGAAGCCGGATGTATAGAGCTAGATTTTGGCTATGATATAATTTGTAAACCTAAACGGCTTGTGTTTGAATCTTTCGACTACGATGAAGAGTGGAATTATTTTCGTCTTGAATGCGATAAACTTGAATCGACTCATTATTATTCAGAATCCTCTGATAGAGAGTCATTAACTGAATTACAGCCGCTTATATATACTGATATTAATTGTAGTGAGTACAATGATTTTAATGGAATGGAATTGCCCGATGGGGCAAGGTCAATTGAAAGAATTCTAACTGAATGCAGTTTTGTCGTTTTTAGAAAAACTTCAACATATAATAAAATTCGGTCAACATATGATGCCCGACATAATAGAATGAACACCGATCAGTTTCGAACCTATATTAGTAAAGGCATTAAACAACTATCAGACAGAAAAAAATTAAGAAAGAATGAAGCAACACCCATTAGTTTAATAAAACCGAATAAATACAGTACAAAGAACAAAATACTCTCAGAGCCCGAAATTGAATTAATAAATAAAGTTATCTCCTTGGCTGAATTTCGTGATGCTGAGAGTGTTGAGATTGACAAACACTATAATTTAGAAAATGGATTAAATATAGGGGACGATAATTCAATTAACTATATGATAGAACCTCGTCCCAGAGAAAAGGACCTAGAGATTTTTCTCGAGAACCTTCCAAAGAAACAATTAGTTTTAGTAGCTGCAGTAATGTATGGCAGTAGAAATGCGAATCCTCCTTGGGCAGTACCTTTGGATAAAATGGTAGCGAGGTTAGAAGATGATAGGGATTTAGTAGAATCAATTTCTGAAAAAGTCCCATTAGTTGAATATCTAAAGAAAGGAATAGAGCTCTATACATAATTTAGAAATTTAATTATTCTAATATTAGTTTCCAATAAACACCTTGAGTAAGTAAAAAATCTCTCCCTCGTTAAAAGACAACTTCTGAGCGTGCAAATAACTATTCCTCTCAAATAAGTTTTCAAAAAAAAGTTCTTGTTAAATAAAATTATCAAGTGAACTCAACAGAGTTGAACAAGTTCGGTGTAACAGGTTATTTCCCTGAACGGAGGACTGCACCAAATAACTTGACCCACTACTATGGGATAACACATCGTAAAGCACTTACTGTTACATTGTACTTTGTCTTAATGAAAATTTTAAATTACGAATATTGAGTATGTTAATTGGAATGTTTGTGTTTTCGTAGTAAATGTAGTTTTTGTCTTGAGTGTACTTGGACATCAGTTTTTCGATTTGGATTTAGCTCGTTTTATTTTACTTGGTTTACTACTTTTAATTTTGTGTCCTTCAATTTTCGAAGAAATTTCAACCGTTTTTTGAGCTTTTTCTAAGGAGAATTTTGGTTTGTTCATAGTCATTAATTCGCTTTCTTTTTAGAAATATAATAAAAGTAGTGTGAAATATAAATGATAATTAAATAGTGCATAACATCTGTATGCCGCCTAAAAGATGGCAGCAATCTACTCTGTTCCTTACAATACAACCACAAAAAAACTTTTGTATATAACCCAATTTTTTATTTTAACTTGTCTATAAGCTCTCCAAGCGCATCTTTATGAACCATGAAATCCATGATTTTCAGTTTGATATAATCTTCGCTGAAGAAATAATATCCTTTGTTATTTCCGTCTCTAGCCGAAGCACCGGAATCTTTTATGAGATACCAATCATTACCGTTTAATTCCATCCAACCTACAACATGAACTCCGTGATCGTCAGTTGTTGTTTCATTGCTGAAACGGAATTGACGTGAATAGTCATTAATATATTCGGAAGGAATATCAAAATCGGGAATAAGAAACACATCTTTCTCGGCAACTTTTCCCGGTTCGGAAACATCGCCGCCTATGCAAATTGAAAATCCGTTTCGTATTGCATTCTTAAATAAACTCATGTAATCATCAAGAGGAATATTCCAGTAATCTTTGTTATGCCACCAGTTATCCGGGACTTCATACTCGACTTGCTGCCAAAAGGGCTGCTGCAAATATGAAAGAATATCATAGTAATCATCAAGGTTTAGTTTTAAATAATCTTTCAAATATGTTTGGGGCGAATATTCTTTACCTTCAACCACAAACTTTTGAGGAGGCGCTCCTAAATGATAATCTAAAATTGATTTAATAGTTTCTAGAACAACCTCTTCATTCCAAAAATTATTTTCTTTCACATTTTTCAGATAAGAATTCATCTCTTTAAATACATGCGAATGATTATGAAATTTTTGTCCCTCTTGTAATCCGGTATAAACATTACCGGGAACAGTGCCGTACTGTTTCCAAATTCTAGTTACTGCATTTGCCTCGGAACCTTCGGCAAAAAGCGATTTACCTCTTGTTCTTACATACTCTCTTGCCTTTTCAACATACTCCCAATAAACGGTGTACAATTCCGAAATCTTTACTTCTTTTTTGAATAAACGGTAAACTTCAGATTCAAAATAAGATGTAGTTGAAAACGACCAGCATGTACCGGTATTGCCTTGTGATATCGGCGGTTGATGCCAATATTGGTTAAATTGATCAACCGAGATTGGAATTTCAATTCCTTCTAAATCAACTTGAAAAGTTTTTCGTGACTTATCTTCTTTTTCATACTTATCAATTTCTTCTTTGATGTGGTTCCAATATCCGCTCTCCGGTTCAACAAATTTTGCTTTGTCTTGTGCAGAAATAGTTATAATTATTGATAGAAAAATTGCGAGTGAAATAATTTTCCGTAACATCGTTGCTCCAATTTAAATTGAATTGCACCGCAATATAATTATAATCCCGAAATTTTTTGTAATAGAACTTTTTGTAAAATTTTTGACAGTTCCAGTAAATACATAAGATTATATTTATTTAGAAATTTATACGGAGCTCGACATGAAAGCATTAATTTTTCTTCTAACAATTTTAGTATTAAAACTTTTTACTCAAGAAACACCTGAGCATATATTGAGGGTATATCCAAACTGGATAACGAATTTTGATAAACGCACGGTTGAACTAACGGAATTAATTCCGGGTGGACCGCCGAAGGATGGAATTCCTGCATTAATAAATCCGAAATTTGAATCAAACGAAAGTGCCGGTGATTGGATTGCTGAACGAGAACCCGTTATTGCACTTGAAATTAACGGCGAAGCAAAAGCATACCCACTGCAAATTTTAATTTTTCACGAGATAGTAAATGATGAAATTGCTGATGTAAATGTATTAATTACCTTTTGCCCGCTTTGTTACAGTGCAATAATATTCGATCGTAAAATTAACGGAGAAGTATATAGATTCGGAGTAAGCGGGCTGCTCAGATATTCCGATATGATAATGTACGATCAAAAAACAGAGTCATTTTGGGAACAATTCACCGGTGATGCAATTGTAGGTGAAATGACCGGAACTTCACTTTCTAAAATCCCATCGCAAATTATTTCATTTGAACAATTCAAAACAATTTATCCGGAAGGTCTTGTTTTATCCAAAAACACCGGTTTTAATAGACCTTATGGGAAAAATCCTTACGTCGGTTATGACGATGTAAGCAAAACTCCGTTTGCCTTTTTGGGTGAATTTGATGAACGGTTAAGACCGAATGAAAAAGTTATTGCCGTTAAAATAAACAATAACTATAAAGCTTATCCTTATGAACTAACTTGGTCGCAGAGAGTAATTAATGACTCATTTGAAGGTGAAGATATTGTAGTTTTTCATGTTAACGGCGCAGCTTCAAGTTTAGATCACAGAGAGTTAAGCTCTTCAAAAGAAATGGGCTCTACCGGAGTTTTCAGCAGGAAACTTGACGATTATGAATTAAGCTTTAGAATCGAGGAGCGTAAAAGAATTTTTGACAATCAAACAAATTCCGAGTGGGATATTTCGGGACGAGCTATTAACGGCAAATTACAAGGGAAAATTTTAAGACGGTTATTTCATGGTGATTACTTTTCATTTGCACTTCTTGCGTTTCGACCGGATACAGAAATCTATACAAAATAGCTTATCATTATTTTCTAAGAGTTATATTTATTACATATATTTACGGGCATTAAATATTTGTTTAAGAAAGGAAATGGATGAGCAGATTTGCCCCTATTTTTGTTATTGTTGCAGCAAGTTTATGGGGAATTGACGGAGTTGTATTGCGCCCCGAATTATATTCACTCCCGGTCGGCTTAGTTGTTTTTATTGAAAGTTCGATAGTAGCCGTATTACTCTCACCAATTTTTCTCAAGCAATACGGTAAATTAAAATCACTTACATTTTATGATTGGGGATCATTCGTCGGTGTTGCATTATTCGGCGGTGCAATTGGAACGATGGCAATTACCAAAGCATTGTTTTATGTCGATTATGTGAATCTATCTATTGTTATACTTATTCAAAAACTTCAACCGGTTTTTGCACTTATTCTTGCAGCATTATTATTGAAGGAAAGATTACCACGTATATTTTTTGTCTGGGCCGGCATTGCAATTTTTGGTGCATATTTGATGACCTTCGGATTGAAAGCTCCCATAGCCGTTAATGAAGGAACTACTGCAATGGCAGCAATGTATGCAATTATTGCCGCACTCAGTTTTGCTTCTTCTACAGTGTTCAGTAAAAGGGCTTTGCGCAATGTCGGGTTTGAACTCGGTACTTATTTACGTTTCTTAATCTCGTCAATTATTATGCTATTGATTGTTTTACCGTTAGGTCAATTACCACAGATAGCCGAAGTTACATCTCATCAATTTTCTATTTTCTTATTAATTGCTTTCACAACCGGCGGTGCGGCAATTTTTCTTTACTATTACGGATTAAAAACGGTAACGGCATCGGTTGCAACCATTTGTGAATTAGCGTTTCCGTTAACGGCTGTAATTTTAGAATATTTAATTCGAGGTAATATTCTCGCACCGGTTCAATGGATTGGAGTTGCAATCTTACTTTACAGTATTTTTAGAGTTACACGAATGAGTTCGGAACGAATAAAAAAATCAATGGAACTAAAAACCCAAAGTAAGTCCGCTCATTAAACTATAATTTGCCTCGTTGTGGTTTAATCCTTTCATTACACCGAAACTTAAGATTAAATTTTGCTTAAGTTCGTACATAATTCCGCCAAGAATAAATTTGGGATGTTCCGAATTGTATGAGTAGTTATTTCTAGATATTCCAAACTCAAATGCTGCCGAAAGTTCATCGGTAATAATCTTTTCTAATGCAATTGAATATTCCCACAAATCGGGTAGTTCCCCGATATTATTATTATTTCTTGAATAACCAAACTGGGTATGAATGTGAAAAGCCTCCCACTCTTTAGTCAACAAAATATACGAGCCAAAGCAAACTTTGCCTTTACCGAATCCCTTGTCTTCTTGTCCAACAGGAATCGATAGAAACGGTTTAACCCCGATACGAATTACATCATTCCAAAAGATATATTTGGCTTCAAAGAAAAGATCATTCAAACAATTTTGTGAAGAGTTATTATCCCAAACTCTATGATGCGATGTTACAAGGCTCAAATCAAGATTTTCAAATAAGCCGTAAGTTAGAGCAATCGGAACAGCAAATTCCCATTCGCTTCTGTGGTTAATTACTTCTGTAACAAATTCAATTTCAAAATTATTCTTTCCTATTGCGTAAGCGTCATCTGTATTAAGTGGATGACCGGCAAAAATTAACGATGAGAGTAAAGTATGAATAACAAATAAATTCTTTTTCATTTTCAAAATCTTTTATTAAAAGAACCCTTAAAAACATTTTATTTTACTTGTGCAAATTGATTAGCGAAAAGACTATTCTTATTTAGACCAAATATAAATAATTGCTTATAATAAACAAAACAAATTTGTCTTTTTATGTACAAATTTTATACTAATCAAAAAAAAGTAATATGTGATGAATCTTTTAGATGGGTTTTAATATGCTCAATATGACGCAAATTGGTTCTGTTTTCGGATAATGGAGGGAGATTATTGAAATCAAAAAAAGAAACTTCCGGGGTTTCAAAACTTGGTGTGGGCTTGCCGTCTATAATATTACAAAGATATACAATCTTAACCGCGTGAAATAATTCCAGTTCTCCCGAATTACGATTAGCATCATAAACCCCGACAACCTTTATAATCTCAACATCAAAACCGCTTTCTTCTTTTGCTTCTCTTATAGCAGCTTCGGATGGGACATCGCCAACATCTGCCCAACCTCCCGGCATTGCCCACTTACCGTCACTAATTTCTTTAACAAGCAAAATCTTATCATCATTAACTATTGCGGTTCTTACGTCAACTTTAGGTGTTGCATAACCTTTTTGATTCGAAAAAATTTCGAGAAGTTCTGAAGTGCTAAAATTAGAATTCTCGGATATTATTTCTGCTGCAATTTTTTCTAACTTTTTGTTTCTTTCTATATCGTACTCGTTGTGTGCAAATTCTAACCCGGTTTGACTGATTGCTTGAATTCTTCTTGCCCAGTTCAACAACTTAATTTTATCACTCATAAACTATTCTGCTTTTTTGAAAATAAGAGAGGCTGAATTAATACAATATCTTAAACCGGTTGGTTTAGGTCCATCTTCAAAAACATGACCGAGATGACCGCCGCATTTTGAACAAGTAACTTCTGTTCTAATCATTCCAAAGCTTTTGTCTCTATGAAAATCCATTGCTTCTTTTTTTATCGGCTGCCAGTAACTTGGCCAACCGCTGCCGGAATCATATTTAGTTTCAGAGCCGAATAATTCTTGACCGCAACCACGGCATAAATAAATTCCTTTTTCTTTGTGATGATAATACTTCCCGGTAAAAGCTCTTTCGGTTCCTTTTTCTCTGAGAATATGAAATTCTTCGGAAGTCAGTTCTTTAATCCATTGTTCTTTTGTTTTATTAATTTTTTCCGACATGATTTATTGGAGGTGTATTTATACTTACTTATAATTTATTGTTACGTTTATAATTTTCTGCTTCCTGTAAAGTATCAAAATAACCGATTCTAACTCTATACCATGTTCCTCTTCCCGGTAGTTCAACTCTCATTACAAAGGAATTATGTCCTTCCGTCTTCATTTTTTCCACTAATGAATTAGCTTCGTTTTCTCTTCGCCAGGATGAATGCTGAATCACATACTTTGTCCCGTCACTCCAAATATTACCTCTAACATTAGAGTCTTTGGAATTATCATAAGTTGCAGTTCTCTTCATTGGCTGTTCATTTGAAATGGTTAGGTCGCTTAGATCTTTTCGATTTGACGGCGGGCTTGGTTTTATTTCTGCTTGCAGCCTATTGTCCGCTAAATTTGTTCGTTGAATAGCAGCTAATGAATCTCGTTTCTTTATTGTTTCAATATTCGATTCATCAATTAGAGCAATGTTTTCTTCGGGTGATAGTACAACCGGGCCTGCCGGTTTGGTTATTGTATCATCTTTTGATTTCTGTTCGGCTAAATTCTCTTTGGGTCGTTCTTTTGAAAAATCAGTATTGGCTAAAAATTCACTTACTTCTGATTCCAATGTCCCGGTAGTTTTATAAGTGAATGCTTTCTGATAGAGAATTTCGATTGAGGAACCGGGTTGAACAGGTAGTTCGAAACTACCTTCACCACCGGTAATTCGAGGTGCGGTTGATTCACCTATTATCTTACCGCTTCTATCGTAATAAAGTGTACCGATGACCGAGTATGTATTAGTGATGCTGTTAAATAGTAGGTTACTTTTTATTTGATAAACTTCTTCAACAAAAGGTGTAACACGCTGCGGATTACGAAATACCGTTAATCCCCAAACCGAAAGTTGATTCTCATATTCTTTAATTGCAGTTGTGTCTAAATAGACAATTCTACTTTCCAAGTCTTGAATAATCACCCACTTCTTTGCCGGGGCTTGTGCATAAAGAGTTGCACTAATTATCAAAATGAATATGATATTTTTTAGCATATTGATTTTTCTTGATTAATAATTATAAATGTACTCAAAAAGTTCGATATGATAAAGTATTATATAAAAATGGATTAATTACGATTAAGATATTTACCGACAGCTTCGGCACAACGTTCACCGTCAATTGCTGCCGAAACAATACCGCCAGCATAACCGGCACCTTCACCGCTCGGGAACAAACCATTAACTTGCGGATGCATTAATGAATCTTTATCTCTTGGAATTCTTATCGGCGAGCTTGTTCTTGTCTCGGCAGCTAATATCTGAGCTTCTTGAGTATAATAACCTTTCATTTTTTTATCGAATTGAAGCAGGCTATTTTGCAATCTTAAAGAAATATTTTTCGGGAAAATTTCATGAAGTGGCGAACTTATAATTCCAGGTATATAAGAAGTCTTAGGTAAGTTTGCTGAAACATTATTCTCGACAAAATCCGTAATTCTTTGAGCCGGTGCTCTTTGAGTTTTTCCGCCGGCATCAAATGCTAATTTCTCAACATACTTTTGATATTCCAGTCCGGCAAAGATTCCGTAATCGCTGAAATCTTTCCAATCATTTTCGGTTATTGAAACTACCAAACCTGAATTTGCAAACGGTGAATCTCTCCTTGATACCGACATACCGTTTAACACTAACTCATCCTTATCTGTGGATGCCGGAATGATAATACCTCCGGGGCACATACAAAAAGAGTATACTCCTCTTTCATCTACTTGACATGTTAGATTGTAACTCGAAGCAGGTAGATTTTTATGTCTTGTTTTCATCTTATATTGAATTGAATCAATAATCTGCTGCGGATGTTCTATTCTTACTCCCATTGCATATGATTTAGCTTCAAGCAATAAACTCTTATTATACAACAAATAATATATATCTCTTGCTGAGTGACCTGTTGCAATAATAACCGAATCAGCATAATGTTCCATTTTATAATTTACGATAACACCTTTAACTTGATTATTTTCTATTATAAAATCCGTAACACGTGAATTGAAGTTAATCTCTCCGCCGTTATTAATTATTGTTTCACGAATTGATTGAACTACTTTCGGTAAACGGTTTGAACCGATATGAGGATGCGCATCAATTAAAATCTCGTGTTGAGCACCGTGCTGGACAAATAGATTTAGTATTTGTTTTACATCACCTCTTTTAGTTGAACGAGTGTAAAGTTTACCATCACTATAGGTGCCTGCACCCCCCTCACCGAAACAATAATTTGAATCAGGATTAACTTCACTAAATTGTTGAATTGCTCTTAAATCTTTTCTTCGTGATTGAACATCTTTACCGCGTTCAAATATTATCGGTTTAATTCCCAATTCAATTAATCTCATTGCTGCGAACATACCAGCCGGTCCGCTTCCAATAATAACTACTCGTTTGTTTGATTTAACCGGAGTGAATTTTATTTCTTGAAATATTTCCTGCGGCTGTTCGTTAATGTAAACAATTGAACGAAGTTTGAAATGAGGGGTTTTTCCTCTTGCATCGATTGATCTGCGTATTACTTGAACTGCTGTTATTTCATTCGGATTGAGGTTTAACTTTTTTGCGGCAAGTTCTTTACGATAGTTGTAATCTTCAACTAAATCCGGATGGATTGTTAATTCTATTTCCTTTTTCATTCCGTCCTCTATTTATGAGGAAAAGCGATGATAATTTACTAATTACGATTGACGAAATTTATTATTACCATCTGTTACTGAAAATTTCTTTGAGATACCTTCAAATCAAAATTATCTTTTATCAATAAGTAGACTTAATCTGTCCGCCGTCGACTTGAAGTGTTACACCGGTTATATAGTTTGCTCGTTCCGATGCGAGAAATGCTATTGCCGCTCCGATATCTTCCGGTGAACCGATTTTTTGTAATGGATTGCTTGAAGCCATTTCATTTAAAATTTCTTCGGGGGTTTTGCCTGATTTTTCCGCCCGTTTTTCCGCTAATTCATCTAAGCGGGATGTTAAAATAAATCCCGGCGCTACATTATTAACCGTAATACCATACTTTCCATATTGCTGACTAATAGTTTTAGCGAATGCAGTTACGGCACTTCTAAATGAATTGGACAAAATCAAATTATCAACCGGCTGTTTAACCGAAAGAGATGTTACATTAATAATTCTGCCCCAATTATTTTTTTTCATATATGGTAAGGCTAATCTTGTAAATCTAACTGTACTCATCAAGACTTGATTATAAGCATCCTCCCAATTTTCGTCATTGATTTCATCAAAGAAACCAGGAACAGGTCCGCCGCAATTATTAACCAAAATATCGATTGACCCGAATTGTTCAATTACCTTTTCAACCGTATTATTTATATCAGCGGAATTGTTTATATCACAAACCATCCAGAATGGTTCGGAACCGGTAAGATTTTTAATTTCATCGGCAGCCTTAGTGAGATTTTCTCTATTACTTGAACAAATTGCAACACGACAACCTTCATGTATTAATTCAATTGCTGCCGCTTTACCAATCCCTTGACTTGCAGCAGTTATCAATGCGATTTTATTTTTAATTTTAAAATCCATTTTACATTCCTGCTATAACTTGAGTTATTCCTTCGCGGATCATCATAATAGCGTATGCAGCTAACAGCAAAGAAGCAATCTTGGCAAACGCTTTCGACCCTCCTTTACCGATAACTTGTGTGATCCATTTAGCATTTATTAATACCGTTAATATAATAATAAAGTTTGCTGTAAGTGACAACACTGTTATAACATATCCATAATTATCTGCAAGGATTAATATAGTTGCCAAAGCCGCCGGTCCCATAATCAAAGGAATGCCCAACGGTACAATACCTATATGTTCCCCCGGAGATCGTCTTTCTTCGGATGAAGATAAAATATCATGAACACTTAATACAAGTAGAATTAATCCGCCTGCAATTCGAAAATCATTTATGGTGATTCCCAAAAATCTTAATATTGCTTTTCCGCTAATTAAAAAGACAACGGCAACAATAAAAGCAGTTAAGAGCGCTTGAATTAAAAGCTGTTTACGTTGATGATTTGATAAATCGTTAGTGTAACCAATATACACCGGAGCGGTACCGATTATATCTATCGCAACAAACAGCGGTATAAACGCCAATAAGAAAACATCAATACTGATTTCCATTTAAACTCCATCAGAATAAAATTAGGGGCTGCCTTAAAATCTAAGACAACCCCTCTAATGAATACAAAACTAATAAAATAATTGTTAATTAAATTTAACTTCCCCGGTAGATTTTCTCTGTTCCAAAACAATTTGTTCGGTATCAAGAGCAATAACAAGTTCTTCGTTGGTAGGAATACGTAACACTGCTACTTTGGAATTATTCGTCGAGATTAATGTTTCACCTTTTACATTTTCATTTAGTGAATCATCGAGTTCGATGCCGAGGTAGTTCATGTTTTCGCAGACTAATTTTCTTACTTTGCAAGAATTTTCACCGATACCGCCTGTGAATACAAGTGCGTCTAGTCCGCCCATAGCGGCGGTAAAAGCACCAACATATTTTTTAATTCTATAACAAAAAACTTCAAAAGCATTTTTAGCACGTTTGACATTTTGTTCAACTGCTTCTTCAATTTCACGCATATCGCTACCTTCGCCACTCAAACCGATTAAACCGCTATGTTTATTCATAAGTGTGTTTGCTTCGGATAAAGTTAAACCTTCTTTACCCATCACATATAAAATAACCGACGGGTCCATATCACCGGATCTAGTTCCCATTATTAAACCTTCCAAAGGTGTAAATCCCATTGTTGTGTCAACAGATATTCCTTGATCAATAGCAGCCATGCTGCATCCGTTACCGAGATGGGCTGTTATAATTTTCAATTTTTCATAAGGTTTATTCAACATTTCTGCCGCTCTTAATGCAACATAACGATGCGAAGTTCCGTGGAAACCATAACGGCGAATTTTATATTTTTTGTACAGTTCGTAAGGTAGTCCATACAAATATGCTTTCGGGGGCATCTTTGAATGGAATGAAGTATCAAACACACCGCATTGAGGTGTATTAGGCAAATGTTTCTTTGCGGCTTCAATACCTTTTATATTCGGAGGATTATGTAGCGGTGCTAATTCAATATTTTCTTTTAAAGCACTCATTACTTGATTTGTGATTAAAACAGAACCGGAGAATGTTTCACCTCCATGCACAACTCTATGTCCTACCGCTTCAATTTCATTTTTATCTTTAATCACACCATGATTCGGGCTGAGTAAAACTGCAACAACATATTCAATTGCAATCGTATGATCTAATATTTCACCTACAATTCTAATTTTTTCTTTACCATGCGGTTGATGTGTAAGAACCGCACTGCTCATACCAATTCTTTCTACTTGACCTTTTGCCAGAGTTACTTTTTCATTAGTATCAATAAATTGATATTTGATTGAGGAGCTTCCGCAATTAAGAACTAAAATTTTCATTTTATCACCGTCTTTTCATTAATTAATTTTTTGACCGTCTTCATTATATTTGAAGAAACCTTCGCCGGTTTTACGACCAAGTTTTCTTTCACGTACGAGTCTTCTTAAAATCGGGCATGGTCTGTATCTTGGTTCACCCAGTGTTCCCCATAATTGCTCCATCCACATTAGTACTTCATCTAAACCCATATTGTCTGCCATTTCTAAAGGTCCAATTTTAAAGTCATAACCAAGTTTCATAGCTGTATCGATATCGCTTGCAGTTGCAACACCTTCCAATAATATATGCATCGCTTCGTTAAGCAAAGGGACAATTGCACGAGTTGTAACAAATCCCGGGTATTCATAAACTTCTACGGCTGTCTTACCGATTTTTTCGGCAAAGTTTTTCATTTTGGTAACTGTTTTGTCAGAAGTTTCTAATGCTTTCACAATTTCAACAACGGGAACTTTCGGAACCGGGTTTAAGAAATGCATACCGATAATTCTATCTTTACGGTTCGTTACTTCTGCTATTTTTGTAAGACTTAATGTAGAAGTATTCGAAACGAAAATTGTATCGGGTTGAGCAATTTCATCCATTTTATTAAATAGCAATCTCTTTAGTTGAAAGTTTTCATCGACAGCTTCAATAATTAAATCACAGTCGGCAATCTCATTAATATCGGTATTCCAGGTTATTCTGCCGAGTATGGATTTCATTTCACTTTCCGTCATTGCCCATCTGGCAATTTCACGTTTCATGGATGCCTTAATTGCTTCTTGAGCAGATTCAATATGCTTCTGATCTTTTTCAATAATTAATACATCAAGTCCGGCAGAGGAAATTGTTTGTGCAAGTCCCTGCCCCATAACACCGGCACCGATAATCGCTACATATTCAATTCTATCTTCTTCTTCAATTTTGTGAACATCACCTAAAAGGTCTTCAAGTTTAAGTTTGTCGTCAGCCATTTCGATTTTCCTTCTCTTCTATATAAGACAAAGTGTTCTAATAAATAATCAAATAAAAAGGCAAAATCTATGCCACTCAAAGAGTTATTTTAAGAAGTTTAACTGATTATTTAATAGTCGTTTTTACTAAATATAATAATACTTAGTGCAAGACTGAGAATCAAAAAAACGGCTGAGGTAAAGATTGGTTGGTAATCATAGATACCTCCTCCCACGGCAATATTACTCGTGATAGTACCGAGCTCGGAAGTTTTGGGAACGATGTAATAAAACCCTTCTAAAACAATTTCGAGTACTTTACTGTCGGAAAGCATCATTATTTGTTCACGAATATTTAAGATTGGCGAAAGTATAAAGAATATGATATACGAAAGCATCATTGCGAGAATAGAACTTTGTGAAATAATACCGATCAATATTATCAGCGAATACAATACTGCGAATGCAAATGTTATTGTAAAAATTGATAAAAGAAATGATGCATCCCAAACACCGAATTTTAGTCCGATCATTATCCAGATACCTAAAACAAGATATGCAATATTAATTAACACAACCCCGGTACCGCCGATAAATTTTCCGAAAATAATTTGTGAACGTGAAATAGGTTTGGAAAGAAGAACATCGATATTACCTTTTTCTAACATATTCGGGATAAACGAAGATGCAGAGAAGATTGAAAGGAATAGCCCGCCGCCGAATAACGGAACAACAATAAAAAGTTTAATTCCGTTTACAACTTCATATAAGATTCCCCAATCGCGGTTCGATTCAATTTTAATTGAACCGCTCAAATCTTCCATACCGACCGCTGCAAATGTTATTGCAAATAATATCAATACTAACGATGAAACACCGGCAAACATTATAAATATTTTTCTAGCGAATGCTTCTCTAATTGTCTGTTTTGTAATTTCGATTATATTATTCATTTGTTTTCTTCTTGTCAGATTCGTTGATAAGTAAAATAAACATATCTTCCAAACTTGTTTTAACCGGAACAATTTCCATGATGTTTTTACCGGCTTTTCTCAATTCGTCTATTAATGAATTTAATTCTGTTTCACCTGATACTTTTACTTCAAAACTATTTGCCGTTATGTTGTTGATATGAAAAGCCCTGAAGTTTTCCTCAATCCACAACTTATCTATATCACGGGTTAGTTTAATTGAATATGTTTCTTTATTCGTTGTTAAGTCTTCTACGGTGCCTTCTTTAATCAACAAACCGTTATTCAATATTGCGACCCGGTCACTTATTAACTCAACCTCGGAAAGTAAGTGACTGTTAATAAAAATAGTCTTTCCTTCATTTTTCAGGTTAAGTAGAATATCTCTAATCTCTTTTCTTCCGATCGGATCAACGCCGTCGGTTGGTTCATCTAAGAAAATTAGATCAGGATTGTTGATAAGCGCTTGTGCAAGTCCTAACCTCTGCATCATACCTTTTGAATATTTTTTAACTTTGGTTCTTTTCCATTTTTCCATTTTAACAAGTTTGAGCAAGCCGTCAATTCTTGAATTGATTTCATCGTTAGTGCAGCCGCTTAATTTGCCTACATATCTTAAAACATCTTCTCCGTTTAAGTAAGGTGGAAACTTATGGTTCTCCGGTAAGTAGCCCACCCGTTTTCTAATTGCGTAGTTGTTAATATTTTGTCCTAATATTTTTGCAGAACCCAAGGTAGGATGAACAATTCCGAGTAAAACTTTCACTAAAGTAGTTTTGCCGGCTCCATTTGGTCCGAGTAACCCGAAGACGGTTCCTTCTTCAACATTCAGATTAAAATTTGTTAAAGCCGTAATCCTTCTCTTTTTATAGGACGATTCGTATATTTTTGTAAGATTTGAAACTTCTACAGTAATCATTAGCGCCGTAATTGTTATTTTAAGTTCATTAATTATATACTTTCTTTAAGCAACAACCAAATTTGTTGATAATGACAATTCATCAAACACTTGAAAAATATTTTGGACACAAAGAATTTCGTCCCGGTCAAGAAGAAATTATAAATGCAATTATCTCAGGTAAAAATGTTTTGGGAATTTTACCTACCGGAGCCGGAAAGTCAATATGTTACCAAGTACCCGCAATTTCATCGGAAAATTTTTCTATTGTAATCTCCCCTTTGATCGCTTTGATGAAAGATCAAGTCGATTCATTAAACTCAATTGAAAGAACTGCAGCATTTATCAACAGTTCTTTAGACTACTCAGAGGTTGAAAAAGTTTTAAATGATTTGGCAAATAATAAAATCCAATTGCTTTATCTCTCTCCCGAAAAACTTGAGAACCGCCTTTTTACCGAGAGATTAAAAAAACTTAATCCCAAATTTCTGTTTATTGATGAAGCACATTGCATTAGTGAATGGGGACATAATTTCAGACCAAGTTATAGGCGGATAAAAGACTTCAAGAATTTTATGGAATTCGAAAATATTGCCGCATTTACCGCTACCGCAACTCCCGAAGTCCGTAAAGATATTATAGAACAATTGAATTTAACCGATCCGGTTTTATTCGTGAAAGGATTCGAACGAGACAATCTTGAACTAAATGTAATTAAAGGCAAACAAAAAAATGAATCACTTTTAAAAATTGTCAAGTCGAATCAATTGCCTGCCATTATTTATACTTCAACAAGGCGTAATGCCGAAAATGCTTCGGAATATTTAAGACGGCATGGAATAAATTCTCAATATTATCATGCCGGAATTTCCAATGAAATGAGAAGAATTATTCAAGATGATTTTTCAAAGGATAGAATTCCGGTAATTGCCGCAACAAATGCATTCGGGATGGGAATTGATAAGAAAGATATTCGTCTTATTGTGCATTATAATTTACCTTCAAGCATTGAAAATTATTATCAAGAAATAGGACGTGCCGGAAGAGACGGTAAGTTGTCCAAAGTATATTTACTGTATGATGAAAAAGATAAGAACATTCACAAATTTTTAATTAATTCATCCTACCCGAGCCGCGAACAAATTGAAATTGTATATCAATCAATTTGTGATTACGGGAAAGTTGCATTCGGGAGCACTTCTGACAAACCAATTAGTTTAGAAAACGAACTTATAATTCACTTAAAAACAAGAGATATAAATTCATCATTGTTGAATTCGTCTCTGAGAATTTTGGAAGAATCCGGTTACATAAAACATGAAAGCGGTTATAACAGCGGTTATTTTATTCAATTTTTAGTCTCGCCAAATCAATTAAAAAAATATTCAAGTAATTTGGGCAACGAAATTGTTGTCGATATTCTACTGATTTTACTTCGTGAATTCGGCAGTACTGCTTTTGAACAAAAGTTAAAAATTGATATCGAGAAAATTGCAGGAACATTGGGAATTTATCACAACTCAGTAAATAATGAATTGGAATACTTAAGCAGCAGAGGTTTGATTGAATTTGATAAACCTACCGCTTCAGCCGGTGTTCACATCATTACACCGCGAGTAAAAAAAGAAAATCTGAGAATTAAGATGATAGACTTGCTTCGGCAGAAATCGCATGCGGAAAATAGACTCGAAGAAATGATAAATTATGCATTTTCAAAAGAATGCAGATTCAGATTTATGCAAAAATATTTTGGCGAAGAAGCTAGTAGTTATTCATGCGGTAAATGCGATATATGTACCGGTAGTGAAGAAGATCATTCCATAAATGAATTTATCGAGAGCAAGATTTTAGAGCTTCTTAGCGAAGCTGAAAGTTCTCTCTCAACAAATAAGATTGTAGAAATTTTAACGGGAGATTCGGAAGAAGCGGAGAGTATTTTTTATACTCCTTTTGCAAGTTGTTCGCATTTTTCATCAAAGCAGATAAAGCAATGTTTGAAAGAGCTTCAGCAAAGCGGTAGAATTATAAAAAACGATGAAAATAAGTATGAGTTGTTCGAATTAGAATTCAAATTAGATCTTGAAAGCAGACCCGAAGAATCATCAGAATACGAACCTTACTTGAAGTTGTTTAATACACTTAGACAAATTCGGCAGGAAGTTTCTCAAAAATTCGGACAAGCTCCTAAATTAATTTGTCCCGATGACGTCCTTAAATCAATTGCCAAAAAAAGACCGGCAACTGTCTCAGAATTGTTATCGGTAAAAGGATTTACACAAAGAATGTATCACAAATTTGGTGAGGATATATTATCATCGATTAAAGAAAACAAAATAGAATTTGATGAAAATAAAATATTAGACACAAAGAAAGTACCGGATAACATAAAGCAAATTTTTGAACTTGTAAAAAAACGTTACTCTTTAAAAGATATTTCTAAATTAACAAAACTCCCCGAGGCGGTTGTATCGATGCAGATTGAATCACTAATAATTCTTTTTCCCGAATTAATTATTGATTCACTAATTGATTACAAAAAAAGTATGAAAATTAAAGATGCAATACAAAGCGGGATCACCAACTTGAAGGAGTTGAAACAAAATTTAGGCAACCAAATAAGTTATGCGGAAATTAGGATTATACTAGCAAAAGAATCAATCAAAACTTCCTCTCACCTTAAGTGAATCCATATAGCTTTTTACCTCTTTGAAAAAACCTTCCCAATATTCTGCTTTTGGTTCAATACTTCTTAGTGTAGAATAAAAATTATCTTCAGTGACATTATACTTTAAGTAGATTTCCTCTTTTGTAGATCGAAGTGAATCGGGGTAGGCAGCATATTTACTTTGTGCAAGCGTTGTTTCAACATATATTTTAACAAGAGTAGAACGATCAATCTCGGGTTCTTTCTTACATCCCAATAGAATGAGCGAAAAGAAAATCAATGTAAAAAAAATAATATCAACCTTTTTTGCTGGCTTCAAACAATATTCTCTTTTCTTTTTCGGTTAAATTCTGGTAACCGCTTTTACTGATCTTATCCAAAATTTCATCAAGAACTTCTTGAGAAACTTCTTCCTTTTTATTCCCGGCATTTATTTCGTAAAATTCCGCATCTTCAATTGTCTTTTCTTTGTAAGCTCGAGGCGGTTTTCTAAACTTATCTTTCGTATCACTGCCGGGCGAAGTAAACATCTCCTTAATAGATCTAAAAATTTTCTCAATATTGAAATTATGTCTCTTATCAAGTAAAACAAAAACAAACCCGAAAAAAGCACCGCCAAGATGAGCCAAATGTGCAACATAATTATCACTTCCAACCGACATAAACTCAATAACAATATAAAACGCAATTAAATATTTTGCCTTAATCGGCATTGGCGGGAATAGAAGAAACACATACCTATCCGGGAACAGCATTGCGAAAGCAATTAAGACTCCGTATACCGCACCGGAAGCACCGATAGTAGGAGCACTAATAGCATCAAAAATTGGTGAGGCAAAAACATGAAGCAACCCTGCACCGACACCGCACATCAGATAATAGAATAAAAATTTCTGCGAACCGAATAAGTTTTCAAGTTCAATCCCGAAAATCCACAAGGCGAACATATTGAAAAACAGATGCATAAATCCGCCGTGCAGAAATTGATAAGTAAACAACTGCCAGATTTGAAAATTATATGCTTGACCGGCTGCATCAATGCCGGTTAATGGATTTAATGCTAAATATCTATTTATAATATACCATCCGGGATAACCGCCGAAACTTATGTTATTAAGAATCATTTGAAGAAAGAACACTGCAATATTAATAATCAATAAGTTTTTTATAATCGGTGGGAAAAAAGAAAATCCTCCGAACCCCGATGGTCTGTAATAATCTCTATCGTTATAAGCCATTAAAAACCTTTTGTGAATTGTGTTATTAAAATAAACGAATCAGCTAAAAATAAAAAGAAGCAATCTAAAATTTTAGACTGCTTCTTCCGATAAAAAGTTCTTATTAAGAATATTTAAGCATCGGTTAATGCAGCAACACCGGGAAGAATCTTACCTTCCAAGAATTCAAGAGATGCTCCTCCCCCGGTAGAAACATGAGTAACTTTATCTTCTAAACCGGCTTTCTTAATAGCTGATGCAGAATCACCGCCTCCGATAACTGTTATAGCTCCGTTTGATGTCGCCTCAGCCAATGCATTGGCAATTAAATTAGTACCGTTAGCAAAATTTGGAAACTCAAAAACACCCAGCGGACCGTTCCAAATCACGGTTTTGCTGTTTTTAATAATATCATTAAAAAGTTCAATACTTTTTGGACCTACATCCAATCCCATTTTGTTTGATGGTATTTTTTCAACATCAACAGCTTCGGAAGGTGATTCGTTTTTAAATTCTTCCGCAACAATTACATCAACCGGAAGAAGAAATTTTGCATTTGAGTTTTCTGCTTTCGAAATTAATTCTTTTGCTAGTTCAAGTTTATCTTCTTCTAATAAAGATGTACCGATTTCCAAACCTTTTGCTTTAAAGAATGTGTAAGCCATTCCACCGCCGATGATAAGGTTATCAACCTTTGGGAGTAGATTTTCAATTACATCAATCTTGCCTGAAATCTTTGCACCGCCAAGAATTGCCGTAAAGGGACGCTTGGGTTCAGCAACTGCTTTGCCAAGATAATCTAATTCTTTCTGCATTAAGTACCCGGCAGCACAAGTTTTAATAAACTTTGTAACACCTTCAGTTGAAGCATGTGCTCTGTGAGCACTTCCGAATGCATCGTTAATGTAAACATCTCCAAGTTCTGCTAATTGTTTAGCAAAATCGGGATTGTTTTTTTCTTCTTCCGAATGAAATCTTAAATTTTCGAGCAGTAAAACTTCACCGTCATTCATCTTGTTAACAATATTTTTTACATTTTCACCGATGCAATCTTCAGCAAATTTTATGTTCGTTTCAACCAATTCATCTAACCTAACGGCAACAGACTTTAAACTGAATTCAGGTTTGGGCTGCCCTTTCGGTCTACCGAGATGACTCATAAGAATAGCTTTACCTCCCTCTTTAATTATTTTATTAATTGTCGGAAGGACGGAAGTAATTCTGCGATCATCTGTAATTTTTAAATTTTCGTCTAATGGGACATTAAAATCGACCCTAACTAAAACTCTTTTACCTTTTAATTCTACGTTATCAATTGATAATTTATTCATAACTCCTCCATCTAAGAGTCTCAATATTAAAAAGACGCAGTGAATAATTTCGACTGCGTCTTTGGAATAACATAATTAACCCATTAACTATTTTGCGATTTTATTTATTAGATCAACAACGCGGCAGGAATATCCCCATTCATTATCATACCAACCGACAACCTTTACTAATTTACCGTTAGCCATTGTTGATAATGAGTCGAAAATCGTTGAATGATCATTACCGATAATATCAGCTGATACTATTGGTTCATCGGTATATTCCATAATTCCTTTCATGGAACCTTCGGCTGCTTCTTTCATTGCAGCGTTAATTTCTTCAACAGTAACTTCTTTTTTAAGAGTTGCTACTAAATCAGTAATTGAACCGTTAGGAGTTGGAACTCTCAAAGAAAATCCATCAAGTTTCCCTTTCAATTCAGGAACAACTTTACCAACTGCCTTTGCAGCACCGGTCGTTGTAGGGATAATTGAAACTGCAGCTGATCTTGCTCTTCTAAGATCACTATGAGGTAAATCCAAAATTCTTTGATCATTAGTGTAAGAGTGAACCGTGGTCATAAAACCAACTTCAACCCCGAACTTATCATTAAGAACTTTAACCATAGGAGCCAAACAGTTTGTTGTACAAGATGCATTTGAAATCACTTTTTCATCACCTTTTAGAACCTCATCGTTCACACCAAGAACAACCATAGCATCCACGTCGCCTTTAGGCGGAACGGTTAGGATCACTTTTTTAGCCCCACCGGCAATGTGTTTTTCACAAGCTTCTTGTGATCTAAAAACACCGGTTGCTTCGATAATAATTTCAGCGCCTAATTCACCCCATTTTAAGTTTGCGGGATCTTTTTCTGCTGTAATTTTTATTTTCTTTCCATTTACAACAATCGAATCACCTTCAGCATAAATTTCGCCTTTAAATTTACCATGTACAGAATCATATTTTGCTAAATGTGCCAATGTTTTGGCGTCGGTAAGATCATTAATTCCAACAAATTCGATATTTCCGAGTTCCAGAGCTTTGCGAAATACTAATCTGCCAATTCTTCCGAATCCATTAATACCTACTTTTACTGACATATATTTCCTCCATTCTTGAGATTTTTTATTTCTGTAAATTTCTTTTTAATTGACCTTAAATATACTTAAATAGACATGTATATTCAATTTGGCAATAGTATTAAATTTTTGTTAAGAAATTAATTATTACACATACGAATTAAGAGTGGTTTCTATTTCATAAGTCTCTTAAAGTTCGTAAATTGAGTAATAAAGCAAGTCTATACTTATTTCACAGAGAGGTTTAAAATGAACAACCTTGGCGAATGTTTACAAATGGTTCCAATTTTTTCTGATCTTCCAATTGAGGTAATCGATCAGATTGTTCAGACCGGTAACAAAAAAACTTATACCAAAGATAGTGTAATTTTAGTGGAAGAAGAGATCGGTACGGCACTATTTGTAATTATTAAAGGTAAAGTTAAAGTCTCACGATCAAGTAATGACGGGCGCGAAGTCATTTTGAGTATTTTAACAGATTCGGATTTCTTTGGTGAAATGTCGATACTTGATGGATTGAATCGATCCGCAACTGTTGTTGCATTAGAAGATAGTGAATTATTTATTATTCAGAGAAAAGAATTTCTCGATCTTCTCAATAAGCATCCTGAAATTACAATTGCTCTTTTAAGTGAACTGACTAGAAGGCTTAGAAATGCCGACATGAAGATCAAAGCTCTTTCTTTAAAAGATGCTGAAGGAAAAGTGGCTACCGTTATTTTACAGTTGGCGGATGATATAGGCAAAATTAAACAAGGTGTAGTTGAAATTGAAAAACTTCCGCTTCAACAAGATTTGGCTAATATGGCCGGGACTTCCCGGGAAACCATATCACGAACACTTCATGCTTTCGCAAGGAAAGGATTAGTTGAGATGGATGGTTCAAAATTACGTATTCTTGATTATGAAAAATTCAGCGAAACTTTTGCATAACAAAAATAATGAGAATTGATTTACACACACATACTAACAAATCCGATGGAATTCTTCCCCCCGTAGAATTAATAAACTTAGCAAAGGAACGCGATATCTCAACTATTGCTATAACCGATCACGATAGTGTAAATGCATTAAACGAAGCGATTGAAATCGGTAATAATTTAGGAATCCGGGTAATTGCCGGGGTTGAGTTGAGTACAGATATCGATGAAAAAGATGTTCATATTCTTGGTTTATTTTTAGATCATAATAATGAGGACTTACTAAAGTACCTTTCTTTCTTTAGAGAAGAAAGATTATATCGTGCAAAAAGAATTGTTAAGAAACTAAACTTGTTAGGGCATAATATATCGTTAGATGATGTTATGAAATTTGCACAAAGTTCGGCTATTGGTCGTCCGCACATAGCATACGCAATGATGGATTTGGGAATAGTCTCAAATTTTTACGAAGCTTTTGAAAAGTATATTGGTGATAACGGTCCGGCTTATGAAAGAAAAATTCATGTTTCACCGAAAAGTGCCTTGAAAATAATTTCCGATGCAGGTGGTCTTTCTTTTGTTGCTCATCCCGGTTATATAAATGAGAGTATACTTACTGCACTTATTAAAGCAGGTGTAGATGGAATAGAAGTGATTCACCCTGCTCATAACGATTACCAGGTCAGGTTTTATCGCGGAATAGTAAATCAATATTGCCTGCTGGAATGCGGCGGATCCGATTTCCACGGAGGGAATAAAAACGATAGTGATAATTTAGGCAAGTATTTTATATCACAATCCAGTTTAGATGCAATGCAAAAAATGATACAGAGAAACAGCGCTTAAATCCTTACAAATATTATTTATATTTGACCTTTCCTTATATCAAAATATTATTAACTTTCTTTATTACAAATTGATCTTTACACATTTTAGCAGGTAAAGTATGATTGCAAAAACAGTATCATTTGTGGTTTTCTTTTTATTCACAAATACTTTATTCGGTCAAGGAATCGGAACTTGGGCTAGTTATTCCAGCAAAAAGGAAATTGTTGCGGTTACGTCTAAAGATGATAATCAAATCTGGTGTGCTACAACCGGAGGAGCATTCTTATATGAGAACTCTTCCTCAACTTTCCTTCAATTAGGAACTAGTGAGGGACTTTCAAGTCCTTTACTGACAACAGTTGCAATTGATAATTTAAATCAGATTTGGTTTGGTACTCAACTTGGGGCACAACCGGGTATGATTAATATTTATGATTTTCAGAGCGGGGCAATAAGAAAAATAAACGATATTCTTAACTCAAACTTTTCTCAAAAAAATATTAACAAAATAGAAGTTTTTGGCGATACGATTTTGGTTTCAACTGCATTTGGTCTTTCGTTAATTAATCCGAAAGATTTTTCTTTCTATGATACATTTATAAAATTTGGCGATTTCGATGCAACAATTTCTGTTTTATCAAGCGGAAAGTTTAATAGATTTTTTGTGATCACAAATAATGGTGTAGCAGTTCAACGATCTAATTCAACTAATTTATCTGCTCCCGAATCCTGGAATTCATATTTCTTTAATTCAGGCTTCCCGGCAAGCAATGCATACGAGTTTGCAAGATTCAACAGTGATGTTTTAGCTGCTACAAGTTCAGGCGTCCTTAAGTTTGAAAATAATAGTTGGACTCCTTTTGCCTTTAGCGGAATAGATACAAGGAATATTTCTGCTTCTCAAACCGAGATCTTTATAGTTTCCTTTGAAACCGGTAAAAACAAAATCCATAAATTCTCATCAGGAAATTCAGAAGTTGTTTTTGAGAATAATGAGAATTACAGCATTAACGATATTTATGTTACTGCTTCCGGATTAATATTTGCGGCAACAAATTCAGGCGTACTGAAAATTAGTTCCGGCAACTATGAATTGTTAATTCCGGATGGTCCGGCAAACAATGCATTTTTAAGTTTAGCAGCAGATAATAACGGCGAACTTTGGGTAGGAACCGGACAAGATGTTTTCGGTATCGGGGTTATGCATTTTGATGGCTCATCATGGGATCTATTAAGCCGTGAGAACAATCCTGAAATTATTACTAATTCATATCATAAAGTATATGCAGGAAGTGACAATACTAAATATTTCTGTAATTGGGGACGAGGATTAACTGTTCTAAAAGATAATGTTATAACAAATTATACAGCACAAAATTCTAATATTGCCGGTGTACCGGCAGACCCAAGTTTCTTAGTAATATCTGATGTTAAAACAGATTCCAAAGGAAATATTTGGGTTCTTAATTTACTGTCTGCAGAAAGAAAACCTCTTTCTGTTATTACAACTTCCGGTGATATACATGGATTTGAATTTAAAAATCCTGTTGTTACCGAAAACGATCTTGCTTACCATTTAGAAATTGACCAATACGATACAAAATGGTTTGCAATTACAGTTGGAAGTACTGGTCTTTACTATTTTAATGAGAACGGTACATTTAATAATCCAAACGATGATAAAATGGGATGGGTTCGTTCTTCCGATGGGTTAGCCAGTAATGCAATAACTTCACTTGCTCTGGATCAACGAGGTGCTTTGTGGGTTGGTACAAACTTGGGTGTTAATATTATTCCGGAACCATCAACCCCTACATCTCGAATTTCTACAGTTTTAGGTTTACGGCAACAAACAATAACAGTTATTAAAGTTGACCCGCTTAATCAGAAATGGGTTGGAACAATGCAAGGACTTTTCCATCTTTCCGAAGACGGTACAGTCGTAATTAATAGTTATAACACCGAAAACAGTCCTATTCCTTCCAATGAAATAAAAAGCTTGGCAATTGATAAGACAAACGGAATAATCTATATAGGTACAGACTTCGGATTATCCGCATTAAAAACAACTTCGGTTACACCACGAGAAAGTTTTGATGAACTTTTCGTTTATCCCAACCCGGTAATCATTAACAATAGTTTTAATCAGAACATAACCATTGACGGACTAATAGCAAACTCAACAATAAAAGTGTTGACCATTAGCGGAAAGTTAGTTAGAGAAATTATTACGCCGGGAGGACGAGTTGGATTTTGGGATGCGAAAGATATGGATGGGAATTTAGTTCCAAGTGGGATATATTTAATTGTTGCACATGATGAAGACGGATCAAATATATCAAAAGCCAAGGTTGCAATAATAAAAAAATAAAATAAGACATACCTACAATACATATTGATTAATATGTAACTGGCTGATAAATTCATATCAATATAATAGTCTAGCCAATCATGTCACTTTTCTATCTTCCTAACAGTAATTAAATTGTTTGCTTGAAAGAAGAATAAATTTAGTAGTTTTATTAAATTGGAATCCAAAAGATCCCAATTTTTTATGAAAAAAATAAAATTTATCATATATAATATTATCCTCGTTACTGTTCTCTTTCTACTTACTGAATTATCGGTAAGACTGTTTTACCCTTCAATACAGACTAAAGGAACATCAAAAAATCTTCTTGTCGATAAATTCTACTTTTATTCTCCCGGGTTAAGAAACAATGCTATTGGTGAAAGTAATGGGGTAATAAAAATAGTGAATCAAAATAGATTTTGGAAGTATAATAAAAAGGATATATCAAATAATATAATCCTATATTTAGGTGACTCTGTTACCATGGGTTTAGGTGTTGAAAATGATTCCACCTTTGCAGGGAGGATAAATAATTACCATAAAAATGTCAGCATTATTAACCCCTCATTAATTGGTTACTCTCATAAAGATTACCTCAATTTAGTAAAACACTTCATAATCAATCAACAAAATTCATTACAAATAAGTGAGGTAAATGTCTTTTGGTGCCTAAATGATGTATACTCAGAGTTACCAGAAATGGATTCGCCAGAACTTAATTTTGGAAACTTCATAGATGAAGTAGTAATTTTTTTTAGACGTAATTCAAAACTATACCATTTTTTGAAGAAAAATTTTTCGGACCGTCCTAAGAGTTATTATTTGTTTGACAAACAATTCTATAGCTTATCTGATCCAAACTATAAAAGTGCAATTGAATCACTTAAATTTATTAATACCATTTTGTCTAAAATGAATATTGATTTTAAAGTTATCCTTTTACCATATGAATTCGAATTGAGGAATGAATTTGATGTATCCAAGAGTCCGCAATCTTTACTTTCTCAATCTCTAAGTTCAATTGGGATTAGAGTTTTTGATTTACTTCCGATGATTTTAGAAAAACATATTCCACCAGAAGATTTATATTTATACGGTGATGGCATTCATTTCTCTAATAAAGGACATAAATTGATTGCTGATATTATGTCTAAAAAAATTTATGTTCAGTAGCATTAATTTTCACTTTAATTTATGATAGACTTTATAGATATCTCCGTTCAATTTTCCGGGAAGTACTTATTTAATAATGTTAATATCCGTATTAACTCCGGAGATAAGTTTGCACTTGTTGGTTCCAACGGTACAGGCAAATCAACTCTGCTAAAATTAATAAAAGGAATCGAACAACCTGAATCTGGTATAATCCAAAAACAAAAAGGATTGAAAATAGGTTACCTGCCTCAGGACTTTTTACATTTCAAAGGGAAAATCTTATTTGATGAAGTTAAATCTACCTTCACTAAAGCAATAGAATTAGATTCCGAGGAAAACGAAATTAATGATTTACTGAGATCTTCAAATGATAATAAAACAAAGCATGATCTAATCCATAGGCTTGGTGATATCCATCATCAAAAAGAAGAAATCGGCTATTACGAAATTGACTCAAAAATTGGTAAGGTTTTAAGCGGACTTGGGTTCAAGGAATCCGATTTCAATAGACTAACCGATGAATTTTCCGGCGGCTGGCAAATGAGGATTGAACTTGCAAAAATTTTACTAGCCGCAAATGATATTCTTTTGCTTGACGAACCTACAAATCATCTCGATATTGATTCACTTCAATGGGTAATAGATTTTCTTCGTAATTATAAAGGTACACTAATATTAATTTCTCACGACCAGCATTTTGTAAACAGCGTTACAAGTAGAACTATTGAAATATTCAATCAGAAAGTAAATGTATTCAACGGGAATTATGCAAAGTATCTAGTATTCAAAAAAGAGCGGGACGAGCAGCTTATAAATCAAATTAAGAATAGAGAACGTGAAGTAAAGCAAATGACAAGGTTCATTGAGCGATTCCGATATAAGAATACTAAAGCAAGACAAGTTCAAAGTAGAATTAAGATGCTCGAAAAGATGGAGACACTTGAAGCACCTGAAAGTGAAAATAAGATTGAAATTCATTTCCCCGAAGCAGAAAGAAGCGGTGCTGTTCCGGTTGAATTAAAAGGAATTTCTAAATTTTACACAAAGGAACCGGTTTTAAAAAATGTAAATTTACAGATCCATCGTGGTGATAAAATTGCTTTTGTCGGTCCGAACGGTGCGGGTAAAACAACTCTTGCAAAAATTATTTCGAATAAATTATCTCCAACGGAAGGAGAAATGCAAGTTGGGCACAATACTTATATATCATATTATGCACAAGAAGTAACGGAAGACCTCAACCCGGAATATGATCTTATTGATACATTAGGTGAAGTTACAGACGATTTAACAATTGGTAGAATTCGTACAATTTTGGGCTCGTTTCTTTTTTCCGATGATGATGTTTTTAAAAAAGTCAAAGTTCTTTCCGGCGGAGAGAAAAGTCGTTTGGCTCTTGCAAAAATATTAATTCAAAAAGCAAATTTGATTATTCTTGATGAGCCAACTAACCATCTTGATTTTGAATCTAAAAAAATATTACAGAATGCATTGCTTAAATTTAACGGTACACTGATAATAGTTTCTCACGATATTGATTTTATCCGTCCGGTAGTTAATAAAGTAATTGAAATCAGAAACTCAAGAATAAAAGAATATCCCGGAACAATTGATTACTACTTGGAAAAACTTCAAGCTGAGCAGACAACTTCTTCTTCAGAAAGCAAAAACAAAAATCTTAAGAAGGAAGAAAAAAGAAGAATTGCGGAATTAAGACAGGAAAAATATAAAGCTACGGTAAATATGAAGAAAGAACTCGAATCGATTGAAAAAGAAATAGAATATTTAGAAAACGAGAAAATTACAATTGAGAATGATTTAGCCGACCCATCAATTTACAGTGATGTTGAAAGAATTAAAAATACAAAAATTCGTTATATGGAAATTCAGAAATCTCTTGAAGTAAAATATGAAAGATGGGCAGAAATAACTGCAGAAATTGAGTCAATAGAAAATGAGTTTGAATCTCAACTTTCTAAAAATTCTTGAGCCAGTTTAATACCGCCGTATAAAGGAGCATCGTCACCCAGCCTTGTGTAATCAATTTTAACAATCTTACCCGGTTCCGGAAGCACTGCTTTATTAAATGCTTTTCGAATTTTGGGCAGCATAAAATCATTCAAAGATTCAATTACACCGCCGCCAAGTATAATGCTGTCTAAATTCAATAAAGTCGCAATACTGCCAAGTACAGACCCGATGATTCTTGCAGACCCCGTTAAATGTTCTATCACAAGTTCATCCTGAGCTTCAACGGCAGCTTTTAGTGATTTACTTTTTATTCGCTTTCCTTTTTTTACGATACTGCTTAAGTAACTTTTTTTCCCGTTTTTAATTTCTTCAACAATTGCATTTACAACCGCAGTTCTACTGGCGATGTTTTCAAATGTTAATTTCGATTTCTTTGATGGTCTTCCTTTCGGGTTAATACGCATATGCCCTATTTCACCGGCATAAAAAGAAGAACCTCTATAAATTTTTCCGTCTATGAATAATGCAGCTCCTATGCCGGTTCCTATAAAAACCACAAGCATATTTTTTACATTATCTTTTAATTCAGCTTGTTGTATTCCTAAGCCGGCAAGGTTAACATCGTTTTCAATCAAGACAGGTATATTATAATACTTTGATAAAGTTTCTTTAATGTTATAATCTCGTATACCAAGATTCGGAGCATAACCGATTAATCCCGTATTCGGATTAACTGTCCCCGGGACCCCTAAACAAATCGCAGTTATATCATTTGAAGAAAGAGAATTATTCTCGATTAAGGTATCAACACTTTTTTTGATTCCCTCTATAATCGGGTCAATCTCGCCCGTAATTTTTGTTGGTTCTTTGAAACGATCAACAATTTGATCCTGACCGTTGAGTAGCGCAGAGAGAATTTTTGTTCCGCCTAAATCTACCGTAATAAGATTTTTATTTTGCAACTTCGCTCCCAATAAAGATTTATAGACCTTGCAAAATATAACTTAATTACCAAATTTATGTTACAATTTATTGTAACAATGCTCATTATCATAAAAATAGAATCTTTTATATCTTTGTAAAATAGAAATTCAAGGGGCGAAAATGTTCATTAATTTTGCGGATCTGCCGTTACATCAAAATCTTTTTTTGGATTACCTTTACGAGTTTGAGAATACCGAACGATTTTACAAAATAAATTTTCGAGATACTGAAAAATATTCTGATGTTTTTGAAAACATAGTTTCACAAGAAAGATATCATCTTGCGGAATTAAAACGTATTATTTTTGAGCAATACAACGGGAAACAACTCTCAAAACAAACGCAAAGAAACATCGAATTATTGGATGAACCGAATACAATTGCGGTTGTAACCGGTCAGCAATTAGGCATTTTTGGTGGTCCACTCTACACATTTTATAAAATAGTAACTGCAATAAAATTATGTTCACATCTCAAAGAAGAATTTGTTGAATATAAGTTTGTACCGGTATTTTGGATGGAGGGTGATGACCACGACTTTGACGAAGTAAGGTCTATAAAGATTATTGATAACGGTAATCTTCTAAAAAATATCAATTATGAAGACGGACTTGATGAAGAAACTAACCGCGGAAGTGTTGCCAATATAAAATTGAATAACAATATCTATGATTTATTTAATGAACTAAGTGAATCTCTTAGAGATACAGAGTTCAAAAAAGATATAATTGATCAACTAAAAATATATTACCAACCGGGACGATCTTTTCATGAAGCCTTTTCGGATTTATTATTTGATTTGTTTGATGATGCCGGCTTGATAATTTTTAATCCCACCGAACCAAAAGTAAAGAAACTGCTTAAACCGGTTTTCAAAAAGGAGATTGAAGATTTTAGAGAGCACAGCGAAGATGTAGTTAAAACTAGTGCAGAACTCGAAGAATATTATCACGCCCAGGTAAAGATAAAACCGATCAACATTTTCTTACAAGAGGACGAAAGTCGTTATCTAATTGAACCGGTTGATGAAGAATTCAGGTTAAAAGGAAAAAGAAAAAAATTTTCCAAAGATGATTTACTTAGATTGTTGAAAGAGGAACCGGAAAGATTCAGCCCCAATGTTATACTCCGACCAATTTGTCAAGACTTTCTCTTCCCTACCGGAATGTATGTTGCCGGTCCCGGTGAGATTAGTTATTTCGCACAAGTAATTCCAATGTATAAAGAATTTAATCTTCAGCAGCCGATTGTTTATCCCCGCTCTTCCGTTACTATACTTGAAGCACAGCATAAAAGTATAATTGAGAAAAATAATTTGAAAGTAACCGACTTCTTTACCGAGGAAGATGCTTTAAATGAAAAAATAATTAATCTGCTTTCCGATATTAATATTGAACCGATTTTTGATAAATCTAAAAAAGCTGCAAATGATATTTTTGAGCAATTGAAAAAAGAGATTGAGGAAGTTGACCCCACATTAATAGACCCGGTTGAAAAGACTCGTGAACGTACAATTGCAAATCTGGACAATTTATTTAATAAAGCTAAAAACGCACGCGAGCGCCAACATGAAACCGCACTCCGGCAAATTGAAAAAGTACGCAGCGTAATTTATCCTAATAATAATTTGCAGGAACGTGAACTAAGTTATATCTACTTTGCTAATAAATATGGCACCGATATTCTAAAGTGGATATTTGATCAAATTCTTATCAACAAATTTGAACACCAAATTATTGAGTTGTAACTTATTCGGTGATTGATTTCAACTGGGATAAGAATTGCGGATTCGATATTGATACACATTCGAAATCTTTTATTTGAGACTCGTCAAAAATTATTGAAGTTAAAATTGAGAAAGCCATTGCAATTCTATGATCGTGAAAGCTTTCGAAGAAAATATTTTTGTTTTTAATATCACCACTGATTGAAAAACCATCTTCGAATTCGTCAACTTCTAATCCTAACAATCGGTAATTATGACACAGAGATTTAATTCGGTCGGATTCTTTATGTCGTAATTCTTCGGCATGTTTAATTTTGAAGGTGCCTTCGGCAAATAATCCGGCAACTGATAAAATCGGAATCTCGTCAATTATGTTGGGGATAATTTCTTTTTCTATTTCAACATTTTTTAATGATGAAGAACGAACAATAATATCACCAAGTTCTTCACCGGCAATTGTTTTAACATTTCCAATCTCGATATTACCTCCCATATTTTGAAGCACTTTTATAATCCCTGTTCTTGTTGGATTCAATGAAACATCTTTGATCATCAATTCACTACCAGGAATTAGTAAAGTAAAAACAATAAAGAATGAAGCACTTGAAATATCCGAAGGTACAACATATTCTTTAGCGATAGGGTAATTCTCTTGTGAGACTGAAATTATTTTTTGTTCATTGTAAAATGAGACTTCGCAATTAAGCATCCTTTCAGTGTGGTCACGCGTTTGAATTTTTTCAATCACCGTTGATTTATCATCAAGATGAAGTCCTGCAAGAAGCAGAGCACTTTTTACTTGAGCGCTTGCAACAGGCAATTCATAATTTATAGCTTTCAGATTATCGGAAGGGAAAAATTCAACCGGTAAGGATTCTTGTTTGCTTAATTTTATTTTCGCTCCCATTAACCGTAACGGTTCTGCGACTCGTCTCATCGGGCGTTTTGAGAGTGATTCATCTCCTGTTAAAACTGATGAAAATTTTTGCATCGCGAGAATTCCGCTTATTAATCTCGCTGTAGTTCCGGAATTGCCTGCATCTAATTTTTCTCTCGGTTGTGATAATCCATAAAAACCTTTCCCCTTAATTACATATTCATTTCCCGGGTTTTCAATTGCACATCCTAACTTTTGGAAACATTCAATAGTTGATTTTATATCAGCACTTTCAAGCAAATTACTAACTTTGGATTTTCCTTTAGTTAAGGATGAAAGCATAACTGCACGATGAGAAATTGATTTATCGCCAGGTAATTTAAGTTCACCATAAACACGATTTACTTTTTTAATTGTTTGTATCATCTATTTGCCCACTCATCCAACATATTTTCGAATTCTTCTTTAGATAAACTTGTTTTGTCATACATACCTTTTAGTAATCTCTGCCTCTGTGCTTCGTAAAGTGTAACAGCTGCAGCAACCGACACATTTAAACTTTGCACCATACCGCGCATCGGTATATAAAAGGTATGATCGGAAAGTTTGACTGCTTCATCCGAAACACCTCTATGCTCATTACCGAATACTATTAAACTTTTTTCGGTAAGGTCGATATCGTACAAACTGATAGAGTTCTCATCCAACAAACTCGAATAGATTTTAAATCCTTGTTTTTTATAATGATTAAAACAATCCTCAACAGAAGTGAATCTTTGTTTTGAAACCCACTTAAAAGCAGAAGCTGAAGTTACTTTGCTTATCTTCGGTAATTTTTCTGTGTTATAAATTAGATTAACTTTTGGTACACCCACTGCATCACAAGTTCTAAAAATTGCACTTACATTATGCGGGTCATGAATATTTTCGATTGCAACGGATAGAGAAAATTGTCGTTGCAGTAATGCGCTTTTTAATCTTGCTAATCTTCTTTCGGTAAGAAACTTGTACATTCTATTTATCAAAAACTAATTTGTAAATAGTTTTGTGAGAAGTTGTTCTTGCTTTATCAACAATAATTTCTTGATCTTCTGGTAAGCTTAAGTAAAATGAAAGCAGCTCAAGTGATTTGGAAATTGCTTCATCTTCATTGTGAGACCAGCACTCACAACCTTTTATTGACGGTATATTTGCCGAATATCCGTCACCGGAATTATCAATAATTAAGTCGAGTACCATCAGTAGCCGTCCTTGCTACCGGGTTCACCCTTAACAATTTTCACGCTTGCCGAAGCCCCGATTCTATCGGCGCCATAAGCAACCATTGCTTCCGCATCTTCACGTGTCCTTATTCCTCCGGAGGCTTTTACTCCAACAGTACTTCCTACGACATATTTCATTAAAGCAATATCACCAACAGTTGCACCACCGCTGCTGAAACCGGTAGACGTTTTAACAAAATCAGCTTTTGCATTTTTACTTATTATACATGCTTTAATTTTTTCTTCGTCTGTTAAGAGAGCCGTTTCAATAATCACTTTGCAAATTGCTTTATATTTTTTTGCAGCGAGAACTACTTGATTTATATCGTTGAATACATAATCATAATTACCTTGCTTAAGCATTCCGACATTAATTACCATATCTATTTCCTGTGCCCCGTTTGCTAAAGCTTCTTCGGCTTCATCTCTTTTGACTTTTGTTGTGTTTGACCCAAGAGGGAAACCAATAACGGTACAAACTTTTACCGGTGTTCCGCGTAATTCATCTGCACAAAGTGATACGTAACAAGGATTAATACATACCGATGCAAATTCATGTTCTTTAGCTTCTTTACAGAGTTGAATTATATCATCGGGCGTAACATCCGGCTTGAGAAGAGTATGATCAATTTTACGCGCAAGACTTGTATCAGGCAAGTCACTTCCAACACCAATTCCTGCGGAGATTCTATCGGCGCCATGGTCAATTATATTTTTTACCGCAGCCGGTTGATCTACTACATTTCTTTCCCAGCCGACACAGGTATTACCTACACAATAAAAATCATGAAGAGCTTTTTCAGTAAATACCTGAGAAACGATTTTATCGATTGTTGTGCTCATAAATTTATTTTAAATTAGTTTTCATTTCGCAAATATGCTTCGTATGTATTTTTCAACAGCATTGCAATGGTCATCGGACCAACACCTTTAGGAACAGGTGTAATATAAGAAGCTTTTTCTTTTACTTCATCAAATTTTACATCCCCGACTAAACGATATCCTTTTTCGGTAGATAAATCTTCTACTCGATTAATACCAACATCAATAACAACAACTCCATCTTTAACCATATCTGCAGTAACAAAATTAGCGCGCCCTATTGCCGCAATTAAAATATCGGCTTGTAATGTAAATTGTTTCAAATCCTTTGCTGCGGAATGACAAATAGTTACAACCGAATTAGCCCCTACTTTCTTTTGAAGCATCATATTGGCAATTGGTTTTCCCACAATATTGCTTCTTCCTACCACAACTACATGCTTCCCTTTTGTTTCGATGTTGTATCTCTTAAGAAGTTCAACTATTCCGTATGGCGTACACGGATAAAAAGTTTCTTTACCAATAACCAAATTACCAACATTAATCGGGTGGAATCCATCTACATCTTTTTGTGGTGATATCGCTTCAATAACTTTATTCTCATCAATATGATCAGGTAAAGGAAGCTGTACTAATATCCCATGATATTCGGGATCGTTATTATATTTATCAATTAATTCAAGTAAAGTTTTTTCACTTGTAGTCGAATCCAACTCTTCAATCTTTGACAACATATCGATTTTAGCGCAAGCTTTGATTTTGGAATTAACATAAGATTTTGATGCGGGGTTGTCTCCTACTAAAATAGTAACTAAACCCGGAACTTTTTTACCTTTTGATATCAACTGATCAATTTTAATTCTCAGTTCATCTTTGATTTCATTAGAGATTTTTAATCCGTCAATCAGGATCATTTTAACTCCATAGAGAAAATTACTTACCGTTAATATTTTTTTGAAATTCTGGAATTAATATTCTTTCAATTTCCAGTGCTTTACCCGTTTCCGAATCTGCTTTAATAAACAATCCGCTAAAATGAAGTTCACTATCGGCAGTTTGATATTTTTGAGGTGTTTGAAATAAAAATCTGTTTAATGCTGCGTCAGACTTCATACCGATAACAGACTCATAAGGACCTGTCATACCGCTGTCGGTTATATATGCCGTCCCGTTTTTTAAAATTCTTTCGTCTGCAGTTTGTACATGAGTATGGGTTCCAATAATCGCAGTAACTTTGCCATCGAGGAAATAAGCGAGAGCTTGTTTTTCTGCAGTTGCTTCGGCATGAAAATCAACAATAACAACTTTTGTTTCTTGAGAAATTTTGGTTAATGCCCATTCGGCACCTCTAAAAGGGCAATCGATTGGTGCCATGAATGCTCGTCCTTGCAAATTTAAAACACCAACTTTTCCCTTCTTTGAATCTGCAACGATAAATCCGTTACCGTAAGTTCCTCTTGGATAGTTAAGAGGTCTTAAAACTTTTTGATTTGCTTTTAGATAGTCTTGAGATTGATGTTTATCCCAGGTATGATTACCGCCGGTAATTACATCGACTCCAAGATCAAAGAGAATTTTTCCTTCTTTTTCGGTGCATCCTTTTCCATCCGATGAATTTTCACCATTCGCAATAATAAAATCAGCACGATATTTATTTTTTATACCGGGCAGCCATGTTTGTACCATTTCCATACCCGGTTTCCCCACAATGTCGCCGATGAATAGTATATTTATAGTCATAATTTTCTTGTTAGTGAAGTGTAAATATAGACATTTTTAAGAGATAATTGAAGATGAGTATATTGTGAAAAATAATGAAGCCAATCTAATTAACCTAAGTATCGAAGAAGCAGAGTTTTCCGTTTTGGATTTTGAAACAACCGGCACATCTGCAAAATTTGCACGAGCAATAGAAGTCGGCATAATCAAAATGAAAAACGGAAAAATTATTGATACATATTCTTCTTTAATAAATCCCGGTTCGCAGATTCCTTATCAAATAACACTTCTCACAGGTATTACAAATGATGACGTGCTTAATGCACCATACTTTGAAGATATTATTGAAGAGATTGATTTTTTTATTTCCGGTTCAATTTTGGTTGCCCACAATCTGCCGTTTGATCTATCTTTTCTAAAATCCGAGTATTTGAGAGCCGGTAAAGAAATAGGTGAAATACCGAAAGTATGCACCTTAAAAATTGCTAGAAAAATTTATCCGGAATTACCAAGTAAATCATTAGGCAATATCGTCAAATTTTTGAAAATAAAACATCGTCACGTACACCGTGCGCTTGGTGATGCATCTGCAACGGCAAAAATCCTAGATAAAATGTTGACCCAACTACAAGAAGAACATCATATTGATGAAGTAGGTCAACTAATTAATTTTATGAATATGCCGAAGCAAAAGTCCTACCGAATATTGAAGAAAAAACTGAGCAATGATTATTCTTCTCTTCCGGCAAAACCTGGTGTTTATTTTTTCAAAGACGACAATGATAAGATAATTTATGTAGGTAAAGCAAAGTCACTAAAAGAACGTGTAAGAAATTATTTTTCTTCAAACTCGATTCGTAAAGCTAAAAAAATTGTAAGCTCTGCATCACGTTTAGGATTTGAAGAAACCAATACTGAATTATCGGCGCTAATTACCGAATCGGAATTAATAAAAAAACACAAACCAAGATTTAATACACAGTTAAAGAAATACGGACAAAGTCATTTTTTAAAAGTAGATAAAAACAATCCTGCCCCAAAAATTTCTTCAACAACAATTTTCGATTTTGACGGTAACGATTATTTCGGACCAATTTCATCTCGCGATTCAGTAAGATCGATTTTAGAAATTATAGATAAATCATTCTTATTGCGAGAATGTAGTGAAAGAGAATTCAAAAAGAAAAAGAGATGTTACTTAGCTGACATTGAAAGATGTACGGCTCCGTGCGAAGTAAATTCAGTTCAAAAAGAATACTCAAACGAGCTTGCCAAAGTGTACGAATTTCTATCGGGTAAAAATGATTCTGCTTTAGAAAGATTACTTAACCGAATGAAAATATTTTCAGAGAATGAAAAATACGAAGAAGCAGCACAGATGCGCGACACAATAAACCTTCTTCTATCGCAAATCAAAAAAACTGCAATTCTTGCTGAACCAATAAACTCGGCAAATGTATTCATTGAAGTTATGGATGGTAACAAGAAAGATTACATTTTACTGTTAGAAGGAAAACTTTTTATAAAAGATTATCAACTTGACGGATCAGATCTTTTTGATAGAGCGCTTGATGATTACTATGACAACACGATTAATTTAATTCAAAAATCTGATGAGAAGGATCTTGATAGAATAAAAATACTTCTGAACTGGATGAGTAATCACATGGAAAATTCAAGAAGGTTTTATCTGAAAAATTATCAAAGTAAAGAAGAGCTCTTTAGCAAGATGACGAGTTAAAACCCAAATGTACTGAGGATTTAGCGGATTTAGCGTATTTAGCGGATTTAGCGGATTTGCGGATTTTCGAAATAAGGAATTAGAGTTTTTATAATGATTATTAATTCTTATTTCCAAAATATATTAGTGCTTATTTAGGCGGTTCCCAATTCATACTGGCATCTGCATGACGATGAATCAGTTTCCATCCGTCTTCTTCTAAACAGAATATCATTGTAACTCGGTAATTTCTTTCGGATTGAACTGTATTACCTGAACCGAAAAACTTTATATATTCATGCTGAATTACATATCCTAAATTATTACTTGTTCCATAACTAATTCGTTCAGTAGAAAATTCTGCTTTTTCATAAACAGCATTTACACGATCTAATCTTTCCCCAATTGCATCCCAACCCTTTTCAATTTTACCGCCGAATCCTCCGGCAATAGTTATATCTTCCGTATGCAGCCAAAAGGATTTGAATGCTTCAGGTTCTCCGTTAAGGAAATCAAGAATCGCTTTATCAAGACTATTTAATACAACTTCTAATCTATAATTCTCTGCACTTTGTATATTGCCGATAAACAGTAATAAGCTGATTACAAATAAATATTTGTTAAAGATATCTTTATAGAACATAATTGTTCCTTTATATTTATGAATAAACCGAGCATGTTTGATTAGATTCAATAAAAATGTTTTAAAACTTTTCAAAGGTATTAAAATAAGATAGGATGTACAATAACAAGAATTTCAGTTAATACTTTTCACGTAACTTTTGTAAATCGGGTTACTAAATAATAAACCTCTTTAATATAAAACTCACCAGGTATGAGGTGACCAAAAATAAAATAACATAAATGAAAATTGCTTGAAGCGATTTTGAAGTAAATAAATAAGCTGATTTGTAACCGCGCCATCCGCATTCCTTACAACGGAATGTGCTGAACGGAGAAATTATTTTAATAATTTTTTCAAGAATATTTCTTGATCGGGATTTTTTTAATGTTCCAGGTTTATTACAATCCGGACATGAATGCACTCTTGGATCTGTTCGGTAAAGAACTCTAAGATTGATCATTATTATTTCCGTATTTATTAATCTGCAAGAGCTAAAATCTGTTTATATTTTTCGGAAGATTTAAGTATTTCTATAGCCGAGCTCAATTGATTATCATATTTAAGTGCAGTTTTAATTCTGCCTAATCTACCTTCAATTCTCGCAGAAATTTCTTGATGAATCTCAGCCAAAACATCATCCCTATAATTATCTAATTCTTCATTCCTGATTTCGGATAATCTTCTATCAATTTCATTAAGTTTATCTAACACTTCACCGTTAATATTCTCATCCTGTATAAGAGTTTTTAATTGGTCAATTATACGTTCGACTTTATAATGAAGTTTGACATCGGAGGAACTAAAATATTCTTTAAATGAATCAAAGACTTCCTCATGGTTAATTTCATCCCATGAAATTATTTCATTCGTGTTAAAATAATTTGTAGCAAATTTGAAAAAGCAACCTTGTGCTAATAGATTACGTACAAGTTCAGAACCGGAATTATTTGTAATAATAGTATCAGGTTCAATTCCTCCGCCTGAATAAACAGAACGATTTCCGTCTGTTCTATATTCTTCGATAGAACTTTGATTTAAATTTTTCAAGAAAATCTTTTTATCAGAAATATCAAATTTTTGAATAGATCGTCCGCTTGGCGTTAAATATTTCCCGGTAGTTAGTTTTAGGGAAGTTGAAGCAGAAAGCGGTACAACATTTTGAACAAGTCCTTTACCAAAAGAATTAGCACCAAGAATTACACCTCTATCGTGATCTTGAATTGCACCGGCAACAATTTCAGAAGCTGAAGCAGAACCTTCGTCGATCATAACTATCAAATCCGCATCACCGGCTACCGGTTGTTCAACCGAATAGTATTCTTGAATTGAATTTGTATCTCTTCCAACTACGCTTACAATCAGCTGATCTTTTTTAAGAAACTTATCTGCTACACTAATAGCGGCGTCGAGTAAGCCACCCGGATTACCACGAAGGTCTAAAATTATCGATTCAACTTTTTTCTTTTTACTTAATTCCAAAATAGCATCTTTAATTTCTTCGCCGGCTGTTCTTGAAAATCCGCTAAGTTTTAGATAAACATTATTACTTTCTTCAGGGACAAAACCGTAGAAGCTTAAATTCTTAATCTGAATTTCTTCACGGATAAGATTAAAAATCAAATCCCCCTCAACTGCTTCTCTTTGAATTGTTACTGCAACTAACGTTCCCGGATCCCCTTTCATGTAAAGACTTAATTGATCATAATTATTTTTGCCGACTACAATCGAATCAATTTTAACAATTACATCTCCTATTCTTAGCCCTTGTCTTTGAGCAGAGTAACCTTCAATTAGATCGACTACTGTGATTTTATCATTACGCAACCCAATAGTCGCTCCAATACCGCCATACTTACCGGTAGTAATTAAATCAATATCCTTTTGATTAGCTTCATCAATATATGTTGTATAAGGGTCTAACGTGTTTAGCATACCTTCAATACCGGCAAGCATAAACTCTCTCGGATCAATTTCTTCCAGATATCTCAATGTTATCTCTTTATACACTCTTCCAAAAAGATCGATGGATTTAGCTATTTCGTAATAAATATCATTTTGTTTTTGTGCAAACTGCGATTGAGTAAACGCAATCAAGATGAAGATATATATAAATAATTTCTTACTCATTTTATTCTTATTACCGCTTTTTTATTGTTGATGAATTATATATTCGAGTTTATTTGGTTTTGTATCAATAAAAGTTGTGTATTCCGGTACTGTTACAATTGGCACTAAATAACCCAGAGTATCCTTGAGTGCCTGGTTAAAAGTTACGCTGGCTTTTATTTGTTCTTTATCTAATCTACCTAATAAATTAATTCCGCCACGGAGAAATACACTAACTCTATCCGGGAACAGCGTTAGATTTTTGGATGGAGGAATATTTTTCACTTCCACAATAACATCTTGAAATTCTTTATCAACTATTTTTTGAACATCAAAACTGATCTTGACCATATCTTCATCGATCTGCAGATTATTCAAAGATGTCAAACTAATATTTTCAGTTAAGGCATTATCAAGGTTCGAAAATGATTTTTTAACAGTGGTAATTTCAGTTACTTCTCTAACAACGCTCTTTGGACCTCGAACAATAATCGAATCGGGTTCAAGTGAAATGCCGGATACAAGTCCGAAACCATCTCTAAATTTTAATTCAATATTCGGGTTAATTGCAACTTTTTTTGAATCGACCGCTTCAATTCTATATTTAAGTTCTTCGGGGGAGAATTCATTAATTTGAACAGAGGCAGACAGCCATCTATTTTGATCAAGTGCGTTACGGATGGAAACTTTATGTTCGCCCGGATTTTCTTTTACGTTAATTATAAATTCAGGATGACTTCCGAAAGTTATTTGAGCAAGCTGCCAGCCCTGTCCTTTCAAGCTTATAAGCACTTCATCTTCGGAATAATTTGAAACGGCATAATCCTGCGGAATTCCGGAAAACGTAACGGGAAGTTTCATTGAATAAAAGTATTCGCCCGACAATGAAACAAACACCCATAACATTATCGAAAAGATAGAAATGAAAACTATTGTAATAATTTTTTTAGTCATTTGTTTAAATATAAAAAAACTCCACAAAGAGTGGAGTTCTAAAAATCATACACTGGTAAAAATAATTATCTTAATGAATCAAAATAATCAATTAATACCTGACGGTTAGCTTTTGATATTTCTCTTCCCTTTATTGGAAATGAATCAATACTTCGTGCAAGACGGCGTAATTCATGAACATTAAGTTTCTGCAATTCCGATTTCGGAGGAATATCACCGGCTATCTGTTCATCGTCGTTAAATTTATCTTCTTCACTTTCATCATCTTTTTCGAATAAGTCACCATCATATTTTTCATCTTCGGGTAATTCCTCTTCATCAACTTCATCCGCATAAGATGATTCATCAATATCTTCATCTTCAAAAACTTCATCATCTACTTTTTCTGCTTCCGTAATTTTCTCCGGTTGTTTCGACTTTTCCGGTTGAGGCTCTGACTTCTTTTTAACTTTAGAATCTTTCGGAAGGTTTTCATAAATGATAGATTCCATTTGCTCATCCGGACGAGGAATAACATGTGCGGAAATCAACTGCCCGACTCTTTGAGCAGCGGCGGCACCCGCATCAACAGAAGACTGAACAGCGGCAACTTCACCGATAACTTTAATTACTATCAATGCACCTGTAACTTTTTCTTTGCTTACAAGTTTAACATTGGCAGCTTTACACATTGCATCGGCGGCTTCAATTGCGCCTACCAATCCTTTAGTTTCGATTAAACCTAATGCAAGCAGCATGGTTTATTTTACTTTGAACGTTTTGGTATAATAAGTTCAACATCAGAATGAGGGCGAGGGATGACGTGAACTGAAACCAATTCTCCAACTCTCTGAGCAGCAGCAGCGCCGGAATCAGTAGCGGCTTTTACTGCACCAACATCACCTCTGACCATAACGGTAACATATCCGCCACCGATGGTTTCTTTTCCGATTAATTCAACTTTTGCTGCTTTAACCATGGCATCGGCAGCTTCTATTGCTCCGACTAATCCTTTGGTTTCAATCATTCCTAATGCGTCTAATGTCATTGATGTGCTCCCAATTAATGGTTTATTTTATATCGAAAATAGCTTATAAGGGCAAAAATGTCAATTATATTTTGATTTATTTATCCGATAGAATTTAGATAATCTTCTAAGATAACTGCCGCCGCATTTTTATCTATTAATGATTTATCGCGTCTTTTCTTTTTTGATTTTACTGACTCTAATATTCTCTTAGATGCAATATCAGAAGAATATCTTTCATCGACCAATTGAATTTGAATACCGGTTTTGTTTTCTAATTCTTTTTTGAACTTATTTATTAAAGGAGAAATTGAAGTTTCTTCACCGCTTTCTTTTACCGGGTAACCGAGAATGATTTGCTTTACGTTTTTTTCATTGATGATTTTTATAATTTCAGTTATTGTAGAAATGTTGTTAGGTAATGTATCAAATGGAATGGCAAACATTTTAAGCGGGTCAGTAATTGCCAAACCAATCCTTTTAGTACCGAAGTCTATTGCAAGTATTCTTTCTTCTTCCACAATTTTTTTCAATTACTTACATCAAACCGTTCAACTGAATAAACACCGCGATTCTTTTTCAATCTTTCAATAAGTTTATTGAGATGCTCTAGGTCGGATACGAAAACAGAAATTGTACCATGGAACATCGAATCACCTGTTGAAATGTTTACGGATTTAATGTTTGTATTTTTATATGTAGTAATAATATTTGAAATATCTTTTAATACACCCGGCACATCCTCACCATGAATATCGATACCAGCTACGAACATTGATCCGTTTGTTCGCGGCCAGTTAACAGGAACAAGTCTATCTGGTTGTGTTTTAGACATCTGAACAATATTTATACAATCTTTCCGGTGAATTTTTATTCCTTCACCGGTAGTAATGAAACCGATAATCGGATCACCGGGGATCGGGTTACAGCATTTTGCGTATGTATGCTGAATTCCCTTATGTTCACCTTCAACAACAATCTTTCCGCCGGAAATATTTCTTGCCTGTTCTACAAACGAGTCAAATATCAATTCATTTGATTCTTCTTCTTGAATTTCCTTTACCGGGTTTAATACTTCTTCGGGATCAATTTTACCAATTGCAACATCCTTAAATAATTGACGTGGGTTATCATATCTTAGCTTGTGAGAAAGTTTGTTAATTTCATCAATAGAAAGATTTTTTTTGAATTTCTTAGCTTTCTTATCCCAAATTTCTTTTCCTTGTTCTACTAATTTATCTTCTTCCCTGTTTAAGTATCTTCTTACGGCTGATTTAGACTTATGAGTTTGCACAAACTGCAACCAACTTTTATTCGGATGTTGATTTTTCGAAGTGATAATTTCTACTTGATCACCGGAATGAAGTCTTGTATCTAACGGGACTATTTTACCGTTTACCTTAGCACCGATACAATGATTTCCAACTTTCGTGTGTATTTCGTATGCAAAATCTACGGGGGTAGAATTGAGAGGTAATCTTTTAAGCTCACCTTTTGGTGTAAAAATATAAATCTCATCTTGATAGAGATTCAGTTTAAATGAAGCAAGAATTTCTTTTGTTGCTTCATCTTTAGTCGAATTTTCAAAAATATCTCGTACCCAATTTACCCAATCTTCAAGTTCGGTATCACTTGAAACAAGATCTTCTTTATACTTCCAATGAGCTGCCACACCTTTTTCGGCAATCTCATGCATTTTTCTTGTTCTTATTTGAATCTCAACTAATCTCCCATCCGGACCAATTACCGTATTATGAATTGATTGGTAATTGTTTTTCTTGGGAATCGAGATAAAATCTTTAAAGCGATCCTGTATTGGTTTATAATGTTGGTTAATAATACCTAGTACATAATAACATTGGTTAGGGTCTTCGCTTTCCAGAATAATTCTTACGGCAAACAAATCATAAATTTCATCAAGAGCTTTTTGCTGATTGATCATCTTTTTGTAAATACTGTAAAGATGTTTAGGTCTGCCTTCAAGTGTAAATTTAAGGTTATGAGCTTTTAGTTTTTCTTCAATCGGTTTTGCAAACTTGGTAATATAACCTTCTCTTTCTTTACGTTTCTCTTTTATATTTTTTGCAATATCGGTATATGCTTCTTTGTTAAGATACTTAAAAGCTTGATCCTCAAGTTCCCACTTAACCCGTCCTAAACCGAAGCGGTGAGCAAACGGAGCATAAATTTCAAGTGTTTCTTTGGCAATTCTTCTTTGTTTTTGAGGATGAACAAATTCCAATGTACGAATGTTGTGAAGTCTATCTGCAAATTTTACAAGAATAACACGAACATCTTTGACCATAGAAAGAAGAAGTTTCCTGTAGTTTTCGGCTTGGGATATATCCTGCCCCTTAAAAACACCTCCTATTTTTGTAACACCGTCAACAATATCAGCTACTTCTTTACCGAATTCTTTTGCAACGAACTGTAAACCAATCTCAGTATCTTCGACAACATCATGTAAAAGAGCACTAACTACAGACACATCATCTAACGGGATTTCTTTGGCAACAACCATAGCAACTTGATAAGGATGGTAAAAATATGGTTCACCGGAAGCCCTAAAATTATTCTTATGAGATTCGTAGCTTAATTGAAATGCTTTTGAAATTAAATTCTCGTTTACTGTCGGAAGATTTACCTTACAGGCCTCGAGAAGGTCTTCAAGCATTTTTTGATGTTTTATTCCGGTAACTGCTGATTCCATGGTTGTATTAATATTCTAAATTTTTCACAAAATCAATATTTTTTTTAATCCACTTCTTTTTCTTCAATTTTAATTGAATCACAAAGTTCCACCATATCTTTTATAAGAGGCAGAACACTGAAGTGATATTGTTCATCAATTTTTGACATATTCAAAACTTCATCACATAAAAGCAACACTTCATCATTCTTTTCGTTTTGATAAAAAACTTTTGCTAAGCGGATTTTCAACTCAATTAATTTATAAGGATTCTCCAAATTTTCTTTTTCATACTTTTTAATTAACTCCTTATACAACTGAATCGCCTTTCGGGGTTCGATATGGATGTACGTTTTAGCTAATATTGATTTTATTTTAGAACTGTTGGGATATTTTTTTTGTAGATCTGAGGCTATTTTTTGTGCTGCAAGATATCTTTTTTCATTTATATAGGCGTTAGAAAGAGATAACAAAGCAAAATCACGGTGTAGAAATTTTTCGGTTAAGGCTAACTCCAAATTGGCAAGTCCGGCTTCTCTTCTATCCTCAATAAAAGGTAGCCAATGCAATGATGCAGTTTTTACACTGCTCCAATATTGATAATTCCCAATAACGACTTTTGCCTCGGCAAATGTAGAATCAATTTGAAGACATTTTTCGAAATAATTTAATGCATAAAATCCGTCGGCAAATCCATCCAAATAATTTGATTTGAATAACTTCCAATAAGTTTGATAAGTTTTTGTGAGTGCAAGTAAATAGTTATTCCAAAAATCATCGGGATCCCGATTAATTAACGCTTCACAAGAATCTTGAGCTATATACAGCAAGGAGTCAATTTGTTTCGCTTCAAGAAAATCATGTGTATGCTCCCTTTCGAATATTAATGCTCCCGCAAATAATATATCTCCAAAAGGTGAATTTAGATTTGTCTTCCGGAAAAAATCCAGATTTTTCTTTGCAAGGTCATAATCTTCATTCAGAATATTACTTAATCCTGAAAAAATCTTTGGAACACTTTCAAGATTTGCCGGTAATTCAGCTTTAAGTGAAAGTGATAAGACCAATATTAATAATAAGTTATAACGTACCAAATGTTCTATCTCCCGCATCTCCTAATCCCGGTAATATATAACCGACTGAATTTAATTCTCTATCAAAAGCGGAAGTAAAGACTTTCACTTTCGGATGATCTTCAGCCATTTTCTTAACACCTTCTGGAGCACAAATTAAACAAGCAAGAATACAGTCTTTTGCTCCCCTTTCCTTTAGAAAAGAAATAGCAGCGGAAGCACTGCCGCCGGTTGCAAGCATCGGATCAAGTACAATTACTTTCGATACATCAAGATTTTTTGGAGTTTTGTAATAGTAATCGATCGGCTTTAAGGTTTCTTCATCTCTCTGCAAACCAATATGCCCCACTTTTGCATGAGGTATCATTTCAATAAAAGCACTTACCATACTCAACCCGGCTCTTAAAACAGGTATTAGAATTATCGGATGTTTGATTTTATACCCGTTTGTTGTCTCAAGCGGAGTTTCAACTTCAATTTCTTCCAATAGAAAATCTTTGGAAATTTCATTTACTAAGGCGTATGATATTCTTTTTAATGCTAAACGAAAATCGTATTCTTCGGTAAGTTTGTTTCTTAAAATTGTGATATCTCTTAATACTAAAGGATTTTCTACTACGGTAAGATTTTCCATTATTATTTCGCCTTCCTTCCAAGTACTGATAAGATATTGATAAATGGTGAATTGGGAGGTGTGTAGTTATAATTTATTTTTTCTAAGAAATCTATATTTTCTTTTTTTGATATCAAGGCGGAGATCAAGTCTCCATAACCAATTACTTCCGACTTGCCGAAAAATTCGGCACCTAAAATTCTGTTAGTACCTTTTTCATAAATTATCTTACCATACGTGTTCGAGCTTCCCGGCATTACTTTAACCAGGTTCGGAATTACAGCATCTACGGATTTGGTGTGAAATCCTGATTGATTCGCTTGTTTTGACGAAACACCCACGGACACTAAAACATTATCAAAAATTTTAACAGCAACATTTTTCACAACGGCATCATAGAATTGATTACCGCCGGCTGCATTCGAACCGGCTATGTGCCCTTGTGTATGAGCAAATGTTGCTAAAGGTATATAATCATGTTGATTTGTTACTGCATTTTTAATTTCGATACAATCCCCGGCAGCATATATGCTTGGGTCGGATGTTCGTAATTTACCGTCAACTCTTATACCCTTAAATTTTCCGACAGCCAGATTTGAAGAAATGGCAAGTTGAGAGTTTGGTTCTACACCTATGGAACTGATTACCATACAAGTATCTATTAATCTTCCGTCAAGATTTACGGAATAAATTTTTTCATCACGAATATTAAACTTCATATTGATAAACTGAAGATGAAGTTCAATGTTTTCCTTTTCTATTCTATCTTTAACCAAAGAAGATATTTCTTTTTCACTTGAAGGCATGGGTAATTCGGCTTTCTCAACAAGAATAACATTATAATTCATTGCTCTGAGATTTTCTGCTGTTTCGATGCCAATATAACCGGCTCCAAGGATTAGAATATTTCTCACATTGTTAGAATCGAGATAATTTTTAATTGATAAAAAATCGGATACGTTCTTTAAAGTAAATAAGTTTTTTATACCTATTAAATTTTTAGGTATTTTAGCTTTTGAACCGGTGGATAAAATTAATTTATCATAAGTTAGGTCAATTTTAGAGTTATCATTTCTATTGACAACAAAAATTTTCTTTTCTCGATTATTAATAGATTCCACAAAATGATTTGTATAAACCGATACTTTTTTTTCTTCATAAAATTCTTCAGGCGAAAAGAAAACTAATTTTTTATAATCATCAATAACACCACTTAATAAGTAAGGCAGCTCGCAAGTTCCGGTGGAAATGAAAGAACTTGCTTCAAATAATTTAACATTAGCAGATGGATTTACCCGTTTTGCTTTAGCCGCGGCACTTGGACCGGCAGCATTACCCCCTACTACTATAATTTCCTGTTTTCTCATTTATCAAAGAATAATTTTGTTTTGAGGGATAATATAAGCTTTTTGAAATAAAGTTGTCTTTTAGGTAAGAATATTAGATTAACTTTCCTTAAACGATATTGTCATAGGAACACCGCTGAATCCATACCTATTTCTGATAAGTTTTTCGAGAAATCGTTTATAACTATCCGGTATGTATTTATTGTCATTTGCAAAGAAAAGAAATATCGGATAATGTTCACCAACTTGAGTGATATATTTAATTTTTATTTCTTTCCCGTTGGGAGTCGATGGAGGAGGTGTTCTTTTTACTTCTTCTAAAATGATATCGTTCAATTCTTGGGTTGGAATTTTCTTAGATCTCTCTTCGTAAATTTGCAAAGAAATGTCTATTAATTTGTAAATTCTTTGCTTTGTTAGTGCGGAGATAAATATTATCGGGATAAAATCTGCCGTTCCTAGTTGACTTCTTAATTCATCCTCGTAATGCTTAGCTGTTTTAGAATCTTTCTCTATCAGATCCCACTTATTAATTGCAAGAATAATTCCTTTTCTTCTTCTTACGGCTTCTTGAATTATTTTTTGATCTTGATTTTCCAATCCTAATTCGGAATCGAGTAAAATTACCGAGACATCAGATTCCCATAATGCCCTGTAAGTCCTGACGTTTGAATAGAATTCAATATTCTCTTGAACTTTACTTTTTCTGCGCAGCCCGGCAGTATCAACAAGAACAATTTCTTTACCGTAATATTTTAATATAGAATCGATGCTGTCTCTTGTTGTACCGGGAATATCGGTTACAATGCTTCTATCATAACCAAGCAATGCATTAGTAAGTGATGACTTACCGACATTCGGCTTTCCAATTATTGCTAAACGTAATCTAGTATCTTCTTCAAAAGCTGCATCGGAAAAATCTAACTGTTCAATTAGATCATCAAGAAAATCTCCGAGATTTCTTCCGCTTAATGCAGAAATATCATAAACATTCTCCATACCGAAGGAATAGAATTCAGCTTTGTTCATACCTTGCTGCGGAGTATCAAGTTTATTCGCAAGTACAAAAGAAGGTTTGGATGATGTGCGAAGTATTTTCGCAATATCGTTATCAATAGGTGAGACACCAAGTCTGCCATCGGTAATAAATAAAATAGCATCGGCTTCGGCTAAACCGATTTCAACTTGTTCACGAATTGCAGTTTCAAATAGTTCTTCCGAGTTCGGAACGTATCCGCCGGTATCAATAACACGAAAAATTTTTCCGTTCCATTCAGCTTCGCCATATATTCTGTCGCGCGTAACCCCGCTTATGTCGTCAACTATTGCATCTTTCGATTTAGTTAAACGATTGAAGAGTGTGGATTTGCCGACATTAGGGCGACCAACAATTACAACAAGCGGTGTTTTCATATTACTAATTTAGGGATATGCGGTTTAGTTTAAAAGTTAAATCTAATTGAAAATTCAGGATAGTATTCAGTATGAAAACCAATCTGTTCCCGTTTAATATTAAGCTGTGTTTCCAATCTTTTATTATATGCATCGGTAGCAAATGCTGCTTCAACAGCGCTTAGAATATGATTTGTTACAATTCCTATAACTGCCCACTTAGCAACATTGTAATAATCATTTGCTAATCCTCGCTGCTCTGAATAATAAAGAAATTTTTCAGTTAAAGGATCGCCGTATGTATATGGGTTATTCGGATCTTCCGTAAAATCAGACCAGCCGGCATTAAACTGCTGGTATTTACCAATCATCTCATAATACTGCTGATCCCCTTTAGGGGGTAATTTGTGTGAGTACCATTTACCGATGGCACTTTCAAGCCGGTTTAGTTCGGACCAATTTAAATTCCCTTGTCCATCAAATAAATTAAATTGAGTAGGATCAACATTTGGATTTATTCGGCTTGCGTTGTTATAAGTCCATTGTGCATATTGTACAACGTTCCAATGCTGGTCGGCATAGTTTTCATAAAACACTGTTTGGTCATCTCCCTTACCGTCATATATTACTCCAAAAGTAATAGCCGCTGCTTCCACTGCTATAAATATTGCAGCTTTCCAATAATCTTGATTATAGAATTGCCCTGCACCGGGTAATGCTAAAGACATTATAGATGATAAGAAAGCCGATTTCTTATTTTGCTGATAAACTGTTTCTTGATTAATTTCCTCTTGCTGTTCAACAAAAACAAGCTTAGAATCAAGTGTTAAATTACCGGTGAAATTAAAGTAATTAACCTCTTGTGAAAATGATAAACCAGCTATGAAAAGAATCAAAAATATTTTTTTCATTTTAACACCTTCTTATAAACTGAAATCGAATAAAATACCGCCGTAAAACTGCCATTCTTTTCCGTAAGTTACATCTTCATTCAATACTCGTGTAGTAAATCTATCGAATGAATAGGATGCATTAAAAAATAAACTTGTCGGGAATAAATAGAAAGAATTCATTTTAATTCTTAGTTCAAATCCTGCTCCTCTTTTAAAAGAATCAAAAGCAGGGATGTCTCCGTTCCATGCATTACCTATATCGCCGTGTACCGAAAGAAATATTTTATCAAGATAAAAATGCCCTATCCGTGTATCGATATTTCTAAACAGCGGGAAGCGATAAGTTAAATTAAGCCATGCAATTTCATTTCCGCTTATTGCATAAAAAGGATACGCGCGCATACCGGTTAATCCGCCTAAGTAAAAATCAAAAAAGTCCGGTATTTCCGGTCCAAATATTGTTCCTGCTCTTAAACGTGCAGAAATCGTGTGTCCTTTTATTGTTTCAATATACTCTTTGTAATTGAGTTCAAGTCTGTGAAAATTATAATTATTATACAAAGGTTTTAATACACCGCCATCAATTTCATATTCACCGTCATTATTATATCTATTCATTTCATAATTATACTGCAATTCAATTTCGCGACCTACCGGGTTAATATCGCTGTCAACATTTGCTCGATAGTCATTGAAGTTAAACTTAAACTGGAAGTTACTCCCGATAAAATATTTGTCGTTAGTTGTCGGATATAAATATGTTGTATTAGGAAAAATAAAACTCCCTAATGTTGCGACATATTGACTGAATATATATCTGAACTCGAAGTCTTCAATATTTTTGAATATTCTGTGTTTAACAACAAAATCCACTTCAAATAAATTGTATGTAACATCTGTGCCGACAGTATTATTAGCGGCATCGAGTGAATCGAAAATTAAATCAACTTGTGCTTCCCTGCTTATTGAATAAAGTTCAATAGACAATTCCGGTTTTAAGCCCAAACTATAAATTAGCGGAAGTTTATCTCTGTAATCAAATATTAAAAACAGATCTCTTTCCAATCTTTTGTTAATAGCACCGCCGGCGAAGAAACCGAATCGATTTAAGATATCATTTGATGTAACATATACACCGGGTTTAATTCTATCAGTTAAGTCGTTTGATGTGTTATAATTATCATACCTGATAAACGGATAGAATGCTAAGTTGGTAAATGAACCTGCATATTTTTTTGATTCGAATCCGGTTAAATCAACATCGTTAAAATATTTGAGAGCATCAACATTCTTTATAACGGCACTTTGATCCGGATTATCGGAATCAAGCGGTGGATTGTAAACCCAAGTATATTTTTTTGATTCATCAACCTTATTATTCTGTTCGGATCTCAAATTAAATATTTTATAACCATCTGAAATATAACCGGCATAAACTATATCACCGTTTTGATTAACATCGGGCATAAACGCACCACCGACAACGTTGGTTAATCTTTTTATTTCGCCGGTCTGCTTATTCTTTTTATAAATATTAAAAATTCCCGTTTCATCCGAACTAAAAACTAAATTACCTTCTTTATCGTAAACAGGATTTCTTTCATCGGAATCCGTTTGAATTAAAAACTCGAATCCCGTTCCGTCAAGATTAATTTTTGCAATATCTCTTCCGTGGTGAAATGAATAATCAAAAACAATATGCGAATTATCATTTGAGAATTTTGGATTATAAACTTGTTCACCATTTTTGAAATGAGTTAAAACTTGATAATTCTTTCCGTCAACATCCGAAACAGCAAGATTGGTAGTTCCATCTTTTTGAAATACAAAAGCAACTTTTTTCCCATCATTTGAAACGGTCGGGTTGTTAGCGCGCCAGCCGTATGTTATACGCTTCTCTTCTTTTTCTTTCAGATCGTAAGTATATAAATCATGTATAGAAATTGAGTTAGGGTTTTTGTCAGTTAGTTTTGCATAAAGTATTTTGTTTTCTCCCGGGATTAAACCAAAAGTAGAACGGATTCCGGGCATCAATAATTTTTCTTCTTTTGTTTCTAAGTTATATTCAAAAATTGATGAGAGAGAAAAATAGTCTGCATTTTTATTTGATACGTAAATTATACTTTTACCGTCTTCTTTATAAACCGGGTAGAAATTGCCAAAACCTTCGGAACGAATTGTATCTCCAACAACTAAATTTGATTTTACTTCAGCAATTCTTTCGGAATAATCTTTTTGAAGAAAACTTTTCCATTCATTATAAAGATCATTGCCTGTTATTCCGAGAACATCATGCACTGCCGCATCAAAAGTAAAATTAGTTAGCTTACCGAGTTTCTCAGTAATTTCTCTGATTTTTTCTTCACCGTATTTTTGAGAAATATATTTTGTGAGTGCAAATCCTGAATTGTAAACCGATTCGTTACCTAAAGATGATTTATTAAAAACTCCCATTTGATTCCATGTAAGCATATTATCATCAAGCACATATGAACGCAAAATCATATCACGGTGAGTATCCCAATAATCGTAATTAAATTCGGTACGCATGTATTGAGCAGTACCTTCGGCAAACCAGGCAGGAATATTTATTGACGGTACCGGATATGATGCAATAAAATTAGGATAACCGTAAAGTATGTCCGGTCTTCGCTTGTCTTCATAATTAAGAAACTGCAGATAGAAAACCGGGACATTACGAGACAGCTTCATACCGGCTTGCAGCTGCACCATGTGAGTAAATTCATGAGAGATAACGTTTCGAAGCCAATGATGAGTACCGCGCAAATCAAAATCTAAAGAAGAAGCCCAGATTTCAATTTTATTATCGAAAAAAAATGTCGCACCGTTTGCATAATCATCAATATCTTTAATTACATAATGGACTCTATCGGGTTCATACCTATACAGCATTGTAATCGGTTCCCAAATCTCTTCTGCAATTTTTGCAACTACCATTGCACTGCGTTCAGCTTCGGGATGATAATGAACACTTATGTTTTTCCTTTCTATTGTCAACCATTCGTAATCCGGTTCATACTCATTATACTGCGCATTAACAGATAAAATTAATACGGATAATATCACGATTGTTTTGAATAATTTAGCCATTTAGCAAAGAGTTCCCAAGATGTGAATAAAGAATTTCAGAATAATCACTTAATCACTGCTATTTTGATAAGTTTACTATCGCTTTTACCACCAACGCTTTTTACGGTTAGGTGAGCAAGATAAACACCACTTTGAATATTATTAACATTCCAGGTAATTTCGTTATCCATTCCTCCGGCAGCAGAACCGTTTAGTTCCGCAACCAAATCACCGGCAAGATCAAATATTTTTATTTCGGCATTCGAATTTTCACTTACATAAAATCTGATTTTTGTTTCGTCTCCATAAACCGGGTTAGGCCAGTTATAAGCTTTGTCCATAGGAAAATAGTCTGTAATTACATCACCTTGTGCTGATTCAGTTACATAAGCGTTATTATAATTATTTGCATATTCTCCAATCCATTGATTTGAATAAGAAATATTATCAAATCCCCAGACTAAAAGTTCATTATTTTTATTTATCAACATCAACCTAAATCCGCCGCTTTCATAAATGACCGGATGAACAATACTCTCTGACCCTGAAGAAATCGGGAAACCGGCTATTGTTTCTCCCCTTCTGCCGTCAACGGCATTTATAATTCCGTTTTTAGAAAAACTAATTACATCCCAGTAGTTATTTTGATTTAAGTTTACCGAAAGTAAGTACTTACTTTCAATTTCAGTAGATTTTGAACTGAGCTTAACAGGGAAATATTCCGATGTAGAGCCTTCAAAATTAAGCGCACCAATTTTATCTTTTTGCGAATATACAATGCGTAATTTTCTATCGTACTTTAAATCAGTTAATAAAAAGTCTTCGATTAGTTCATCACCTGATACTGAAAAAATCTTCTCAGCAACTAATATTGGTTTTGAAATAAAATTATTATCGTCATCAAGTATAATTGCTATACTTGTTGCAATATCCTCAATAACATAACCTGTAACAGCAATTTTAAATAAATGATTATCATGATTATAAATTTGTCCTTCAGCAGAATTCCAATATTGATCACCTGCAATTGCAAAGATTACTTGTTGATGATAGTTATATACAACTTGCTTTACCGGTATATTATTAAAGACGTTGAATGTCTCTAAAAGAATTAATTTCTCAGTATTGTTTTCAGAAAAATTATACTTTAATATTTTCCCGGTTTCTGTACCAATGTATATATCGAAGCCAACATTACTTTCCGAAATCATAATTGGAGAAGTAACTTTTTCGCCGACTAATATTTCAAACTTCTCAAGTGTGGAGACATCATTAGAAAAGGTGAAGACTTTTAAAGAGTTGTCAGCAGAACCGACAATAATACTATAATCATCTATATCAAAAGCAGCCGGTTTTACATCGCTAAAATTATTTTCAGATAAAAGAAATTCACCATTACTATTATAAAAATGGATATCATCGCCGGCATGAACTAATATATTGTCCTTAATTCCAAAAACATTTTTTATATCAGCACCAATCGTTAATTCTTTTTGAATTAATTTAGTAACAGAATTATTTTTAAAACTAATCTTGAATGACATTTCGTTGCCGATGGCAGATATGTTGCTAATATCAATTAAAGAATTTGCACCGGTATTTGAAACAGCAGGCGGTTTTGTATTTGCATTAAATTTGTTCTCATAAAATTTCGAAGGATTTCCTCTGTACCAAGTATCTTGTTTTGTTCCTTCACCAACAACTGTTTCACCGAATATTGTTGTAAACTCTTCACCAATATCAAAAATCCCATCCGCTTCAACAACTTTAACTCCAAGTCTGCTTCGGTCATTGTTAATTGTGTTTGATTCTATATTCTGCCTAATTACTTCTTCGTCAATATGCCAAATTATAAATCCTACATCTTCGAAAGGATCATCAAAAGATTGTGTTTCAAGAAATCCCGGCAAAGCCCAATCATATTCATTAACATCAATAACAACGCCGATAAGGGTATCTGCACCAAAAGGAGAAAAACTCGGAATATCTTTATCAAATCTTATAGTATTTACAGCAGAACCGATTTTATAAGTCAATGTTATTCCGTCTTTATTTGCATCACGCTTCCGGTTCTCGATCAGATAATATTCATTAGAATTAATAGGTATCTTAACAAGAACATCATCCCCTTCCGCGGCTGCTTGATAAGTTGTTAGGCTAACTGTTTGGTCTTCAAAAGAAAGAGTTTTGGGAGTAACCCATCCTAAATATACTTTCTCCCAAGCTGAAGGTTCAGGCGGAAACAAACCATTGTACGCAAAAAGCGCTTGACCATCCATAAGACCGAATCTACCAATTGCACTTGTTCCGGTCTCGGTATTAAATAAATCGGGTAAACCCATATGTGAAGCAATAGTACCAACTATCAATCCGTTAATTGTAAATTCCTGTAAATAAACTTCACCGAAACTTTCAATCTCTCTATTCTCAGTAGAAGGTAATATTGCAGTGTTGTTTATAAGAAAGCTTCCGTTGTTAACGGGAATTCCATTAAATAAACTACCGAGAATTCTTTTAAATGCATTCTCACTTAAATACAATGAAGGTATATCTCGCTCCAAACCAATACTGCCGGGTGTAGGAATTTCTCTGCCGACTCCCGCATGAAATATTGTGAACATATCATATTCAGAAAAATCAATTTGCCCGGTTTGATCGGCAAGCTGCCAGACTTCTTGAGCAAATGAAGCTAACCCGGAAAAATCTTCAGTTCGTGGAGGCGGTGAATAATCTCTTATAGTTTTTGAAACAGTAATAATATTCGGAAATACTTTGTATGAAATATTAAAGACCCCATTCGATACTTTGCTAAAATAATTTCTTGCAAATTCAAGATGACTTTCAAAATAAGCCGCATTATGAGGTAAAGGGTCTAATATTGTATTGCCGTAATCTTTTGAATACATGGAACCGAATTTACCATTCCCAAAAGTATTGCCGTCATTATCTTGCTGGAATTCAACCATTACTGCAAGAATTTTTAAAGTATCGTTTTGCGCTAACCTTAAAGGTTCGATTCTTGGATTCGGGTTCAACTTAAAAGAAGTTTGGGCACTTACCATGCCCAAACTCAAAACTAGAGAAAGAATAAACGAGATAGTATTTTTCATATTGATTTAGATTCCGCGTGGAAAACCTTTTGTTTGTGAAGGAGTTGATCCCCAGCCAATGAGGAGAGTAAATCTTAATGTATCAGAGAGCGGATGATTCTCACCATCCTTAAACATATCCGTTGTTATATAACTAAAATCAAATCCATACATATCATACCTAATACCGGCACCGAGTGTTAGGAATTTTCTATTGCCGTAAGACGGGTCTTCATAAAAGAAACCGGTTCTTAGAGCAAACATAAAATCATCCGGTTTACCGTACCAGTATTCCAATCCCATAGATGTAACAATATCCCTAAGCTCTTCGCCAAATGATTGGTCTGCCCATGCAGTGAAAATAGCTTTGTAGAATTCATCCTTTGTTTTACCGCTATCCACTCTGCTGACAAGAAGCTTGCTAAAATCAAGAGTGTAGGTTAATGAATTATATTCATCTTCAAATATTCTTGTAGCAAAACCTAATCTAAAATTAGTCGGTATTGGATCAGATTGTGCTTGGTCAATATAAGTTATTTTCGGACCGAGGTTACTTAAATTCGCGCCAATTGAAAATCGATTCCCCATATCTCCTATGAACGGAATATTAAGAATTTCAGGTCTCCACATTGCACCAACATCAAAACTGACGGAAGTAGCAACACCACTTCCCTGCTCATGTTCTGTAGGTTGATCTGAAAGCCGGCTGTGAATAACCCTAAAGTTAAAACCCATACCCCAATCATTACTTAGCTTGGTTGCGTATCCAATAGTCAATGCAGCATCGAATGACCGGAAAGTACCGATGGGATCAGGTGATTGAGAAGAAGTACGAACAAATTCACCAAAGTTCATGTATGTAATACTTGCGGTAACACTTCCGCCGAGACTTTCAACATATTGACGATAAGTTAGATAATCATAGAACAAATCCAAATTGAATTGGGGCAGCCAATTACTATGTGTAATACTGACTTCCGAACCTGTTAAGAATGCAATACCGGCAGGGTTCCAAAAAATTGCAGCAGAGTTATCGGCTAATCCAGTTCCGGATTCACCAATACCGCCGGCTCTTGAATCAGGTGCTAAAAGCAGAAATGGAACAGCAGCTTCACCCTGTGCATAGTATTTATTCTGTGCACCAAAAAACATCAATATTGTCATTAATAAAAACACGACTTTTTTCATCTTGAGATACCTCCAAATAAAGATTAAATAAAATTTATCTAATTACTGCTAATTTACCTAAAACTGTTTCTCTAAATTCTTTATCGGTAGATTCAATAATAAGTTTGTAAAGATATGTACCGTTCGCGAGCTGATCGCCATCATGATCGCGACCATCCCAAGGGATTCTAACAAACTTATCTAAAATATTATACTGCTCAATTTCTTTAATTAACCTGCCGGCAATTGTATAAATCTTCACTTTTACATTAAGAGTTTTTGTTAAGTTCTGCTGGAATGTAAATGTCGTATTTGAAGAAAACGGATTCGGATAATTTACCACTTCTCTTATTGCCAATTGATCGGAATTTACAACAGAGAAGAAAGTTTCTTCGGTTGATAAATTGTTGAACACATCCCAGGCTTTAATTCTTATTTTATGATCACCTTCATCAAAATTGGAAAATCTATAACTTACAACACCCGATTTACCGCCGGCATCCAAATCACCAACAAAATTTGATGTGAGATCGATAGGATTATTTTCATCGTCATTTATTATACCTTCGAGGTTATGTCCCACACCTGAACCGGTTGTATTAATACCTGTTTCATCTTCAAGTTTGACTAATAAAGTAAAATTAGAGCTAACCAAATACGAGTTGTCGAAAGAAAGATCGTCAAAATAAATTTCAATATTAGGACCTCTTCCGTCATTAACACTTGAAGTATCTGTTCCTCCAACAATTATACGTTCGGTATAACCGGATCCATCGACTTCATTATTGAAGGCGTAGACAACTACCTTCCCATTTTCATTTTGATATGAAATATCCTTTGGAACAGTAAAATTAGTATTAAATTTTCCATTAGATACGGTTACTCTACCTCTAAAAATTAGACCGCCTTGTTGTGATATTCTGTATGTATAACCAAGTTCCTGAATCGAAATATTTCTTTTGGCATCGAAAACCGATATTACGGCTTCGCCGCTAAAATTACTTTGAGAACCATCTAAGTTTTTAAACGAACCGGTAATATCGACATTACCAAGTGCACTAATTTGCACATCGATACTAAGGTCCGAATCATTTATTGAATCAATAGTTACTGGATTTTCAGGTTGATTGAGTCTTAATGCCGGGTCACCGAAAAGAAGGAATCTCTCATCATTGCGTAAATTGTTACTCCCTTCAAATTTTGCAAACATATAAGCAGTACCAATTCTTCGTGGAGAATTATCGCTATTTTTTACCTGCAACATGTGCTTAAACAACTTTTCATTCAATGCTGCATTCGAATTTGAATAAACAGGTCTACTTGCTGTAAAGGCACCTATAACTCCACTCTCTGGTTTCGACAACATAAGTTCAGTTGCACTCTGATCATCCGGGACATCAAACTTGCCGAAATCACAGGTGGCCGCAGTTAAGAAAAAGTATTTATCGTTTTTTAGCTGTGGAATTGTAATATCTTTTAAGAAGACGTTTTCATGTGTCCAAACATCGGGGTTGCCATGTCCAATAAAATTTAAAATTAGTGTACCATTATTAATTGCATCAATAATATCCTTATTAACTGCCGGCTTCCGTCTTCCACTTCCGGTTATTACAGTTGGATAAAAAATCAAGTTTAATTTTTTCTGATCAAAGGTAGGAGGAATGTACAATCTTGATAGATCTTCCGATTGATTTAAATGCAACGCACCGTCGTTTCCACTTGAAGTTAGTCCATCATCGGCTACAAGAGTAATAGTATTTCTCCAAAGACCTTTGTCTGCTTGGGTTTCATACTCAATAATTTTATCGACAACAATTTCCGCTTCGGAAGGATTATTAACGGTTAATCTACCGACACCAACATCAGGTTTAACATCATCACCGGATACTCGAGAGTAAAAATCATCGAAAGGATAAGACTCTATTGCATCTAAAGATTCTCGAGTTTGAAAGGTAGGAATAAAATTTTCATTCTTACCTTCAATATCAAAATAATCATAGTCTCCATCGCCGAATAACAACACTAAACTTGGTCTAATCTGCCAATTACTATATGCATAAGCAATAAAATCTCTTATTGCAGTCGGGTCTAACGAACCGCTTGAAAACTCGTTATAGATTTCATCAACATATACTAAAGATGTGCTAATTGGGTTTGGTGACTGATTAGTCCTGTAATTAGCTAATCTCTGTGCTTGTGAAGTAAATTCTTTATGTGCAATTATTATGTATTCAGAACCTGGTGTTATACCTCGAATATTAGAATTTTGAACAGACTGAATATTTGATGGAGTTTTGAATTTTGCTCCTGTTAAGCCAATATATTTTTTTCGTTTAGTTTGTGTTCCGTTATCTTGAAATCTAAACTCGCCCCCGCTTAAAAACAATGGTTCAATCATCTGAACGTTTGCATGGTCGGTAATATCAAAAACGTTAATATTGCTGTTAGTAAAATTAGAGAGGTTAAATTGAATAACCCCATTTAAGGGTTCCGAGTAAAAAACAAATTCATCATTGCTTGCACGTAATGTTCTACGGTACTTAATCTCGAAATAATCAATATTTGCCTGAGAATTAGAAGCGGGATTAGTAATAGTAAACTTTAAAGTACTCATATTATTGGGTAACGAACTAGTATAAGTAGCTGAACCTGATCTATCCCAACCGTACCGATATCTGGTTGTCCAACCTGATAAAGTAGAAGAAAAAATTATCTGCCCATTCTCCTGTAAATTATAACTAATTGTACTTGCTGTACCTACTCGGGTAGAATTAACCAATCTGAAATTGTAATTAACGGTTGTAGAAGGAACTAATTCATGCAGAGTATTAATAAAAGTTTGACTCGGCATTGACGAAGTCATCATTTCACCCCAATAATCTCTGCCGCTTTTTCCTAAGTTCACCAAATCTTTTTCATGATAAAGATAATAATCGGTTTCCGTTTGGATAATTGGATTGGATTCACTCAAAGAAGGTTTCAAGTTTATTCTTTTACCGGTAGACCCGCCGGATGTAATAAAATAAAAATTCTTTTTAGAGAAATCGTGTTTGTATCTTCTTATATTATTTCTGCCTTCATCATATTCAAAAAAGTCCGTTCCTCTTCCGTAAAATAAAATATAATCGTTCTGATCAAATCTACCGTCGTCTTCTCCTACTACTAAAATAGCATTTTCAATTAGATCATTGGGTCTAGGTGCAGTAACAGTTTCATTTAACTGGTAACCGCCGTTGTTGTATATTTTTATTGTTCTCGGATCCACCGTATTAGGGTCAATACCCATTGATGAAAGTTGAGCTCGATCTATTCTATATATTCCTTCTTCCGGGGCTTCGAATTTATACCAAGTTCCGGTAGCAAGCACTGAATTTTGAACGGTTGCTTGTATCCTATCGAGACTTTTTGCGATACCCCAATTACGCGCAGTTTCAAAGTTAATTACAATGCTTGATAAGTCTTCTTCTATTCTTTGTGTTTGCTTGGTTGGTCTTGAGAAGTTAATTCTAAATCTAATTTTTGAATAGAGTTTTATTGTATTTGTTGCGGCATCATATTGAACAGGGGCTAAAATAATTTTTTGAACAGGTAAATCTCTGAATAATCCAAACTCACCAAAGCCTACCAATTCTTTATTTTGATATGAATAATAATCCGAATTTATTTTATAAGAAAATTCTACTTCTTCTTTCGTTTCATCTAAAACTGGATTGGGTTTAATTACATTATTGATTGTCTCGAATTTTGCATCAACCACCTGGATGGTGTTGCCGTATTCTGATGGTACACCGACAATAATGTTTCGATAAGGAACTGCCGGTGAACTTATAAATGGATCAGATTCAAAAAAACCGCTATATATGTTAATTGATATATACTCATTACCATCAATAAAAACCCGTGAAGTATCTGTAAAATTAGGAGAGAATTCTAATAAGATAGAGTTAGATGAAGAGGATATAATTTTTATGTCATCATTTGCAGATACGATTAGACATAAAAAAAGGAAGTACACTATTGAGAATTTTCTTAACATAAATTAACCTTGTTTAATTTGGTATATTCTGAATACTGAGAAATAATAATAAAACTTTACTGAATCAATACCAAAAATCGTAGAAAATTCTCTCTATATGCTTCCTTATAATTTTTACGTTGAAAAAATACCTAAGATTGATGGTATTTGTCAAGTCATTTAGCGGTATTTATTCTTTTTGTGATTTCGGGTGAATTATGCTGATCTATCTTTTAGATCATATTTTCCTAGAAATATATTATCGACCACAAAGATTATAAAATTTTCATTGGATAATAATCAAAGTCCGAGTTTAGCTTTATCCCTTTTCATAGCGTCAATACAAAATGCTATATGTTCATCAAGATCAACACCAAGCTGTTCAGCTCCGTTTTTAATATCATCTCTATTAACAGCACGAGCAAATGCTTTGTCTTTCATTTTCTTTTTAACGGATTTTACTTCGACTTCATTTATATCTTTATTCGGTCTAACATAAGTAACCGCTATTATAAATCCGGCTAACTCATCACAAGCAAATAGTACTTTTTTAAGTAAAGTATCTCTTGGTTCACCGGAATAATCGGCATGAGAAAGAATAGTTTTTCTGAATTCTTCATCAAATCCCTTTTCGGAGAGTATTTCCGATCCCTTATACGGATGTTCTTGTTCGGTTGGGAACATTTCATAATCGAAGTCATGAAGCAAAGCAACATTGCCCCAATATTCAACATCTTCGTTAAATTTTTCCGCATATGCGCGTACGCATGACTCCACTGCGTATGCATGTTTTAACAAACTGTCACTCTTTGTATATTCAGTAAGAATTGAATGACAATAATCTCTATCGTGAGCAGCATCTTTCATAATAACACCTAATTTTTGTTCGGATTAAATGAAGGACAATAATCTGCAAGAATGCATTGCAAACATTTTGGTCTTCTTGCAATACAAATTTTTCTTCCGTGAATTGCAAGCCAATGTGAAGTTTGAATCCAATATTCTTCCGGCAATAATTCCTTTAATTCAGATTCTATTTTCTCCGGGTTATCGGTTTTTACAAACCCCAGTAAATTTGATAATCGTTTTACATGTGTATCGACTGCAATTGCGGGAATTCCGAAAGCATTGCCGGCAACTACAGAAGCGGTCTTTCTTCCTACACCGGAAAGCGAATTAAGTTTCTCGAAATCAGCCGGTACTTCCCCGTTGTATTTTTCAATTAACTCATTACAGCAGTTTACAATACTCTTTGCTTTTTGATTGTAGAAACCGGTTGAAAAAATATCTTTCTTTAGTTCTTCAATGTCGGCGTTAACAAAATCTTTAGGCGATTTGTATTTTTTAAAGAGACCTTTAGTAACAATGTTTACCCTTTCATCGGTGCATTGTGCCGAAAGTATTGTTGCTATAAGAAGTTGAAACGAAGTTGTATATTCTAAAGCCGGTTTGGGTGATAAATATTCTTGCTTTAACAGCTCTATTATTTTTAATGCTCTTTCTTTCTTATTCTGCATCTCGATTAAACCTTTTGTCTTGAATCTTCAATCTATCAACCGGTTTGTTGTTAATTAAATGTGATTGGATTATTTCCTCAATATCGGCTTCACTTACACCGCCGTACCATATTTGTTCGGGATAAACTACTATTGTAGGACCAAATTCACAGGCATCAAGACAAAGTGACCCGTTAGCACGAATAGATGTATTGAGACTAAGTTCTTTTAACCTGGTTTTAAATTTTTCTCTAATCGCAACAGAATTTTTATTTTTACAGCATCCCCTCGGATGATCTGCCGGACGTTCGTTCTCACAAATGAAAATATGTTTTTCAAATCTTTTCATATACGGCAAATATAATAAAAGCAGTAAAGGAAAAAAGTATTAGATCAAATAATCATAATGAATTTATGAACCTTTAGGAGAAGAATTGTAATGAAGTTGATTAGTTATAATTAATTGTAAGTCATGTCCCTCTACCTTAATATTATTCTCATCCTCACAGCTCAATCCCGATCTTCCCCAAAATAAATATCATCAAGTAAAAAAATATAATCATCACTACGAGTGAGATTGGAAGCGCAATGTAAAAACTCATTTTCATTTTAAGAAGAATTGGCAGAAAAATGAATAATGATAAAGATGGAATTACCAACCAAAAAACACTCGTTGCAAATTGCGATACTTTTTCTGTGCTCTACGTATCGATGTAAAGCCATATCATCCCCAAAACCGAAACAATAGGAAGAGGGTGACCAAAAAGTAATTATTCAATAAAATTATTTGCGAATATTAGCGTAATTCGCGGCTAATATTAATAAAACATTACTTTTTGGTCACCCTCATCAATGAACTCTTTTTTGAAACTTCGGAAATTGCAACAATCAACGAAGCCGAAATAACAACTTTGATTATGTAATAAATTATAACTGTTTTCCTCTTCCGAATTTATGAAACAAACTTGGAACTACTATCATATTCAGAGTTGTGGATGTAAATAAACCGCCGAGAATAACAATCGCCATCGGCGCTTCAATCTCTTTACCCGGCTCACCTGCTCCAAGTGCAAGCGGGACTAATGCAAGTCCGGCTGTAATAGCGGTCATCAAAATAGGATTTAATCTTTCGAGCGAGCCTTGTATTACAGCTTGTGTAAACTCTTTCCCTTCTTCAAGTAGATATTTGTAATGAGCGATCATTAGAATACCATTACGTGTTGCTATTCCGAATAAAGTAATAAATCCAACTAACGAAGCAACACTGATTATGCCGTCGCTAAAATATACAGCCCAGACTCCACCGATAAGAGCGAGAGGCAGATTAACTAAAATGAATAGCGAATATTTGATGTTGCCGAACTGTAGATAAAGAATAAGGAATATAAATCCGATTGATACTAAACTAAGCAGTGTTATAATTCGTGTAGCTTCCTGCTCACTTTCAAATTGACCGCCGAACTCAATGAAATAACCTTGTGGAAGTTTGATATTCGATTCAATGTTATCTCTCATTTCATCAACAACGCTTCGTAGATCTCTTCCGGAAACATTTGACTGTACAACAATTTTACGCTGCACATTTTCCCGGCTAATACGATTCGGTCCTTTTTCATTTACTACTTCGGCTAATTGAGAGAGAGGTACCTTTGCACCAATTGGCGTATCAAATAATGCACTTTTTATTTTATGAATACTACCTCTGTTATTCTCGTTGAATCTTACAATCAAGTCAAATGTATTTTGACCTTCTCTAATTTCGGAAGCTACTTCGCCGTTAAAAGCAATATCAATTGCATCTGCAAGCTGTTTAACTGTAACTCCGTATTGAGCCATAGCAGTTCTGTTAAACTTGATCTTCGTCTGCGGCACTTCAACTTCTTGATCAACCGAAATATCTACCGCGCCTTCAACTTTTGCCATTTCATTCTTAACACTTGCAGCAATTGATCTGAGCTCCGGTAGGTTTTGACCAAATACTTTAACAGCGATATTTGCTCTTGTACCGGAAAGCATATGATCAATTCTATGTCCGATCGGTTGACCGATAGTAACGTTTGTACCGGGTAAAACTGATAGGGCGTTTCTAAGATCGGTAATGAATTCTTCCTTACTTCTATCTTCTAATTCGAAACGAACGTCCAACTCTGCGCCGTTTACACCTTGTGCGTGTTCGTCAAGTTCGGCTCTCCCGGTTCTCCGTGCGGTTGATTGCACTTCCGGGAATGAAAGAATAATTTCTTCGGCAAGCTGACCGATCTTATTCGATTCATCCAAAGAAGTACCAGGCAAAGTAACAATACTTAAAGTAAGTGATCCTTCATTAAACTCCGGTAAGAATGATCTTCCTAAAAACGGTATCACAAAAATTGTTATTACCAATGCTGCTATTGAAGAGACAGCAATAGTTTTAGGATGCTTCAAAGTAAGGTTGAGTGTCTTTTCATATTGATGTTTCAGTTTACGCACTATCCACGATTCTTTTTCATCATTCATCGACTTACTTTTAGACAACAGATAATATGATAACACCGGAGTTACGGTAAGTGCAACAAAAAGAGATGCAAAAATAGAAGTGATGTACGCGTAACCCATTGGTCTAAGCAATCTGCCTTCAACACCGCTTAAAAAGAAGAGTGGTAAAAATACAACTACGATAATTAGAGTAGCATTGACCATTGGCGCTCTGATTTCACGGGAAGCTTCATAGATAACTGTCAGCGAGTTTTGTCTTTCATTCTTTGGTAATTGTCTGTTTAGTTTAAGCCGCCGGAAGACATTCTCTACATCTATAATCGCATCATCAACCAAAGCTCCGATAGCAATTGCAATACCTCCGAGCGTCATTGTGTTTATCATTATGTCGAAAAGCTGAAAAACTATTATCGTAATGATTATCGAGATTGGAATCGCGAGAACTGAAATGAATGTTGTTCTGAAATTCCATAAGAATAAAAAGATAATTATCGTAACTAATATTGCGCCGTCGCGTAGTGCATCAATTACATTGCTTATCGCAGTTTGAATAAAATCCGACTGCTTAAAGATGTTTGTATTGATAACGACACCGGGCGGCAGACTTGCCTCAATCTCACTGATTACCGTCTCTATCTTTTCTGTTAATTCTATTGTATTAGTCTGAGGCTGTTTCTGTATCGTAAGAATAACAGCAGGTTTAGCATTAGCTGATCCGTCACCAATTTTATTAGCCGGTCCGATTTTAACTTCAGCAACATCTTTTAATAGAATCGGCACTCCATCTTTAATTGTGACAACACCATTTTTAATATCTTCAAGATTCTGAACTCGTCCGATACCTCTAATCAAATACTCGCTGCCCGAATCCATATATGCACCCCCCGAAGAGTTTTCATTTATTTCTTCAGCAGCTTGTAATACTTGATTCAGTGTTAAATTGTAAGAAGATAACTTCTCAGGCGAGACCAAGATTTGATACTGTTTTACCGCACCGCCAATGGGAATCACTTGTGAAACTCCGTTAATAGACAAAAGTCTTCTCCGAATATCAAAATCTGCAATTGTTCGTAAATCCATCTCGGTTAAGTTTTCAATATTCTTCGATTCATCAATACTCACACTTATTAACATAATCTCACCCATAATAGAGGAGATTGGGGCGAGTATGGGTAAATCTACGCCATCAGGTAAAGCAGGCGATGCTGTTTGCAATTTTTCATTTACAATTTGTCTTGCTGTGTAGATATCTGTTCCCCAATCGAACTCAACCCAAACGATGGAAATTCCGGCTGCACTCGACGAGCGAACGCGTCTTACATCCGTAGCGCCGTTAACTGCAGTCTCGATAGGAAATGTAACGAGCATCTCAACTTCTTCGGCTGCCATTCCGTGCGCTTCGGTTAAAACGGTAACTGTTGGAGCAGTTAGATCGGGAAAGACATCGACCGGGAGATCGATTGTTATATATGTACCGAATATCAGAAGAAGAATTGCGGTTACGAGAACCACCAATCTTTTCTGAAGAGCGATCTTAATCAATTTATCAAACATAATTTCTCCTCAAACTTTTAGTGGACATGTCCGTGTCCGATTGCCGATTCGGGTGATAGAGCAGCAAGTCTTACTTGATATGCACCTTTAGTAACAACTCTTTCTCCTTCCTTTAAGCCTTCGAGAACTTGGACATAACCTTGATCAATGATACCGGTTTTCAAAATTCTCTTTTCAAAAGCTTCGCCTTCCAATTGAACGTAAGCGGTATGAAGTCCGTCCTCGTTAATAATCGCGCTTTCCGGAATTGCGAGTAATTCCTCTCCTTCACCGATCTTCACAAATACTTCGGCGAACATTCCTATTTTTATTTTGTTTTGAGGATTGTTGAATTCATAATAAACCGGAATAGTTCTATTCGTTTGATTAAGTCCAGCAGCGACTGATATTTTTCCCCCGTTTAATTCTTTTATTGAATACTCCCTATTTAACCCTTCAACTCGAAATGAGGCATCGTTGGAGTTAATTACATCTTCACTGCGAGAGGATGGTATGTTTGCCTGTAATATTAATCTGTTCGGATTCACGATAGTAAATAACTCTTCACCCGATTCAAGATTCTCACCAAGACTAAAGTTGAGTTTTTCGATATAACCGTTAATAGGAGAAAGAATTGCATAACCATTATCTGTAATTTTTATTTGATCGGTCAACGAATTGTAGCTTGATCTTTTCGCCTCGAAATCAGACCGTGCTTCATCTAAACGTTTTTGTGAAACAGCTTTTCTATCATAAAGTTTATTAACCCTTTGATATTCTGTCTCAGCAAGTAGATATTCACTTTTAATTCGCTGAACATTTATGCTAGCATCAGCCGATGGAGATATTATCAACAATACTTCACCGGTTTTAACATAATCCCCGATGGAATTTATCTTTGAGTTGTGCTTAGCCAGAATAGTTCCTCTCACCGGAGAAACAACCTTAGCATAATTTTCCGGTTTCGGTTTTATTTCTCCCGTAGCAAGAACCGATTTCTGCAATTTTCTTTTTTGAACAGGCTCATTGGCAAATTCAATTTTCCATTGCTGTTCTTTTAAAAATGGTATGTCTGATGATTCCTCTTCGTGTATGTGAGGAAGTTCGGATGAGTTCGCATAGACTTTTACATCTTCTACTATAATAACATCAGAGACCTGACCACCTTTTAATGTGATGGTCATTTTATAATTACCAGCATTATCAAAAATAACGGAAGGAATATAAATACCGGCTCTAGCCGGTTCGTATTCGGTTACGGTAATTTTATTTCCGTTTTCATTTACAAACTCAGCTGTTAATACGCCTTCGGTTACAGCTTTAAAGTTTTTCAAATCGGTTAAGTGTATTAAAAATTCAGCTTCTTGGTTTACAAGTAAAGGCTGGTACTCCATAAAGATTTCAGTTGAATCGGTGTACTGTGTAACGGAAATAGCTCCATGCCCGTGACCTTCTTCGGTTTCATGATCGTGATCGTGTGTGCACGAAACAAGGAAAGTCAACACTGCTGAAAGTAATATAATTTTTGTTAGTCTTAACATTTTATTAACTATGCTCCTAATTATTGTCCAATTTTTATTATTTCTTTTCCAACAGCATCTTCAAGACGGAATAAATTTGAGTAAACTTCAATCTCCAAATCAATATGAAGGATCAACCCCTCTACATAAGCATTCATTCCATCGATAAAATCAACGAGAGAAATTTCACCTTGCTGATAAGAATATGCAGCGGTTGAAAATATTGATTCCAGCTTACTATCTTTAGTAGAATCATAAATCATTTTTTTTGAAGTGAATCTAGTGTATGTCTCGGAAACTTCTCGCTTGATTTTTTCTTTGAGGAAAAGCAGTTCCTTGCTCAATAGATCAATTTGAATTTCCGATTTTTCGATGCCGGTTTGATTTCTGTCGAATAATGGCACTGCAACGTTTAATTGAAAGACAGTTCCGTTGAAATTATCAGCCTGTTCTTTATAACCAGCGGTTAAAGACATCTCAGGTATTATCTGTATTTTGTTATATGATAAGGAAGACTTTTCACTTTCAATCATAGTCTTGAAGGCAAGAAGATCTTTTCTGTTTTCAAGAGCGATAGAAGTTAACTGATCAAGTTCATGTTCAAGTTGAAGAGAGTAATTAAACGGAACTACTTCAATATCTTTAACGTCATTCAAACCGATAAGAAGGTTCAAGTTGTTAAAATATTTATTTTTCTTTAGTTCTACTTCTGTGACTATTGATTTTATCTTATTAATTTCTACTAAGATTCTTCTGTATTCATAATCAGATATATCACCTTCGCTTAATCGAGAATTTGAAATCCCGGCAATTTCTTCAATTTGCTTAATAAAGCCGTTAAACTCAGATAATAATTTTGAGTAGAGGTAATAAGCATAGTATTGAGATCGGACATCGGCTGCTGTTTTTATTTTTAATCGTTCATACAAAAGTTGCTCGACCTCTTTGGCTTTTTCTTTGGAGTTTATTTTGCTCCATCTATTCCAAAGGAAATTAAGAGGCAGCGTACCGGATGCAATCCACTCGTTATAAGATAAATCACCCAATTTGAGATTTTCCCTTGAATAGGAAAAAATCGGATTAGGTAATCGCGCTGATCCACCGATTTCAGCATCAGCTATACTTAATTTTGCCGACTGTTTTTGAAGTTCAATGTTATTTTCGAATGCATATTTTATTGCATCATCAATTGTTAATCTATTTTGTGCATATGTTGTTGCTACTATAAACAACAGCACAATCAAGAGACGATATTGTCTCACGATTCCTCCTTAAAAAATTTTTTAACTAGTTAGATAAATAAGGTTTGTTTATGCAAGCGGGGGTGAAACATTGGTTGCGTTTTGGACGCACCTATCCTGTTGAACTGAGTTTTTTGGTTTTTTCTCTAAAGTGAAATTGTAGCTAGCATGTTTTTCATTAGACAATGTGAAGTCTATCAGAGCAACCGATAGTAATATCTCTGTAACTCTTTTGGTTGTTATAGTAGTAGAGCTGCTTAACTTCACGAAGTGGAAATGATGTTGAGATGATTCATCCAAGTTATGAGAGTGCTTATCTTCATTAGAATGATCGTTATGTGAATCGTTGAAAAGATGTGAATGAAATTTGTGATTATCGTTTTGTTGTAGTTCATCAGCGTGATGATGGAAGTATGGACTTAACAAAAACGAAAATATATATACTAAAGGAAGCAGAAAAATTATACCGCGGTATGTTTTGCTATTTCGTTTCATGAATTTATTTGCAAACATATAAACTTATTTGAGTAGTCGCAATAAAATAAGATTTACAATCTTAGAAAGATGAAGATTTTCAACTCAGTTAACAATTTAATCAGCTCTTGAAAGGTTTCTATTTTTCGAAACGATCAAAACTGCTCCAATGATACCTGCAATCAATAAACCAAAATCCTCGTAAATCGAAAGATTCAAAGCAGCACCGAAACCGATGATCGACCAAATCAACGGTATTAATATTAAATAGAACGGAATTCGCTTTTCGGAAAAGAGAAGTACGCCGAAAGTAAAAATTGTAGTCGGACAAGGTAAACCAAATGTCGGCGAGTAAGGATATTGATGACCAAGTATATGACCGAGAACCGGATAAATAATCAGCGCGTATGTAAAAAATACCAAACCAATTATTCCGTAGAAATCCTTTTTGTAAGAAAAGGAAAAATGTTTTTTAAGGAAACCGAAAATAAAAAATAGAATACCTTGAATTACAAATAGTGCCGCGAAAAAATATGCCGCCTTATTGATCAAAGTGAAAAACAAAAGATGATAAACAATTCCTATCCATAGCCAAAATAAAGTTAAAGCACCGGAGATAAACTTACCGGAATATGATTTTGTTTTAAACAACAAAAAGATGGAATAGATGGCAATGAGATTGAATACAATTTGAAGCGGAAATACCGACTGATTGTAAGTCTTAAAAACGTTTAGGAATTCTTCTGTTGTAAATGGAAGTTCCATTTCTTGTCTTGACCTTAATAAAGTGACTAAATTTATCGAAAAAATTAAGCGAACTTTTTATTCACGATACAACACAAAAAATCAACAGAAAATTACCAAGAAATGTTTTTAACAAAAGTAAACAATGAATAACTCTAATCATTCTGTGTCGTCCTGAAAAAAGTTGACAAGTTATAATAATAGTTTTCTTTCTTTTTTTGCTACTTTTTTTCTTTCTTTTGTTAATATGTTGATAAGTTTTTTAAGCTGCATATTTTTCTACAGGAGTTAG
>Ga0209164_1000262_pt1 | contig 152530 bp, 155 predicted proteins | sample MTBNYHSulfiMetaG_FD_187458 | JGI IMG/M metagenome (GOLD analysis project Ga0209164, IMG submission 187458) | Enrichment culture microbial communities from rom New York Harbor, USA that are MTBE-degrading - MTBE-NYH (New York Harbor Sulfidogenic)... | ecosystem: Environmental > Aquatic > Marine... | reverse complement strand
GTCGACCGGTATGACGGGGAGTCCAGGGTGCCCGGATTTTTTTGATGGCCCGGGCCACCTGGTCCATGAACAGCCTGTCAAACGCCCTGTTCACCTGCTGTGCTACCTGGGGATTCATTCTCTTGCGGGGTGCTCCCATCCCAAACGGGAGCACCCCCTACAAGAGTTAAATCACTTTCGAAACGTTTCGGGATAAAGCCGGAGTTTACATTACCTCTAATACCCCGGTAATTAAGACCGTAAAACATAAAAAACCGTATTTTATTGAATACGTTGATGACGGCTCCGGCGGAAAAGGAAAGGAACCCTTCCGGAGAGGGTCGAAAGAGATGGAGGAAGCATGAAAAAGAAAATATTTGCCTATGCAATAGTCTCGCTGTTGGTAGCTGCAGGAACCATCTCTATTCTTTCCATTGAGTCGCGCGGTGCGATCGAAAATGAAGCAGATTTAAGCGTTACCGAGCCAGTGTGTACAAGCAAGCCTATTCAACGTGCCCACGATGAAACCTTTGAAACCACAGTATATAACGACGGTCCATCCGATGTTTATGATACAATCGAAGTGAAATGGTATCTCGATGGCACACCTGTGGACACCAGTTACATCGGGAGTTTGACGGATGGCGACCATACACCTGTATCTGGAACCATTCCGTGGCCAGATGACTACCAGAGCCATACGGTTTGTGCAAAAGTAGTGCTGCCATCTGGATATTCTGATCCGGACACCTCTAACAACGAGGCATGCACAGGAAAACGCGCATTAAATTACAACGCCTAAACACAATGAAACGAAAACTGATAGCCACGGCAACCCTTTCCCTTCTCCTATTTATGAGCGTCGGTACGAGCACTTCGCCGATGTTGCATCGGGAACGTGGGAAGCCGCCGGGAGAGCCCATTCTTGGAGAGGGCAGCAGCGATTTACGGTTCCAGTGGAACACGAGTGCATCATGTTTTGCGGTGTCGGTGTCTTCTCCCAACAGCATCTACATCGACGACCTCATCTACAATGTAACGAGGGAGGTAAATGGAACCCAGGAGACCGCCTGTGCATCCGTCAGAGGCTTTTTCCTCACGAATGGAACATGGTTTGGATTTGTCGGATTCGGCACCGGTGACGTATATAGCCCGGGAAATATGCGGTATGTCCACTTTCATTGGGGGCCATTCAACTATACCTATGAAGACAGACCCTCCTATAACATATCTGGCCGATTCCTGATGGGGCAGACACATCTGAGAAACCGGACGCTTCCACCCGGCCAGTGGCACTTTGTGTTTACCGGCGCCCTCTTCGACCTTGATCACGATGTTGTCCTCGACAAGTCTATACAGATAAACTTCAGCGATAGGTGCACCGACCTGCACGTATCTACCGCTGCGGGGGGAACGGTCTATGCACTGTGGTACGGCGAATTTGACGCCAACCTCATCGTGAGCAAAGCCGATATCTTTGAGGCGATGGCCAGCGGAAGATATACGTTCCATGTCGACAATACGTTCATGTACACATTCTGGGACCGGCCGAACAGCCAGGGATTATGGCGCATAAAATGGGAAAAGCCGGACGGCAGCACCGACATATTGAATTCAGTTATTTTTTACGGGAATCGGTATCCGGATAAAGATGAAACATGCATACAGGGGATGGGACCGAATGGCACATATGAACTTGTCACCAGCTATGTTGACTATACGCCGCTTTTTTCAGCCACTCTTGACCCATCGCCCCTGTACTTTCTGGGCGTGGATGCCCGCCTGCCATAATGGTTTTGAAGGTCACAAAATGGTCTGGCTGACGACATAATGGTGCCTCTGACTGTCACCCTTATCATTCCTTGCCTGCACCGTCTATAGCCCGCAATAACACTAAATAGGCATCCAATATTCACATTACGATGCAGGATGAAAAGGTTATAATGGAGCTTCAGCGCAGGGCGCTTCAGATACGCAAGCACGTCATTGAGTCTGTTTATCGGGCCGGCTCCGGTCATCCCGGGGGCAGCCTGTCGGTGGCCGACGTGCTGGCCTGTCTGTATTTCCACGAGATGCGCATCGACCCCCAGAGGCCGGACTGGCCGGACCGGGACCGATTGGTTCTGTCCAAGGGGCATGCGGCTCCCGCCCTGTACGCGGCGCTGGCCCTGGCCGGCTTTTTCCCGGAGGAGGAGCTCAAGAATCTGCGCAAGACCGGTCATTTTCTGCAGGGTCATCCCTGCATGAGAAAGGTGCCCGGGGTGGACATGTCCACCGGCTCCCTGGGTCAGGGGCTGAGCGTGGCCATTGGCATGTCCCTGGCCGGCAAACTGGACAATCGGGACTACCGGGTGTTTGTGATTCTGGGAGACGGGGAGATCGACGAGGGCCAGGTGTGGGAGGCCGCCGCCGCCGCCTCTCATCACCACTGCAGCAACCTGGTGGCCATCCTTGACCGCAACGGCCTGCAGATTGACGGGCACACCGAGGAGATCATGAACCTGGAGCCCCTGAAGTGGCGCTGGCGGGCCTTCGGCTGGGACGTGATAGCCGCCGACGGGCACGACATGGGGGAGATCCTGGCCGCCCTGCGGGAGGCCCGGGGCACCGGCAAGCCCACCCTGATCATTACCTACACCATCAAGGGGAAGGACGTTTCCTTCATGGAGGGCACGTTGTCCTTTCACGGCAAACCGCCCTCCGACGAGCAGTACGTCAAGGCCATGACCGAGCTCAACCAGATAGAGGAGGAGTTGCATGATTAAGGCCGCCCTCACCGACAAGATGCGCAACCTCCGCGACGGCTACAGCTCCGCCCTCATTGAGCTGGGTTACCAGAACGACAACGTGGTGGTGCTGGACGCGGACCTGGCCCTGTCCACCAAGACCAAGCGCTTCGGCACCGTGTTTCCCAAGCGGTTTTTCGACTGTGGCATCGCCGAGGCCAACATGATGGGGGTGGCCGCCGGCCTGGCCACCTGCGGCAAAATAGCCTTTGCTTCCACCTTCGCCGTGTTTGCCACCGGACGCTGCTACGACCAGATACGGCAGTCCATCGCCTACCCGGAGCTCGACGTCAAAATCGTGGCCACCCACGCTGGCATATCGGTGGGCGGGGACGGGGCCAGCCACCAGATGCTGGAGGACATGGCCCTGATGCGGGTGCTGCCCCACATGAGGGTACTGGCCCCGGCGGACGCCATCGAGGTGGAGGACATGATTCCGGCCATCGCCGCCACCCCCGGGCCCTTCTACGTGCGCATGGGGCGGGCGGACGCCCCGGTCATCTTCGACAAGCATCGGGACTTCCAGCTGGGCAAGTCCGTGCTGCTGCGCCGGGGCAAGGACGTGACCATCGTGGCCACCGGTACCATGACCGCGGAGGCCCTGCGGGCCTACGAGCTGCTGGAGCCGGAGGGAATCAAGGCCCGGGTGGTTCACATGCCCACGGTGAAGCCCCTGGACGGGGCCGCGGTCCGGAAGGCGGCCACGGAGACGGGCTGCCTGGTCACCTGCGAGGAGCACTCGGTCATCGGGGGGCTGGGGGCGGCGGTGGCCGAGGCCATGGGCGAGCGCCCTGTTCCCCTGCTGCGCATAGGAATCAACGACGTCTTCGGGGAGTCGGGGAGCGCCCGGGAGCTGATGGAAAAGTACGGGCTCACCGCCGCCGCCATCGCCGAGCACGCCCGGAGGGCTATGAAGCTGCGGGACGGGACGTAGCCCTCTGCCATGTTTTTATAGGGGAGACCGTTTATGCGGGGGTAGCATGGCGGCTCATCTCCATCCCACCCGGTCCTCCTCCCGTCTGGCCTACACCGCAATCTACGTGTCCATCATGGTCAACGTGGTCCTGTTCGCGGTCAAGCTGGGGGCGGGCCTCAGCGTGGATTCCGTGGCCATGCAGGCCGATGCCTGGCATACCCTCTCCGATTCCCTGACCTCGGTGGTGGTGCTGCTGGGGTTCTACATAGCCTCCCGTCCCCCCGACCGGGAGCATCCCTTCGGCCACGGGCGGGCGGAGCCCCTGGCCGCCCTGGTCATTGGCACCCTGCTGGCGGTGGTGGCCTTCGCCTTTGTGCAGGACTCCCTGCTGCGGCTGAGCACCGCCACGCCCACCGTCTACAGCCGACTCTCCATCCTGGTTTTTGCCGCCTCCATCCCGGTGAAGGAGGGCATGGCCCGGTACTGCCTGTGGGCAGGAAAGAAAACCCGCTCTGCGGCGCTCCGGGCCGACGGCTGGCATCACCGCAGCGACGCCCTGTCCACGGTGCTGGTGGTGGCCGGGGCCCTGCTGGGACCGCACGTCTGGTGGGTGGACGGGGTGCTGGGGCTGCTGGTCTCCCTGTTCATCTTCTATGCCGCCTACGGCATTTTCCGGGAGGTGGCCGGACGGCTGCTGGGGGAGTCCCCGGACGCCGAGATGGAGGCCCGCATCCGGGACGTGGTGGCCCGGGCGGCCCCCCGGGCGGAGCAGGTGCATCATCTCCACCTCCACCGCTACGGGGACCACGTGGAGCTCACCCTCCACCTGCACCTCCCTCCGGACATGCGCCTGCGGGAGGTGCACGATATCGCCCACCGGGTGGAGGAGGCCCTGAGGGAGGAGATGGGCGTGGAGGCCACGGTGCACGTGGACCCCCGGGAGGAGGAAGGCTGAATCCTCCGCCGGCACGCCAGATATCTATTTATATGTTTGGGGCATTATGCATCTGGAGGCTATAACCATGAAAAAAGCCATAGCACTGTTGGTGCTGCTGCTCCTGACGGCAGGGGCCGCCAGCACCGCCCAGATTTTAGACGCGAAGACATCGGGTGCCCACCCCTCCCCGGAGGCGGGAAGAGAGGTCACCGTGGTTCCGGTGGAGGGACAACCGCACACCCTCTCTGCTCACTCCGTCCCCGTGGAGGGAGCATTCCGCCCGCTGGCCCGCCCTCTCAACATCCCGGTGGCCGACACCGACGTGGATGAATACCACCCCACCCTGGCGGCCGGCGGAGGCCGCTACCTGGTCGCCTACACCCATGCCCCCTCCATGATGGAGCGGAACATCATGTTTGCGATGTCCACCGACGGAGGCAGCAGCTTTGCGGATGTTGCATCCTTCGACATCGAGGGTGTCCAGGACCATCCCACGCTATCCCACTGGGGCGGTAGCACCTTCTACGGCTCCTTTGAAACGCTGACCGAGCAGGGCATCCAGTACCTCCTGGAGGTGGCAGATGTCGACGACATCTCCACCTGGGGGCTGGTTTACTGGGACTGGTCGTCATATGAATGGACTGACATCCACGACCTGCACATGGCCTGCCACAACAGCCAGGAAAGCTGGGAGTACGGCGTCATATCCGCCATTGCCTCTACCACCTATGGCGATTACGACATCACCAACGGGCCGCATATGTTTTTCGCCAGTCCGGAGACTGACGGCAGTGGGTACATCAGCTGGCATGACTATTCCGGCTGCATCCACAGCACGGCGGCCATGGACAAGCCCCGAGACCGGATGTGGACCGCCTACGACATATACAACGACACCATGGGCTCCTATGATTTGTTCTATTGGTCCCGGGATTTCACCGACCCGCTGGCCGAGGGTGCCAGCTCCGCTGCATTTATCCGGGAGAACTACAACCTGCTGAACCCCAGCATCGCCGCCCACAACGACCGGGTGGCCATCCTCTGCCAGACCGAGATGGTGGGCAACCAGGACATATCCTGCTACTATTCCCCGGACGGCGGCGAGTCCTGGGAGGTGTCCACGGTGGCGGCATCCGGCGAGGACGAGCTCCATCCCGCGGTGGCCCTGTCGGGTGAGAAACTGGTGTGCACCTTCATCAGAGGAGGTAACCTGTACTACGCGGAGAGCGACGACTGGGGTGCCACCTGGTCGGAGCCGGAGCAGCTCAACGACGAGGAGGGCACCGTGCTGTCCGAGGACCGCTCCGCTGCGGCCACCCCGGTGGGCGCCATCTGGTCGGACACCCGGGATGGAAACAGCGACGTCTACTACCGGGCGTTTCCCGTGGCGGTGCTCAACGTGGAGGCCATCTCCGGGGGATTCGGCGTGAAGGCCACGGTGTCCAACACGGGTACCGCCCCGGCCGAGAACGTGCCCTGGTCCATCACCCTGGAGGGAACGGTGTTCCTGAACAGCCAGGTCAGCGGGACCATCTCCTCGCTGCCGGCGGGAGCCAGCGCCGACATCGGCACCGGCCTGATTCTGGGGATCGGCCGGGTGGATATCACCGTGGAGGCTGGCGGAGCTTTCGAGACGGCCAGCGGCCTGGTGCTGGGACCCCTGGTGCTGGGACTGTAGGCACATCCGCCATCCATACCCCTCCTCCCCCTCCTTCCTCCTTTTTATTTCTTTTTGTGATAGCTGCGGCCAGGCCAACCTTTTTTAACCGGGCCCGGATTGGATGAAACACATGCAGCCCTACAAGACCTTTGAGCACACCGCGGACATCGGCATCCAGGCCCACGGCGCTTCCCTGGAGGAGGCCTTCGCCCATGCCGCCCGGGGGATGTTTTCCCTGATGGTGGACGGCAGCCACATCGAGCCCCGGGAGGAGCGGGAGATTGAGCTGCCCGTGGAGATGGATATGGAGCAGCTGCTGGTGGACTGGCTGTCCGAGCTGCTGTACCTCCGGGACGTGGAGGGGCTGGTGTTCGGGGACTTCCAGGTGTCCATCGGGGAGGAGAAGCTGCGGGCCACCGCCCGGGGGGAGCCCTACAGCCGGGAGAGGCACGGCTACGGCCGGGACATCAAGGCGGTCACCTACCACCTGCTGGAAATCAAAAGAACTAAAAAGGGGGTCTACATAAAAGTGCTGTTTGACATATGAGGGATACAGATGTGGAAGGGGCCATTGAATAAGATAGACGACTACACGTACGAGATACCGGACACCTACCGGGGGGAGAAGGGCGACCTGCGGATGCGCACCTCGGCGCTCATCTATGCCAGCCCGGACATGATACCTGCCATCCGGGGGGACAACGCCCCCGAGCAGATTGCCAACGTGACCACCCTGCCCGGCATCGTGGGCCGGGCCCTGGCCATGCCCGAGATCCACTGGGGCTACGGCTTTCCCATCGGGGGGGTGGCGGCCACCGACGCCGAGGAGGGGGTGATTTCCCCCGGCGGGGTGGGCTTCGACATCAACTGCGGGGTGCGCCTGGTGCGGACCAACCTGCGGGCCGACGAGCTCTCCCCGGAGCAGGTCAGGCAGCTGGTGGACACCATGTTTGTCAACGTGCCCTCCGGCGTGGGCTCAGAGGCCAAGGTGCGGCTGAGCAAGCAGCAGCTGGAGGAGGTTTTGCGCCTGGGGGCCCGGTGGGCGGTGGAGCAGGGCTACGGCTGGGACCGGGACCTGGAGGTGATTGAGGAAAACGGGTGCATGGAGGCCGCCGACCCCCGGCAGGTATCGGGGAAGGCCATGGAGAGAGGCAAATCCCAGGTGGGCTCCCTGGGCGCCGGCAACCATTTCCTGGAGATTCAGCGGGTGGCCGAGGTCTACGACCGGGAGGCGGCCCGGGCCTACGGCATCCAGGAGGGCCAGGTCACGGTGATGATACACACCGGCTCCCGGGGGTTCGGCCACCAGGTGTGCACCGACCACCTCCGGGTGCTGGAGCGGGCGGTCCACAAGTACGGCATATCTCTGCCCGACCGGCAGCTGGCCTGCGCCCCGGCCACCTCCGACGAGGCCCAGTCCTACTTTGGGGCCATGGCCTGCGCGGCCAACTTCGCCTGGTGCAACCGGCAGATGATCGTGCACTGGGTGAGGCAGAGCTTCGAAAAGGTTCTGGGGCGGTCCCCGGAGGACCTGGACATGCACATCGTGTACGACGTGTGCCACAACACGGCCAAGCTGGAGGAGCACCAAGTGGAGGGGGAGCGCCGCCGGGTGTACGTGCACCGGAAGGGGGCCACCCGGGCCTTCGGACCGGGCCGGGAGGGGGTACCGGAGACCTACCGGGAGGTGGGCCAGCCGGTGATCATCCCGGGGGACATGGGGACCGAGAGCTACCTGCTCAAGGGCACCGCGGAGTCGGAAAAAACCTTCGGGAGCACCTGCCACGGGGCGGGGCGCACCATGTCCCGCTCGGCGGCCACCCGCAAGTGGCGGGGGGAGGCGGTGGGGGAGCAGCTGCGCAAAAAGGGCATCTACGCCCATCCGGCCTCCTGGAAGGTTATGGCCGAGGAATCACCTGACGCCTACAAGGACGTGAGCCAGGTGGTGAATGTCACCCACGGCGCCGGCATCTCGCTGAAGGTGGCCCGCCTGGTGCCCCTGGGCGTGGTCAAAGGTTAGCATGGACTACGGACTGGCGGCCCTCAAACTGGCGGTCTGCCTGCTGTTCGGCGTGCTGTCCCTGCGCTTCTCCCTGCTGGACCGGGGGGGAACGCTGACCGCGGTAGCCGTGGGGCTGCTCATCATTTTCACCGGGGGGCTGCGCTGGTTTGCCCTGCTCCTGGTGTTTCTCGTCCTGGGGGTGGCGGTCACCCGGTTCCGCTTCGGCTACAAGGAGCGCCGGGGGCTGCATGAGAGGGGCAACGGGATGCGGAAGGCCCGCAACGTGCTGGCCAACGGCCTGGTGCCGGCGGTGCTGGCCGTGCTCACCCTCTCCTTCGCCCCGGACAAGGTGGCGGTGCCCTTCACGGTGGCCATCGCGGTGTCTCTCTCCGACACCTTCGCCTCGGAAATCGGGGTGCTCTCCGGGAACGTGTTTTTGATCACCACCCTGCGGCGGGTGGAGGTGGGCACCAACGGGGGGGTGTCCTGGCTGGGAGAGGGGGCGGCTCTGCTGGGCACGGGGCTCATCACCCTGGCCGCCGTTCCCCTGCTGGGCCTGGATCCCTGGTGGGCCCTGTTTGCCCTCACCGTGGGCTTCCTGGGATGCCACGTGGATTCCCTGCTGGGGGCCACCCTGCAGGGCGGGGAGCGGGGCGGGGAGGAGCAGCTTCCCGCCGACGCCGTTCTCACCAACAGCGACGTCAACCTCCTCTCCATCGCCATTGCCGCCTTTGCCGCCTTCATCTTCGCCGTCTTTGTATTCTGACCAGGGCCACCGTCTGGCGACTCACCCGGCGGGTGTGGAAGTGGAACTGGCGGGGGAGGGAGAAGTCATAGTTTTTCAGGTGCTGCAGGTATCCGTCCAGGGCCGGGGCCAGGGTTTCCAGGAAGGGCAGGGTGGAGGCCAGGTGGAGGGAGTAGACCACGGGGGCCACCTCCAGGGCTTTCCTGATGAACCGGCGGTCCGCCCCCCGGTTGCCCCTCTGGGCCCCGAAGGGGGGATTCATGACCACGGTGTCCGCCGTGGCCTCCACCTCTCCCACCTCGCTCACCTGGAAGTCCACCTCCGCCCCCAGCCCCCGGGCCTCCCCCCGGGCCTGCTCCACCGCCTCCGGGTCCACGTCCACGGCCAGCACCTGCAGGGCTCCCAGGAGGGAGGCCCCGATGGCCAGGATGCCGGTGCCGCATCCCAGGTCCACCACCCTCTTCCCGGCGATGTCCGGGAAGGCGGTGAACAGCAGGTCGGCGGCGATGGCCGCCGGGGTCTGGTACTGCTCCCGGCGGGGGGAGGGGCGGGGGTGGGATGCCACCATCTGCAGCAGCCTCTCCAGCTCCTTTTTTTTCATCTCGGCCACAAGACATATACTGCGGGGCCATATTACCCTATTGCTATGCTGGAGGAGTACGGGGTGGTGGCCTGCCCCCGGTGCCAGATGGCCCGCGGGGTGAGGCTGTCCCAGAAGAGCACCACCTGCGCCCGCTGCGGGGCCACCTTTGAGCTCCGGAAGCGGAAAATCCTGTACCGGGCCCGGGACGCCCGGGAGGCGGGGGCGGCGGTGGCGGAGATCAACCGGCGCCTCATGCAGCGGTAGCCGCAAACATTTATCAATGCCCGGGCATTGCCATGTGGGTGACAGTATGAAAGTAACCATTATGCCCATCGCTGCGCTCCTGGCCGCGACTGCCCTGTCCGGCGTCCTGCTGGCCGCCCCCTGTCCGGGGGAGCCCGTCTCTCTCACCGTGCAGGAGCACCTGGTGGAGGTGACCGGGGACCGGGTGGAGGAGCGGCTGGTGTTTTTCAGCCCGGCCGACTACTACGGCTCCCTGATTCTGTGTGTTCCGTCCGGCTTCCGGGCCACGGCGGGCCAGACCCAGCTGGAGGGCACGTGGAGCGAGGGCCGAGCCACGGTTGACCTGGAGGCCCACGGGCTGTCCCTCCCCGCCGGGGAGACCCTGACCGTGGAGGTGGGCTATCCGCTGCCCCGGCGCCTGGAGTACGTGGTGCAGTATCCCACCGCCGTTTTCACCATCACCCTGGACACCCCGCTCTACCCCCGGGCCACCCTGCCCCTGGCCTACCACCCGGAGAGCGGCCTCTACCAGGGCACCCTGCACAACCTGACCGCCGGCCGGGAGATAACCGTCTCCCTTCTGGAGGCGGAGGGGGGCGGCGGGGAGCCCGGCCCGCTCACCTGGGCCCTGGGAGGGGCGGTGGGGGTGCTCCTGGTGCTCCTGGTGCTCCTGCTGCTCCGGAGGGGGGGCCGGAGAAGCTGCCATCTGGAAAAGGAGCCGGTGGAGGCCCTGGAGCTGCGCCGGCGCCTGCTCACCGATGCCCTGAAGACCCTGGAGGTGGAGCACGACCGGAGGGCCATCCCCGATGCCTACTACCAGTCCATCAAGAGATACTTCAAGCAGGAGGCGGTGGAGGTCCTGCGGGAGCTGGACCGCCGAGGGTAGTCAGCCAAACACGGCGTAGGGGACCTCCCGGCAGCGCTCCCCCCGGATGCGGAAGGCCCTGACCTCCCCGCCCACCGGGTCGGCCACCAGGGCCACGTGGAAGGGCCGGGTGAACATCCTCCTCTGGGTGTCCATGTCCACGGCGGACAGGAAACTGGAGTACCCGGGATGGGAGTGGTACCAGCCGATGAGCACATAGTCGTAGTCCAGCTCGTCCAGCCGGTCGCAGAGCGTCTGGAAGGCGTCCCTCCGGAACCTGACCGAGGTGGAGGTGGACTCCAGCTCCCCGGTCACCAGGTCGTGAACCACCGAATACCTTTTTTTCTGCCAGCGGTACAGCTCCCCCACCAGGAAGCCCAGGGCCTCCAGCCGCCGGTGGGCCAGGGAGGCGCAGTGGGCCAGGACCTGGCTGAACATCCGGCTGGAGATGTACAGGCTGAGCTCCCCGCCGGGCTGGGCGGCCACCTCTCTTTTTCCGCTTTCAGGGCCCTCCGGCAGGCGGGGGAAGCCCAGGCGGGCCAGGCGCCGGAAGACAAACCTCCGGGTGTCCTCCTCGCTGTCCCCGGGCCTGTGGACCAGGAGGAGGCGGCGGGGCGGAGGGCGGCGGAGGGGGTGCTTGGTCCGCTCACCGGTTATCCGGACCATGCTCCTCGACGATTACGGGCTTCCGGTGGCCGGCGGAACGGGGGCGGGGGAGGGGGGGCCGGTAGGGATGGCGGCGGAAGTACTGGGCGGCCCGGGTGCAGGTGTCGTGGTCAAAGGGGCTGTGGGGGTTGGGACGCAGCAGCAGGGATTCTATCCCCCGGATGAAGGCGGGGAGGCTGGACCGGAAGCTCCACTCGTCCAGCAGCTTGGTGCAGATGTAGCCCCCGTCGCCGGGGGGCATGATGTTGGGGTGGAAAATGGCGCTGCGCCAGCGGACGATGGGGGTCTGGTAGGGGTAGTCCTGGGTGATGGTGATGCGCAGCTGGTGGCGGTAGCGGCTGCTCACCCTGTCTCCCTCCCGCACCGGCCCGGGCACGTCCACCAGGGTCACGGTGAGGGTGACCGGGAACCGGGACAGGCCGGGGTTTTGCACCCTGAACCGGTGGGGGAACTGCCGTCGGCACTGCCGGAGCTCGTTGCGCAGCCGCGACACCAGCAGGTCCCGGGGAAGGGGCACTCTTTCACCGGAGGCCGCCCTCGGGGTCGGGTATCAGCTCCACCACGTCTCCGTCCTGCAGCTGGGTGGAGCCCAGGACGGTCTGCCCCCCCAGAACCTGCTTGCCCAGGCGCACCACGTAGGCCCCGGGGTCTTTGTTCCAGTAGTTGGCGGCGCTCTCCACCACCTCCTCCACCGTGTTGTCTCCGTCCACCTCCATGCCTATTTTGCTGCCGGTTTCCGCGTCCTTTACCGAGATTTTCATGGTCTCAGTAGCGTTAAATGGTTAGCGGGTTAAAAAAATTACTGCTGGTGGATACTGTTCAGCCGTCTGAAGCAAGCAGGATGTCAGGGCCATGTTCCACCAGGTTTTTTCCATGTTGGTGGAGCGTTTGTACCACGCTGAGTAAAACCTCGTAGGTTTTGGCTCCTTTGACCGATCTGTTTCCACCGCTTATCTTCCGGGCCACCACGGGAGGGCGGAGTGCTCGCTCAGCGGCATTGTTGGTGCCATCCACCTGGGGGTTTTTGACGAACTCGAAAAGGTTATCCTTCTCTTTGAGGAGGTTCATGACAAACCGGTGGCAATGATGCGATGTATACGGACGCGTGAGCCTGTCCGCCATTCGTTGGAACAGGCTTTCGATGTCGTCATCGGTTCCATGGTGGTCATAGGCTTTCGCATCCCGATACGTTTTCTGTACCACTTCGTAAATATGGTCGCCCTCGTCGCCGTAGAAGTGAGCGAGTTCTTCCGCATTGGTGATGATGTGGGCCCAGCAGTCCTGCTGCAGAGTGTTCGTCTTTCGAGCCAGCGTTTTATAGGCGGAAAAACGGTCATGTACATCAACGCCAGCATGATCTGTTCCGAGTACATCCAAGGGCACTTTGTGGCTCCGTGAGGAGGCAATCCGATACAATGCCTCACCCTGAGATACAAAACCCCAGAGATATGCCGTGTCTCCATTGATTCGCCATGATGTCTCATCAATATATCGAGCTGGCGCGTCTCGGACCTGTTCGACCAGCTGGTCGTAATAGGGCCCGAATGTTCGGGCCACCTGGTCAAGGATGTGAATGACCTCTCCCGTTGATATATGCAGCCCGAACAGGGTTTCCAGCACGTCAGGAATGGCCTCCACCGTCATTCGATACCGTATCTTGAGCCAGGTCACGATGAGCATGACCCGGAGACTGAGACGTGCCCCGGGCAACACATCCGGGAACAATGCTTCCACCAGCTGGTGACAGTGACGACAATACCGGCGTTCTATCAGGAGCTTAATAGCAACTGGCCGGGGGAGCGGAATATCCTCATAGGTTCGCTCCCGGGTCTCCTGCACATCACTCAGCTCCGAGCCACCACAGACAGGACATACATCGACAGGGACAGAGCGAACATCATCTATGTGCTCCGGTGGCGGACGAACGTGCGGTGCATGACCCTTTTTCGCTCCCGGTTTCTTCGACGTCTTCGACCGAGCCGGCGATTTAAAATGGTATGGTTTCCCGTTTTTCACCCCCGTATTCGGGGGATGCCGTTTCTTGTATTCAGCAAACGCAGCTGTTACGCTTTCCAATTCCCTCATTAATGCATCAATCTTCTGCTCCAGTCTCTTGATGTACTCTTTGGCCTCCTCCGGCCATTGTTCCATCCCATCCATCCTGGCCCTGTAAGAGGAACTGCCCAATAGCTTTTTCGATATTTTCCAAGAAAAGCTTCAGACCACTGAATAGTATCTGCTGGTGGTGCCGGTGGTGGGGGCAGTGGGGGTTGACGGGGACCTCCATCACCCGGGCCCGGTTGTGGTCTCCGTGGTAGTACAGCAGGTGGCGGAGGAGGTGGCGGCGGCGTCCGTGTACCACCTTGAGGGCCTCCTGCACCTGGATGGCGGCGATGATGCTGGTGATGGTGATGTCCGCGGCCAGCTTGGGAGAAAAAAAGGCGGTCTCCCGGCCCGTGCAGCTGTACCGGAGGCTCTCCGCCCTGCGGTGGGTGGCATTCATCCCGCATTCCAGGCAGCTGGTCTGGGGGGGAATCACCACCTGCACCTTGCCCCGGGTCCCCCGGGTTCCCCCGTCTATGTAGGGGACGCGGTGGTGGTAGGCGTGGGCGTTGACGTGCAGCCGGGCCTGGATGTTGTCCAGGCAGCCCAGCACCAGGTGGTGCCGGGGTATGAGGCCTTCCTGGCAGTCCTGGATCCGCTGCACCCGGGTTTCCACCTCCACCTCCGGGTCCAGGGCGGCCAGCTTTTCGGCCACCGCCGGGGCCTTTTTGCGCCGGGTCCGGGCGTCCTCCGGGGAGAAAAACAGGCACCGGTTGCGGTTGGCGGGCACCACGTGGTCGGGGTCCACCAGGGTGAGGTGCCGGAATCCGGAGAGCACCAGGTTTTTGCACACCTCGTTGCCCAGGGCCCCCGCCCCCACCACCAGCACCCGGGTCTCCCTCACCCGCTCCAGGTCGAACCACCCCAGGCGCCGGGAGCGGTCGAAGCGGTCCTGGTCCGGCCAGCCCACCGTGAGATGATCGGTGCGGTCCACGCTGTCCCTCGGCATGTGTATGGCGCCTTCTTTTTTAAGCGTTGCCGGGCCCGCGGGGCCGATACCTGAATCCTGGGTGCTCCTTTCAAATATTTTTCCCCCCTATGGTTGGCCTTCTAGAGAACATGCTAACATCTCTCTCACAACCTTTATTTAACCTCGTCCCATTCATTTTCCTGGGGGAAAAAATTGAACGATGACATCTTCAAGTCGCTCCTGCGCTCAAGCAACATCTTTATAAACAAGGAAGTTTTACGTCCTTCATACGTGCCTGATATATTGCCGCATCGGGAGGGGAACATCGAGGAGCTGGCCTCCATACTGGTGCCCGCGCTGAAGGGGGAGACCCCCTCCAACGTGTTCATCTACGGGAAGACGGGCACCGGCAAGACGGCGGTCACCCGCTACGTGGGCAAGCACCTCTCGGAGAAGGGCCGGGAGCTCAACCGCACCACCCACTTCATCTACATCAACTGCGAAATCGTGGACACCCAGTACCGGGTGCTCCAGAACATCTCCAACCACTTCATCGAGGACTGGTCGGAGCGCATCCCCTTCACCGGCTGGCCCACCGACGAGGTGTACGCCCAGCTGGTGCACCGCATCGAAACCACGGAGGGGGTGGTGGTCATCGTGCTGGACGAGGTGGACAAGCTCAAGGGAGACGAGGTGCTGTACAACCTGTCCCGGATGAACAACGACCTCCGGCAGGCCAAGACCTCCATCATCGGCATCTCCAACGACCTCAAGTTCACCGAGTTCCTGGACCCCCGGGTCAAGTCCTCCCTGGGGGAGGAAAACATGATCTTTCCCCCCTACGCCGCCGACCAGCTGGAAAACATCCTGGGGGAGCGGGCCAGGCAGGCCTTCAAGGAGGGGGCGGTGGGGGAAGGAGTCATCCCCCTGTGCGCGGCCCTGGCCGCCCAGGAGCACGGCGACGCCCGGCGGGCCCTGGACCTGCTGCGGGTCTCCGCCGAAATCGCCGACCGGGCCGGGGAGCAGAGGATCCACGAGAGGCACGTGCGCATGGCGGTCAACAAGATAGAAATCGACCGGGTGAAGGAGGTCATCTGCACCCTTCCCGCCCAGTCCAAGATGGTGCTCATGGCCGCCGTGCTGGGCAACCAGATTTTCGATGCCCCTCCCAACACCGGCGACCTGTACAACGTGTACAAGCAGCTGTGCCACCGGGCGGGGGTGGAGACTCTCACCCAGAGGCGCATCGCCGACCTGATATCGGAGCTGGACATGCTGGGCATCATCACCGCCCGGGTCATCTCCAAGGGGCGCTACGGCCGCACCAAGGAAATCGCCCTGGCCACCCCCATGGACAAAATCGGGGAGATCCTGGCCGATGACGACCTGGTCCCCGACCTGGCGGACCTGGCGGGGCTCCGGGTCAAAATACAGGCCCGGCTGCTCTGACCGGCTCTAAAAGAAGTCCGTCTCTTCCTTTTTCTTCTTCTTGTAGTACTCGTAGCCGTCCAGGGAGATGGGAACGGCGGCGATGGCCAGCAGGGAGAGGCCCAGGCACACCCAGATGTCCTTGGGGGCCACGGCGTTGCCCACCTTCACCCAGCTCTGGTCGGCGTTGACCCCCTGGTTGCCGTAAATCATGAGCTTGATCATCCCGAACCAGGGCATTTCGCCCCGGGCCTTGCCCAGCATCCACTCCGGTTTGATGGGCTCCCGGGATATTCCCCCGTTGGGATACTGGTCGGGCAGCTGGTTGTGGTCCCCCTGGGTGATGAAGCCGCTGTTGGAGGGCCGGTAGTTGGAGAGGTGGAGCTCGGATATGGTGATGGAGTTTGCGCTCTCGATGCCGTACTCCTCCACGGTGTAGGTGCCATCCGGGTTGACCTCCACCCAGCAGATGGCCCGGTGGATGATGGGGGTCCGGTCCTGGTTGCCCATGGGGTAGTAGATGACCACGTCCCCGTAGTCGCCGTAGGTGCGGTGCCCGGTGGCCGGGTTGCCCGATGCCCCCCGGGGGAGCACGTCCTCCCGTCCGCTGATTTTTTTCACCAGCACCAGGTCCCCGGGGTCGATGGTCCCGATGCGGCCGTAGGAGGCGTCATCGTGCATCATGGAGCCGGAGGTGACCACCACCATGGGGGTGCTGGGAAACTGCCCGGTGTAGGCCCACAGGGCGGCCAGGATGATGCACACGATGGCCACCGCAGCCACCACATCGCGAATGGTCAGGAGGACCTTTTGGCGCATTGCCCCCTGAATTGGCGCACGTTTATATTACTTTCCTTTAAAATCTGGGCGGCCAGCTGGTCGGGGTACCCCTGGGCGTAGACGATTTCCCGCAGCTCGGCGTTGATGAGCATCTTGGCGCACACGCTGCAGGGAAAATGGGTGGAGTACAGCGTTCCTCCCTTGATGGAGACGCCGAACACCGCGGCCTGGATGATGGCGTTCTGCTCGGCGTGCAGGCCCCGGCACAGCTCGTGGCGCTCCCCCCTCTGGATGTTGAGCGTGTCGCGCAGGCAGCCGGTGGTGTCGCAGTGCTCCAGCCCCTTGGGGGGTCCGTTGTAGCCGGTGGACAGGATGTGGTTGTCCTTGACGATGATGGCCCCCACCTGGCGGCGCAGGCAGGTGGAGCGGGTGGCCACGATGGCGGCGATTTCCATGAAGTACTGGTCGTAGGAGGGGCGCCGGTCGCTCATGCTGGTAATCGCCCCGCCGTTTTTAAACCATATTCCGAAACCTATTTATAGAGGCCGGGGATATATTGTTAGCAAATTAATAGCAAAATGATGATATTATGAGACGATGTCCGCAGTGTGGACGGGAGATGACCTATCACGCCTTCGGCTGCAAGGTCTACTGGATATGCAGGGCCTGCGGCCGTGAGATGGTCACCCCCCGGACGGCAGAAGTCATCATGGGCACCCTCTAGTCCAGCGTGATGCCGTACAGGCGCTCCGGGTTGGCCTGGTGGATGAGGTGGGCGTCATCCTGGCTCATCACTCCCTCCTCCAGCAGTTGCCGGGTGCGCCGGGGAACCGTCTTGGGCCCCAGCACCGCCCCGGGGCGGCGGGGGTCGTCGATGTAGTCGGTCTCCATGACGAAGCGGGTGCCCTGCTCCAGGGCCAAGCGCACCGCCCGGTCGGTGGCCAGCACCGAGGGAAACAGGCCGTGGTTTTTTTCCAGGGATACCAGGGGCGGGGAGAAATGCTTGACCACCCTCTCCCGGGGCAGGCCGGCGGCGTCCGCCATCTCCGCCAACTCCAGGAACCCATCACTGCCCATGCTCTCCGTGTGCAGCACCACCGGCACCCCGGCGTCGGCGGCGGTCTCCATCCCGTACCGCAGCAGGGCGTTGCTGTCCTCCCAGGCCTCCTCGTCCACCGGGAAGTGGGGCCGGCCGATTTCCCCTATGGCGATGGCTTCCCCCTCCTGGCAGAGGTGGGCGGCCTCCTCCATCCCCCGCCGCATCACCTCCCGGGCGGCCTCCCGGCCCAGGGAGTCCCGCAGCCGCAGGTAGTCGGCGGGATAGGGCCCCACGGTGACGTAGATGCCCACGCCGGTGGCCTCCTCCACCTCCTCCGCCATGCGCAGGGTCTCCCGGTAGGCGGGCAGGTAGCTCTTCTCGGCCACCACCCGCTCCACCATGGGGAGATGGCAGAGCACCAGGTGGGTCCCCCCGGCCCGCCGGAACTCCTCCACCGCCCGGATGTAGTCCCCGTCGGGGCGGAGGTGGAGATGGTTGTCGAAGATGAGCATGAGGTGTAATATCTTCCGGCTATATAAGAAGGGACGGCCCGTCATATTTCATTCTCTATACAAAGTTATAAATAATTAGAAAAGATGTTAACTGTGGTATGCCGATGGCAAAACAAAGGTATAAATATAACCAGCGAGATACTAATTTGCTAGCAAAAAGCAATCAATATGGGGTGATAAAATGAAAAAAGCATCCGCGAGAAAGTCGGTGGTAATATTTTTAGCAGTTACCTCGGTGGCCCTGCTGGTGACCGGGGCTTTGGGCACTCCTCTGCTGCCCTCCGGGTCGGCAGGTGAGTTAGAGGACACAGCCTCTCCCGGTCTGGATGACATAGTCATTTCCAAACACCGGGCTACACCTCAGGACATACAGTTCCTTAAACAAAAAATGGGCACATATGAGGGAGGAAGAACCTACAACGTTATCATCGACGGCCATGGCACCGGCCTGGCTCCGCCCACCGAGGAGGGCTGGCAGGACATAGCCAGCCAGGCCTACATCGTGGACAACATCACCCGCTCCACGGGAGGCAGCACCCCGGACGGTGCACCGGCTTCGGTGGACAACTCCCAGGACGTGTGGTTCCCCCCCATCGGCGACCAGGACGGGGAGGGCTCCTGCGTGTGCTTCGCCGTGGGCTACTACACCAAGACCTACCAGGAGGCCCGGGAGCACAACTGGGATTTATCGGGGGCGGTCTGGGAGGGCGGCTACTACGACGGCCACCCCAGCCCCGCCTACCAGGACCGGATCATGAGTCCGGACTTTATCTACCATCAGATACTCTACTGGTACGGCAACGACGGGGGCTCCACCTATTCGGATGCTATGAACCTCATCCACCGCATAGGCTGCTCGTCCTGGGAGAGCATGCCCTACGACCCCACGGATTCCACCTCCTGGCCGGGGGAGGCCGCCTGGCGGGAGGCACCCCTGTACCGGGGGCAGAGCGGCTACAACTATGCCTATGTCAAAACCGATACCGCCCTGGAAAGCCTCAAAACCTACCTCAGCGGTGACCACCTGGCGGTGATCAGCATCAACGCCAGCTACTACTCCTCCCTCACCAGCAGCGACCTGTGGACGGTGGACAACTACATTGGCTCCGGTACCAACCACGCCAACACCATCGTGGGCTACGACGACAACTTCGGCCCCTACACCGAGGAGGGAGCCACCCGCTACGGGGCCTTCAAGGTGGCAAACTCCTGGGGGACGGGCGGATGGGAAAACATAGCCGACGGCTTCTACTGGATCTCCTACGAGGCCATGAAGCGGGAAGTCGAGTACTACATGTTCATGGAGGACCGGGTGGGATATGAGCCCTCCCTCCTCTCGGTGTTCGACATCACCCACGACAAGCGCACCGAGTGCGACATCTCCGTGGGCATGGGCTCCCCCAGCATGCCCCTGATGGAAAAAGACTTCAACGACTGGTACTTCCGGGGGGCCCCCTCTCCCTTTCCCTCCAACCACATGGTGCTGGACATATCGGAGTTTGCCGACAGCTACGACATCGACGGCCAGAACTTCTTCCTCCGGGTCTACGACGGAGGGACTACTGCCACCGGCACCATCACCAACTTCACCATAGAATACTACGACACCTATACACTCTCCGGAAACCCCACTATCCTCTCCTCCTCTCCGGGTACGCCGGTGAACACCGTGCACCAGGGCACCCGATATGCCTCCACCACCCTGGAGATGTCCTCGCCGCCCTCGGTGTCCACCCAGGCAGCCACCGCGGTGAATACCACCTCGGCTCAGCTCAACGGCAACCTCGTGGACCTGGGAGGGGAGACCTCCTGTGATGTGTGGTTTGTCTATGACACCGTTGAGCATACCAGTTGGCAGGACTACGCTCACAGCACGTCTCCGGCCTCGAAGTCCGGCACCGGCTCCTTCAGCCAGGTGGTTGACACCCTGCAGCCCGACACCACCTACCATTTCCGGGCGGTGGCCTCCAACACCGCCGGTACCAGTCAGGGGGACGATGGTTCCTTTTCCACCGACCCGCTCCTCCCCCCCTCGGTGTCCACCCAGGCCGCATCCGACATCGACCTGACCTCGGCCCAGCTCAACGGCGACCTCGTGGACCTGGGAACCGATGACTCCTGCCAGGTGTGGTTTGTCTATGACACCGTCCAGCACACCGGCTGGCAGGACTACGCATATTCCACCCCGTCGTCTCCGATGTCCGCTCCGGCCTCGTTTAACCACGTCGTCGGCAGCCTCCAGTCCGGCACCACCTACCACTATCGGGCGGTGGCCTCCAACGCCCAGGGCACATCCCAGGGCGACGAGGCCATGTTTGCCACGGCGTCCAACGCCGCCCCCGTGGCCAACTTCACGTTCACCCCCTCCAACCCCTATCCCGGCGACACGGTGTCCTTCACCGATGTCTCCACCGACCCCGACGGCATCATCGTCAACTGGACCTGGGACTTCGACGATGGCCACACCGGCTATGAGCAGAACCCCGGCCACGCCTACGACGCCTCCGGCATCTACACCGTCACCCTCACGGTCACCGACGACCAGGGGGCCGCGGACAGCACCAGCAAGCAGGTCACCGTCTACTCCAGCCAGTGGAACACCCAGTCCAACCCGCCCCACTCCTACATCATCCCCGAGGGCAACGTGGGCATCGGCACCGACACTCCCACCGACAAGCTGCATGTCAATGGTAGTTTCCGGGTGGAGAGCAATCCTATGACGCATTTGTTTTTTGTGGATGCTAGTACTGACCGTATTGGGATTGGGACGGGTAGTCCTGCAGCGATGATTCATGCCCGGGTTGAGGGGAATGCGGCTCAGTGGTATGAGGCTATTACGTCTAACTATTCGTTCTGGAAGGCTCAGTTGAATTTTATGCGGGCTCGGGGTACTGCCGCGGGGAGAGAGATTGTGCAGAACAATGATTGGATTGGTAGCTTGGAGTATAAGGGGTGGGATGGGGGCACCTATCGGACTGGGGCTCGTCTTTATGCCATTGTGGATGGGAGTCCTGGCAGTAACGATATGCCTGCTCGGTTCATCTTTGCGACCACGCCTGATGGTTCGGGTAGTCCTCAGGACCGGTTTACTCTCTATGGTACTACGGGCATGGTGGTCAATGAGCCTGGTCTCGACTATGACTTCCGGGTGGAAAGCACGGGTAACACCCACCTGCTGTTCGTGGATGCCAGCAGCAACTATGTGGGTATTGGTACCAGTACTCCTCAACGGGCTCTGCACATCAACGATGTGATGCGGCTGGAGCCACGAACAAGTGCACCCGGTGGTGCAGCCGCAGGAGATCTCTACTTTGACAGCACTATAGGCAAGCTCATGTGCTACGACGGCACCACCTGGCAGGCCTGCTGGTGATAAAAAACCAGTATTGACACCTCCCTCCCTTTTCCCTTCTCTCTCTCTCTCTCTCTCTCTCTTTTTCTAGATTATTTAAAAAAAGTACACTGCGTATACCATATACGCAAAGACTAAAAACCCTTTGACGTATTGACAGCAACAGAATTGATTGGCTATGGAAAAGAAAGAAAAGATACTGGCCGCCATCCCCTGCTACAATGAGGAAGCAACCGTAGGCAGTGTGGTGCTCAAGGCACGGCAGCATGTGAACGAAGTTTTGGTCATCGACGACGGCAGCGCTGATGACACGGCCAAAATTGCAGAAGATGCTGGGGCCACAGTGGTTCGCCACGAGCACAACAGGGGAAAGGCGGCTGGGATAAAGGAGGCCTTCCGTTATGCAATAAAACACGACTACGATATCGTGGTGACTATTGACGGAGACGGACAGCACGATGCAGATGAGATACCGCAGATTCTTATTCCCCTAGTCAGCGATGAGGCAGACCTTGCCATCGGTTTTCGGCACGGCCAGCGTACGGAGATGCCCTTCTGGCGGAAAATGGGTAAGCGGACTCTGGATTATGCTACCGGCGTGGGCGCAAAAAAGATAACTGACAGTCAGTGCGGTTTCAGAGCGTTTAACAAAAAGGCAGTTGAAAAAATGGCAACTAGGTTGCGCGGCAATGGCTTCAGCGTGGAGAGCGAGCAACTAGTGCTGGCCAAGGAGAATGGCCTGCGCATCGCTGAAGTCAATGTTTCCTGCCGCTACCGCAACCTGAACTCATCAAAAAAAAACCCCTTTACTCACGGACCTTCAGTACTGGCCTATGTTATTTGGCTGGTAGCCGAGCGAAGGCCTTTGCTATTTATTGGAGTTCCTGGGATGGGTTTGATTATTGTGGGTATCTTTTTCGGTATTCACACTATCCGGCATTACAATCAGCACAACGATTTTCTGATGTCATATGCGCTGGGAGCATCCCTATTCTTAATAGTAGGCTCGCTGGCGGTGCTCATGAGTCTTTTGTTAAATATCCTTCCGCATATTATTCAGAGATCTAGAGAGAGTTGATATGGATATCTCAATAGTCGGGTCGCGAGGAATTCCTGCCGAATATGGGGGGTTTGAAACCTTTGCTGAGCAGCTTTCAGTTCGCCTCGCTCAGAGTGGCTACAGGGTGGGCGTGAGTTGTGAAGATATTGGAGATACAAAAAAATACAAGGGAGTCAGTCTTTTTTACACGCCATTCCCTCCTCCACATTCATATACTTTGAGAAAAGTTTACGAAATTTTTTCTGATATTTATTTTATCTGGAAACTCGGTCGTCAAAGTAAGCAGATCTATGTGCTGGGTACTGGAGCGGGATTGTTTTTTTGGTTATCAAAATTTGCGAAAAAAAAACCTCGATTACTTGTGAACATTGACGGATTAGAATGGAAAAGAGAAAAATTTAATTTTTTAGAGAAATTGCTGTTGAATGCTAGCATGAAGTGTGCTTGCCTCTTTGCGGATAAAATCATTGTGGATGCTAAGTCACTCAATAAGTATGTTTCCCATTCTCAACGAGAAAAATGTATCTTCATTCCTTATGGGGTGGAAGTGCCGGAGCCTATAGATTGGAACAGTCAGGAGGTAACAAGGCTGTTAGGTGTCGAGATACGCCCTCATGAATTTTGGTTGGCGGTAGCACGTCTGGAGCCTGAAAACAATATTCATACCATCGTCAGGGGTTATCATGAGAGCAATAGTGAGAAATGGCTGGTTATAGTTGGAGATTTCACTAGTAAAACATATCGGCGAGAAGTCGAGGAACTCATTGACGGCAATGACAGGATTATTCTTGCTGGTTTTATTTATGACCAACGTCTATTGAACATGCTCCGCCAGCACTGCTTTGGATACATCCATGGACACTCTGTAGGAGGTACTAATCCCGCTCTTTTGGAAGCAATGAGCATGAAAAACCTGATCATCGCTCATGACAATGAATTTAACAGAGAAGTAGGCAGCAGTGCAATTTTATACTTTGACAGTGATAGTATACTTTCCGAGACAATTAAAACCTTAGAACTAAAATCAAATAACTACTTGTCTCTCGGAAAAAAATCTTTTAATAGAATAATATCATCTTATTTGTGGGATGAAATCTTAAATAAGTATACAGCCTTGTTTGAACATAGGGATAGAAATGAAGGTACCAAAAAACTCACAGAAAAATGCTTGAATTGAGGGTAACATGAAAATTTGCATTGTGCTGGGAACACGTCCCGAAATAATCAAGATGAGCCCCATAATTCGGGAATGCGAACAAAGAGGGCTTGACTATTTTGTTCTCCATACCGGGCAGCACTACTCCTACAACATGGACCGTGTTTTCTCTGAGCAGCTTGAACTGCCCGATGCCCGTTACAACCTCGATGTGGGCTCTGGAAGACATGGTGAACAGACGGGAAAGATGCTGGCAGGCATCGAACAGATACTTATGGCAGAGGAGCCGGAGGTGGTGCTGGTGGAGGGGGACACCAACACTGTGCTGGCCGGTGCCTTGGCGGCAGCCAAGTTGCACATAGCGGTGGGGCACGTCGAGGCAGGGCTACGCTCATATTTCAGGGGGATGCCCGAGGAAATAAATCGTGTGCTCGCCGACCATTGCTCAGATTATTTATTTGCCCCTACAGAAAAATCGAGAGAGATACTTCTAGGGGAGGGAATACCCGAGGAGAAAATATTTGTAACCGGCAACACCATCGTGGACGCTGTCTATCAGAATAGGGATATTGGTAGAGACAAAGTCGACCCGCTTACCAAATATAATCTGGAGAAAGAAAAGTATTTCTTGGTCACTGTTCATCGCCAGGAAAACGTAGATATAAAGGAGAGGTTTCAGGGCATTATCAAGGGCCTCCAAAAGTTGGGGGAGAAATATAAGATGCCTGTTATATATCCCATCCATCCCCGGGCCAAAAAAATGCTGCAGCAGTTTGGCATATCTGCTGATGGAATAAATCTTATAGATCCTCTTGATTATCTCTCATTTTTGCAGCTGGAGTCCCATGCTCGAGTGATACTGACCGATTCCGGCGGAGTGCAGGAGGAGGCCTGTATCCTAGGCGTTCCCTGCGTTACACTCCGTGACAACACCGAACGCCCGGAAACTGTCGAGGTTGGAGCTAACATGTTGGCAGGATTTATTCCAGAACGAATGATGAACGTAGCAATTGAGATGGTAAATCGTAAAACTGACTGGAAAAACCCTTTTGGTGATGGAAAGGCAGGGGGAAAAATTCTTGATATTATTGATGCACAACTTTCTATCCACAATATAAATTGGGTTTGAGAGTTAACATGGATATATATGAAAGAACTTTTGAGCAACAAGATTTGCCATTTGTAAGTATAATTGTTTTGACATATAATAGCAGGAAGCATCTTAGAACATGTTTTGAATCCTTATACCAGACAGAATACCCAAATACAAAATATGAAGTAATTATGGCTGATAATAATTCCAAAGATAACTCAATAAAATTTGTTAAAAATAATTTTTCTTGGGTAAAAATTATACCTTTTAAAAAAAATTATGGGTTTGCAGCAGGAAATAATCGTGCAGTAACATTTGCTAATGGAGACTATATTGCTTTTATCAATCCTGATACAAAAGTAGACAAACATTGGCTGATACACCTCGTCCACGCGATAGATTCTGGAGAGACTGACCTAGCTGCGTGTGGTAGTAAAATAATGTTTTTTAAAAATAATAAAATTGTGCAAATTGCAGGCACTAAAATGTGTCCTCATGGTGGAGGATACAATATCGGTTATGGAGAAAAAGACAACCCTAAGTTCGATAAATTTAGGTATACTATGTCTCTTCCAGGATGTGCTATGCTGATAAAGAAAAAAACTTTTTTAGCTATAGGTGGTTTTGACCCAGATTATTTTATGTATATAGAAGAATTTGACCTAGGGTTTAGGTTGTGGATATCTGGATATAAATGTCTATATGTACCCACTTCTATAGTTTATCACAAAATGAGTGAACATTACAAACTGAAACTAAGTTCTTTTACAGTTTATCATGAATGTAAAAATAGAATGGCTACAATTTTAAAAAATTTTGAGTGGAAAAATGTGATAAAAGGCATTCTTATTAGTTTGCTTTATGCCATCTTCAGTATGTTCTATTACGTTTATAAAAGAAAAAATGATTTTTCAAAGTCACTAATAAAGGGATTGGTAGACAGTGCTAGAGACTTGTCAAATACAATGGCTAAACGCAAAATTGTCCAGGGTAATAGAAAAATTTGTGATAAAGATCTGAAAGAATTTGGATTATTTGCTACAACAATGGAATGTTGCAAAGAGTTAAAACGCACTATGAAATATCGGTAAGGAAATATTGCATGTGGATTAAATGAGGTGAATACATGGTGAAAGTAATACTAGTGGGGGATTTTGATCCCGGTCAGCCATATGGGGACACTTGGAGAACATTAGCTTTTGCATCAGGATTACAAAAAAATGGAATAGATATTACTTTAATATGCCCACAACCAGCCAACAAAGAATTAGCCTATAATCTACAGGATGATGTAAAGGTTATTTTTATCAATAGCAAAAAAAAGGAAAACCCATTTTTTTGTGATGTAATAAAAAGAAGATATGCCTTAATTAACACAACACGAAAAAAATTAATAAAAGAAAATATTTTGCTTATAGAGACCAGTCCTCTAGCTGGTGATTTTGCACTTGCAGGATTTAAAAATTATTTTGTAGATGTTCATGGAATTTCTTATGATGAATTACAACATTCCACTCTCCCTTGGTACATCAGCAAAAAAATTTATCAGTACTATACATACCAAATAGAAAAATTAGGTTTAAATAAAGCAGGCAAAATTATTGTTGTCTCAGATACAATGTCTAAATTCATCCAAAATGAATGGGGTATACCGTTTGAGAAAATAGAACTAATACCTAACGGATATTTTCAAGACAAAATTAAAAAACTTTCAAACTGTTGCACAAATGAAGAAAGAGGGACAGTAGTTTTTGCAGGGGTTTTAACTAAATGGGCTAGGCTAGATAAACTTATTAAAGTAGCTGGTATTTTGAAAAATAATTATAAATTTTACATAGTAGGGGATGGCCCATATCGTATCTATCTTGAGAATATGGCAAAAGAACTTAACCTAAATAATATATTTTTTACCGGGAAATTAAAACTTGAGGACGCTTTAAAAATGATAAGACGCGCCGAAGTGGTGGTGTTACCTTTTCCGAAAACAACGTATGCAAAAGTCGCATGTCCTATAAAAATATTAGACTATATGGCGTTAGGGAAAGCCATGGTTCTAGATGGAGTATGTGATATGGCTAGATTTCTAGGCGAAAAAGAGGCTGCGTTGGTATGTGATACTGGGAAAAAATATGAATTTGCTAGTTGTATTCATCAAATCTTATCAGATGCTATCCTGCGGAATAAATTGGGTAAAAATGCATTGAAGTTGTCAAAAGAATTTTCTTGGGAAAAACAGAGTCAAAAGTTAGCAACGCTTATTAAACAATAAAATGATATAGGTTTAGGGAGAGAAATGATGTCAGTATCAGTTATATGCACTGTAAAAAACGAGGAAGAGACTATTGGTGAATTTCTTAAATCTTTGCTTTCTCAAAGTAAGAAACCAGATGAAATAGTCATTGTAGATGGTTGTTCTTCAGATAACACGGTTGATATAATAGAATCCTTCAGGGTAAACAACACGCATATCAAATTAATAGTTGATGAAAGCGCTCATCAAAATATTGCTCGAGGTAGAAATATAGCAATAGATAGGTCGCAAAGCGACGTCGTTGCTGTAACAGATGCTGGATGCAGACTACATAGAGACTGGCTTAAAAACCTGATAGAACCTTTGGAGACAGATACCAGTATTGATGTTGTAGCAGGTTACTATAAACCTCTTGCCAGAAATGAATTTGAGCAGATTGTAGCAGAACTTACTTTCCCTAGCCTAGAAAAAATCTTGGAAAAAACGGAGAAATTTTTACCTTCTAGCAGATCCATTGCTTTTAGGAAAAAATGCTGGAGAAAAGTGGGAGGATATCCAGAGCATTTGTATACTGCAGAAGACACACTTTTTGATTTGATGCTTAAGAGGGTTGGCTGTAAGTTCTTTTTTGCGCAAGATGCTATCGTATATTGGAGGGTGAGACCTGATTTAAGAAGTCTTTTTAAACAATATTATCTTTATGCAGTCGGAGATGGTGAAGCAAGTCTTTTTTTAAAAAGCTATCTTTATAATATTTACTTTCCACTATTTTGTAGTATCGGTCTACTTGTGGCAGGTTTCTTCTATAAGTTGATATGGCTATTTTTTTTATTAGTAGTACCTATTTATGTAATTATAATTTTGCATCATCATAATGTTAGCAATCTATCCCTAGCTAAATTTATTAGAAGTATTATTATTTTATCGACCCTTTTGTTGGCTAAAAGCTTTGGGTACCTTATAGGAACATTTAAAAAAGTGAAAAAACATGAGCAAATCAAATAAAATTAATATCTTTCTATACTTAATACAACCACATAATTGGAAAATTAATCAATTTTTAATCGTACTTTTAATCCTCAACTTTGTATTATCAGGACTGATTTTGCTTGAGCAAACCGGCCTAAGCATACCGATTTTGAGAGTAATATTTGGCTTTATTTACCTTATTTTTTTTCCTGGCTTTATAATACTAAGAATATTCAAACTCCACCATTTGACGCATACTACATCATTGCTCTATGCAATAGGATGGAGCATAGCGTTTTTGATGCTTGTTGGCTTACTTGCAAATACTATTTGTCCACTTTTAAGGATATCTTATCCTATTTCTATGGCCAGTTTATTTGCAACAACCGGTATAGGAATATGGTTTTTAGCTGGATTAGCTTATATTAGAGACAAAAAGTATACTAAACCTAAACAAATTGAGAACAGATGTTGTTACCAAAGCCCTAGTATGTTTCTCATATTTATTCCCCTTCTTGCAGTTCTTGCAGCTTATCTCGTTAATGCTTACCATAATACGTTTCTTCAAATAATATTAATTCTAACTATAGGGCTAGTATTTATTTTAATAACATTCGACAACTATATCCCAAAATATTTGTATCCTTTAGCGATTTTTGTCATCGCTTTGTCTCTTATTTATCACAATAATCTCATCTCCTCCTATCTTACTGGGTCTGATATTCACCGCCAATATTTTTATGCAAAATTAGTCGAGAGAAGCGCGTATTGGGATTATTCCTTATACAGTAATGTAAATACTATGGCAAGCGTGACTATCCTACCGGTCACATATTCAAAAATTTTTCAACTTGATCTAACATGGGTTTTTAAGGTTATATATCCCTTCTTTTTTGCACTATTGCCTGTAAGTCTTTATCAAACATATAAAAAATTTATGAATACAAAACTTTCTATTTTGGCTTGTTTTTTCTTTGTTTCTTTTCCCGTATTTTGGACATTGCGGTCAATGACTCAATACATTGGGGAATTCTTTCTTTCCCTGCTTATTCTAACGAGTTTTGATAACAAACTGGATGGCAAAAAAAAGATAATTTTTACGATAGTTTTTGGTTTGTCTATGATACTTTCGCATTATGGGACTAGTTATTTATTTTTAATAGTGTACATGATAGGTGGTTATATCGTGGTTTTTTTCCTCAACATGCTATCACCTGGGAAAACAGTTGATGGTTATCAAGAGAGTGGACAACCAATTTTTCTTAATAAATTCGTAATAATTATATTGTTAGTTTTTCTTTTTCTCTGGTATACCTATATAGGAGGAGGACATACCCTCGATACCGTTCTTCGAATCATTAAATCGGGGATTAATGGATTTTCTAATTTCTTTTCTCAAAATCCCTTTTCCCAGAGTTCAGACCTTCAGATGGCAGCAGGAGGTAGTGCCTCTCTTTCACTTTGGCGAAAAGTGCATTGGTCAATATTCGTTATTAGCGTAGTCCTTATGGGACTCGGATTTCTAAAAACTTTGTTTAAACCAAAAGTTAATAAATTTAATTTTACCAACGGCTATTTGGCACTTGCAGGCATGAGTTTTTTTATCCTTTTTATTTCTGTCATTTTACCGAATTTCGTCATTTATTACAATGCAACTCGAATGTATCACTTGACCCTGATTTTTATTTCTCCTTTTTTTATAGTTGGTCTCGTGCAGATTTTAGATACCTGTGAATTTATCCATGGTAAAATTAAAGGTAAACTAAATTTGCTTATCAATTTTAATGCCAGTAACGCTAAAAAAGCAGTAACAATGTATACTGCAATTCTATGTATTTTATTATCCTATTTTTTGTTGAATAGTGGGATAGTTTATGAGATTGTGGGTGATACGCCATCTGATCTTTCTGTTTCCTATAACCGGTGCAAAAATAGCAATAACCCTGCCCTTGTTACTGGATATTATCAGTGGAGTTGGAATATTAGCGAGATTATGGGTGGGAAATGGCTGTCTGCTAACAAAGGCCCTGATGTTGTGTATGCAGATTTTTTAGCAGGTCCACATATCTTGACAAGTTACGGAGCTATACCGGATAGCTCTATAGGATTGATTAACAACAAAACAATAGTCCGGGAGAACTATTTTTTCATTTACGGATTAAATTTACGCAGAGGAATTGTCCCCTATCACAATCCGGCTAAACCTAAACAGCCGTTATTTTTACTTTACTCCTATTTTGAGGTTCCTCTTTTTACAAAAAATAATATATATTCTAATGGAGATGTAAGTATTAATCATAAGTAGCTCGATTTTATACCATTTACGACACCCCTCAAAAACCGTTTAAGGGTTTGTAAAGTTGGACCATGGGATAGATGTGACCCTAATTTAAACCATAGATCAAAACTTAAAAAATAAATAATATATTTTATTTGAGTTGACACATCTGTGTTTTTGCTAATAAAAAGGAGAGTATTTCTTGTAATATAGTATGTACGAAAGGAACTCGCTATACCTCCTGTAGAAGCGGCTATTTTATGCCATATTTTAGCACCAGGGGTATAGACTGCATTGTACCCTTCTGCTTTTGCCCGGAAACAAAAATCTGTTTCCTCCCAGTAAGCAAAAAATTGGGGATCAAGCATCCCTATATCGTTTATTACCTCTTTTTTAATGAGCATGCAGGAGCCCTCAATCTTGTCTACCTCCATGTCTACATCATATTGTCCTTCGTCAATCTCATTCGTGCCATATCTAATCTCTTTGGCCTTCCACAAAATCAAATCTGCACCGGTAAAATTCAATACATCAGACCGACCATTATAGTCATAGTAGTATATTTTTGGTCCCACTATTCCAATTTTTTTATCGCTTTCCGCCGTCTTTACCAACTCTGTTAAAAAATTAGGGTGTACTACAGTGTCGTTGTTAAGTAACAGAATGCAATCTATCCCGAAATTTTTTAGGGCGAATCTCATTCCTATATTGTTTCCTTCGGCAAATCCATAATTTTCCTCGTTTTTAATCAAAAAAAGCTTTTGGTTATAGGGCAGATCCGTTATTTCTTCCTCTTTTCTGAAGTCTCCTTCTGACTCTTTTCTTGTATATTCAATGATTTTTATTGGCTTATTACTTAGATCATACCTGAAAAATTTTGACTCAACTGTTATTTTACCTTCAGCATATTCCTTTATTCTGTCAATGGATTCATCTTCTGAGTCGTTGTCAACAACAATGACATTATAATTGGGATAGCTAATTTGATATAACGACTCCAGGCACTCGATAGTATCTTTCCAACCGTTCCAGTTGAGAATGATGATGGCAATGTGCGGTTTATGATGCAGATTATTTTCCATTTTTAACTCTTTTTATAAAAATCTTTTCTTCCAATAACTTCCTTCAACCGTCGTTTTTCACTAGAACGCATTATAGCCTTCAATTCTTCTATGAGCTGGTCAACTATTTTTTCATCAAAAATTGGATGTTGTTCGACGGGGTCCCTGTATAAATCAAACACACATTTCATATTGTCCCCTGGTGAATAATACAACTTGTAGTTATCTCTGATCAATGCTTTCTTTTCGTAACCATAGCCTACTGCCTCACTCAGAAAGCCAGTTTTTTCCCGAAGAGAATCACATATGCTGCTCCCATCTATATCAGGAAAGTAATTTATTCCCAAAACATCCATTATGGTGGGATAAATATCAACAGCACTCACCACATTATCTCCAAAAGCAGTTCTTTCTGGAATATCTTTTGAGGCTCCTCCAGTGAAAAGAAGCGGTACTTTAATAATCTCATTAAACAACTGATGGCCATGTCCTATGCCATAACATCCACGGGGATCAAAAAAATTATTGGCCTCAAATTCTGCATGTTCCCAAAATTCCTCTCCATGGTCTGCAGTGATAACCAAAAGACTCGAATCTATCACTCCTAAGTCCTCGAGAAGGCCATAGAATTCTTCTAGTACATAATCAACATACCTGACAGTGTTGTCGTAAAGCAATATCCTGTTTTCCCGGTATTTTTTGAAATCATCACCTCTTTGTTCATCTGGCTTACCATAGTCCCACCTTTCAATCTTTGGAATGTTTTCTACCTCTCCAAAATAAGTTTTAAAGACTTTCGGTGGATGCAAAGGTTCATGCAGGTCACCTAAATGAAGATAAGCAAAAAATGTATCATTAATTTTTTTAGACCATTCTGTAAAATCTTTAACCACCTTCATCGCATTTTTCGAACGGTATACTATGGGGATAACCCTGCCTGTAAACGGATAAAAAGCTGTGTCTATAGTTGTGGCAAAATAAACATTATGGCCAGATAAATAACACAACTCTGGAAGGGTTAAAACATTTTTATCAATTTTTCTAAAGTTTTCAAGCTCATCGAAATTTTTTATCTCTCCACCGATCACAGCTCGGTGGTTATGAGGATATAAACCTGTCAAAATAGATGTGACAGAGGGAAATGTCCAAGGTGAGGCAGAAATTGAAGCAAACTTTGGACACTTTAACTCATCCAAAAACGGAGATGTTTTTCTGATATACCCATTGTAGGATAGATGGGAATGCCGCAAGCAGTCTACTACTATAATAATTATATTTACATCTAATTTTTTTGTGCTTTCAAAATATTTTTGGGAATCAAGATTTTTAATTCTCTGATAAAAAGCCTTTTTATTTTTGTTCTGCATGATAATGCTATTGATCACCCCTTTTACTCTGCTTGCATACATTTTATCTCTCTATCTAACTATTGTATTATGCAATATTTGACGATATGTATGCTGAGCGGTCATTTAAACTCTTCATATGTGCGGAGTTGTTTTCTCAATATATCAGTCGTTATTTTAGATGCTTCCTGCAGTTTAGGAACTTTTTGTTGAATCTCATTTTTAATTTTCCCTATGTTTTGTTCAAGATATTGGAACTTTTCTATAATTAAATCCGCACTGATGTTTTTCACATCTAACAACAAATCGGTCCGACCCAGTTTTTCCACAAATCCCTTCATTTTATGCTCATAATAAATGCAAATGGCAGGAATGTTTCCCTTTGCGGCAAATATTGTGGGATGGTACCTCATACTGATTACTGCAAACAATTTTGTAATCAAAGCTTGTTGGCCATAAGCATCTATTTGCGGTGGTAACACGAAGATATCTTTATCTCGGGCAGAAAAAAAAGTGAGTAGTTTTATGTCGTTCTGTTCTCCAAACAACTGTGGAATTAAAAGCACCTTGTATCCATGATCCGTTAAGTATGCAAGTGTTTTAGATATTGATTGTCTTATGTTATCCCTTAACACGGTGTCATCTCTGTATTTTGGGTGCCATGCTAAATCTGTGACCACGATTCCCACTACTTTTTCTTCTTCAACAGCCTTTACTATTTCCTTGAGCCCAGTAAGGCCATCATATTTTTTGTAATAATCGATCGGGACACAGTTTTGAAAAGCAGCATCGAGCGCCACATGCGCCTTCACTCCTAACTGTTTTTCCAAGTATTCTTTCGATAGTTCTTCTCTCACCACGATTGGACCTGCTCTTTCTAATATAAACTTTCTTAAGAAATTTTTCAACTTGCTTGTAAAGGGTCCCATAGAGGGTGCATAAAAATAAACCAGTTTATCCTGCAAGATAGGAAGCAATAGCCTATAAAGGTACGAAAATTCATTTAATCCAAAAACACCGGTGTATAGCTCGCCGATACTAGGCCCTCCCGGAGCATGTATGACGATATCGGCCCTCTTCACAGCTTCTACATATTCTTTAGCTTGCGACCCTACAACAAGTTTACCAGAGCTAAGTAAGGACAAAACAACATTCAGCGCCCATTTAATAAGGGAAGGGGGGTTACTGATGGCTGGAAAGGCAGACAACACTTTTATATCATCATATGGAAACTCGGTAACACTTTTGGATAAAATCATTATTTCAATAGACCCAATTGGCAATTCTTCCTTTAGCCCATCTATCATGGCTCTGATTGCGGCTTCATCTCCTCTGTTGTTCCAATGGGCGTTTATAACAAGAACATTTATTCTCTTTTTATTTGCCTGTTTAGCCAAAAATTTGTTTGCACACCGTACCATTATTCCACTGTACATTAAAAAGTATTTTTGTAGGAGTGGCCGAGGGATATACTTAAGAAAACGAGAGAATTTTTCACCAAAACAGCCATTAAACAGGGAGGTTAGTGCCACAACTTTTTCAATTATACTGGAAGAACGCGAAACAACTTGGGTACGAATCTCAGGTATTTTTTTGCCATACAGTCGCCAAAACTTCGTTCTATCAGTAATGTTAATTTTTTTAAAATACATGAATAATCGCTGTGAACTGACTACCTTGTCTGCTTCAATTGGTGATAAATCTATATAACCGTGCCTGTGAGCTTCTCGCAGGAGTTGTTCACCCCCTTCCGTCCTCGTCACGATTATATTCATACCCCTTTTCTCTGTTTCAATTATCTCCTTGAGCCATGGGTCACCAAAAGAGATATCCGCCATTTCTCCGCTGAGATCACTGCACAGCAAACATCTTTTGGGGACGAAAAAAAAACTGTTAAAAATCGAGTTCCATAACAAGCTTTGATTGGGTATCTTAACTTTTTGTCCATCTTTTTTTGCTATGGTGAGACTGCCCGGCCATCCGTCACCTCTATATGTTATCTGACGGATATCACCTTCTTTAACTCCCAAGTTATCCAATAAAAATTTTGTTCCGTTAAAAGTGATGGTATGGGAACAAAAAATCCCGAAGTGATAAACAATTTTATTTTTCAAGCCGGGGATTTTTTCCTCGGCTTTACGAACGCCTTGAATGTGGCATGGAAGTCCAACAACAGCAAACCTCTCATCTGTGCTTTCAATAATATCCTTTAATCTATAATTGACAGCAACAGGGCAATATTTTGATTGCAATGACTGCTTAATCTCCTCTTTATTTTTGGCTACAAAAGTTACTGGTTCCAGTGGATTGTTCTCATTCATCTTTGTTACTATAACCCCATCAATGAGGCCTTTATCCTGTGCATAAACCAATAACGAAGTGAGAACACCTCCAGACGCAGCTTTATATCTTATGTCTTCATCTCTTGAATATGCTAAATAGCAGGCAGAATAATTACCGAGCCAACTGTTGTCCGGTTCCCTTCTAAAAACATTTTTGTTATACTCGTCAAAATTAAAATGGTGACCAGGACAACACTTCATACACAGATTGCAATCCGTACATTTTTTCGGGTCTATTAGTGGCACATAAATCTGGTTTTTGTTCACCTTTAAATCAATAGCATTAACCGGACAAACACCCATACAGGTCCCACATCCACAGCACAAGCCTTCATCTACAACCTTCTCCACATATCTTCTGCTGTTCATGGTTTCCCCTCCTGAACAAGTTTTGCCTTATCTTTTCTAAATAAATAATCTATAGGCTGGAGAATTATTTTTAAAATTCTTTTGTCTTGTTGGTCAAAACCCCCCAATATCCAGAGGACTGTAAAATAAATTATTATGCTCCCAGGAACAAGCAATAATACACTCAATGATGAAAAAACCGTTAAAAAAATGTACATTGGTACGCAGCCTATAGCAGGCTTTAGTACCAATTGATGAACCGGTATACCATGCAAATGTTGTCTAACAAAATAAAGGTAAAAAGTGAATAGAATTATTTGGGATATCAAAGTAGAAAGGGCTGCACCCTCAATACCAATAAGAGGTATCAACGAAAAATTTAAAATAATATTTATGCCAAGTGTTGCGCTTGCACTCATTGTTCGAAGTGGTTCTTTGTCTATAGATGCCAATGTCCATCCAGTCACGTGACTAATAACTCTAAAAGGTAAATAAATGCTGAGGATTTTTAAGGATAAAGATGCGGCCAAAAACTCGTGACCAAAAATAATGGTAACAAATTTTTCACTTAATGAGAAAATTCCCACCGACGTGGGTAAAGAAACAATCAACAAATATTTTGTAGATTTTTCGACGGTCATTTTTAAAACATTTTTTGCTGAAACAAATAATTTTGACATTAGGGGAAATATTGCATCTGTGAAGGCAATAGCAGCAGTACTCACCACGAGCGCAATCGACACAGCGGCTTTATACCATCCAACATTTACATCGTCTTTTATTGCTGAAATCATGACCAAATCAACATTAAAAAAAATTCCTCCTATTATAACGGTGATGGAGAAAGGTATGGCCGTAAAAATTGTGGATCTCCAGAAGTCAAAATTAATTGCTATGCCTGGTACAAAAAATTTTTTCAAACAGATACTATACACAAACGCCAAACAGACAATGCTTCCTGCTAAGTAAAGCAGAGCGAAGGCAGTGAGGTCTAAACCCATCTGTATCAAGAAAAACGCTCCAGATACCATAAACGCTTCTTTTAATATCCCTGCTAAAGATATGTATTCCATTTTTTCGTATGCCTGAAACACTCCATTAAACATATTAATAAATGAATTTATTATGATGGAAAAAGTCATGATAAAAAGAACGTTTTTTGTAGCGGTTGGGTAGTTGAAAATATTCGTTATAGCAAAAACAATAAAAAAAACGATTAATCCCAGCAATATCTTCATAAATATTATATTATTAATATACGTAGGAGCAACTGCACGATTTCTTGAAACTTCTCTAACCATCAATTTGCTTACACCTAAATCTGTAAATGCCATGAGAAGCAAATTTAATGCCAATGCGAATGATAAAATGCCAAAATTTTCCGCCCCTAAATAGCGGGCGGAATACATAATAAAGATAAACCCTAAAAAATATGAGATGGCAACAGAAATGAGCAACACAAAGGTGTTTTTAGCAATGGTTTGAATATTGTTCATGGTGAATTGTGCGCATAATCGTTACTAACACCGTTTTTCTAAAGGGGGTAGATTTTCATCTTTTTCAGAAAGGATTGGTTTTATTATTGGCCATTTTATATGGAGCGTCTGGTCATTCCAAATAATACCTTCTTCATGACTGCCAGAATAAATATTGTCCACTATATATGTCACCTCGGCTTCCTCGCTTACTACCAAAAAACCATGGGCAAAGCCTTGGGGGACAAACAGCATGTGTTTGTTTTCTGCGGACAGTTCAACTGCCACGTATTTTGAAAAAGTCGGCGAATCCCTTCGTATGTCCACGGCCACATCAAATATTTTACCCCTGACGCACCTGACCAGCTTGCTCTGGGCGTATGGCTTGCGCTGGAAGTGCAATCCCCGAAGGACGCCGTAGGTGGAATAGGAATGATTCTCCTGCACAAACTCAACGTCAATGCCCGCCTTGGCGAAATCGGGCTTTTTGTACGTCTCCATGAAAAAGCCCCGTTCATCCTCGAATACCCTGGGTTTCACCAAAATGACATCCGGAATTTCCAGTCGTTCAAATTCAAAGGGCATGTTGTCCACCTCAAATAAGCTTCTCCCACCACCATTCGTTCTCCGCGTACCACTGGATGGTCTCCTGCATGGTCTGGCGGAATCGCTGGCTCTTTGATGGCTTCCAGCCCAGCGCCTGCATCTTGCTGGAATCGATGCTGTAGCGGCGGTCGTGACCGGGCCGGTCCTCGACATGTTGTATTAAATCCGAGGGTTTATTCAGGGTTTCCAATATCAGGGTGGTGATTTCGAGGTTGGTATGCTCGTTGTCAGCGCCGATGTTGTAGATTTCTCCCTTTTTTCCCTTGAGACGCACCAGGTCAATGGCCCGGCAGTTATCGTCCACATACAGCCAGTCCCTCACCTGCCGGCCGTCCCCATATACGGGCAAAGGCTGATCGTGGATGGCCCGGATGACAAAGAGAGGAATGAGCTTTTCTGGATACTGGTAGGGACCAAAATTGTTGCTGGAGCGGGTGATGGCCACCGGCAATCCGTAAGTAACAAAATAGGAATTGACCAGCAAATCAGCCGATGCCTTGCTGGCCGAATAGGGTGAGGAGGGATTCAACGGGTCATCTTCGCTGAAGGATCCCTGCTTGATGCTTCCATACACTTCATCCGTAGAAATCTGCAGGTACCGTTCAACGTCGTATTTCCGGCAGGCCTCCAGCAGAATGAATGTTCCCATCACGTCAGTGGTAATAAACTCCTCAGGACCAGTTATGCTCCTGTCTACATGGCTCTCTGCTGCAAAATTCACGATATGGTCTGGACTATAGTCTTGCATCACCTCCTGAACCCTTTTTTTGTCACATATGTCGCCCTTGACGAAACGGTACTGGGGGTCATCCTCAACGTCCCGCAGATTGTCAAGGTTGCCGGCATAGGTGAGTTTGTCGTAATTCAAGACGGCTATATCCTCATATGTCTCCAGCAGATAATGGATAAAATTGGAACCAATGAAGCCGGCGCCACCCGTGACCATCACCCTCATAGTCTCATCTCCGAATGGTCCCCCACAACCAGCTTGTGGCCCTGGGGGAATCTATCGTTTTTGGTTATAGTTACTCCTTTGCCAATCAGGGATTCAACGATTCGATGAACCTCTGTGATGGTGGCCCCGTCCATGACCACCGAGTCCTCCACCTCGGCATGCACAAGGGTACACTGGTTGCCAATGCTGGTGTAGGGACCCACATAGGCATCTTGAATCCTGCAGTCGCTGCCGATGACCGCCGGTCCCTTGAGGATGGAGCGTTCCACTACGGTGTTTTCGCCGACGATCACCCGTCCGTTGGTCTGGGTGTCTTTTAACTCGCCCAGATTAATGCTCTCCCTAATTTCATCCAGCACCAGTTTGTTGGCATGGATGATGTCCTCCGGCTTCCCGGTGTCTTTCCACCATCCCTGCACAAAGGCAGACTGCACTGAATGACCGTGGTCAATCAGCCATTGAATGGCATCCACGATTTCGTACTGGTTGCGCCAGGAGGGTTTAATCTCCTTGACCGCCTGGAAAATGGCCGGCCTGAACATGTAGATACCGATGACTGCCAGATTGGTGGGTGGATTCTGTGGCTTCTCCACAAGCTTCACGATTTCCTGTTTGTCGTTGAGCTGAGCAATGCCGAATTCCTGGGGGTTGGATACCTCGGTCAACAAAATGCTGGCTTCCGCCGATGACTGCATGAATCGCTGCTTGTGGTCAACAATGCCCTCTTTAAGGAGGTTGTCTCCCAGATACATGACAAATGGCTCGCTCTCGAGAAAAGGTTCCGCCACCATGATGGCATGGGCCAGGCCCTTGGGCTCCGGTTGGTGAATGAATTCAATGTTCGCGTCCCATGCTCGGCGCTGTACGGTTTCCATTACCTGTTCCCGGTTGGGCCCCACAATGATGCCCACGTCATGCACATCCGCTTCGATGAGGTCGTCAATAACGTAAAACAGAATGGGCTTGTTGGCCACCGGTATGAGCTGTTTCTGCTGAGAATAGGTGAGGGGGCGGAGTCGGGTGCCGTAACCGCCAGACAGAATCAGACCCTTCATGCTAGTTCCTCTTTTAGATTCTTTAATGCCTCTGATACAGTGTATGGTTTCTTTATATTAGAAATTTTGGTAACATCCAACGAGGAATCCACGGGTCTCTTGGCAATCCAGTTCATGTTGCTAGCGGTAGCGGGCCTAATCAGTGAGTAGTCAAAATCAAAAACTTCTGCCAGTTTGAGGGCAAAATCGTATCTGCTTATCCTCTCTGCTCCGGCGGTGTGGAAAATGCCTGTCTTGTCTTTTTCTATCAACGCCAAAACTTGCTCTGCGAGATCCAGATTGAGAGTCGGGGATACCCACTGGTCTGTAACGATATGTATCGGGTTTTCCTGTTTCAGTTCTTCAATCATCCACGTGGCAAAATTTTTCTTATGAGATCCATAAACAACGGATGTTCTTGCAATGACAAAGTTATCACAATGGTGCATAACCATTTTTTCTCCCTCTAACTTTGTCAAGCCGTAATAATTAACAGGATTGGTTTTGTCATTTTCTCGGTAATTTCCTTTTTCACCATCAAAAACATAGTCTGTAGAAATGGAAACCAGTTTTGCATGTACATCATAGGCCCCTGTGGCAATATTTTTTGTTCCATTAGCGTTGATCTCAAAGGCCGTTTTTTGCTCTGTTTCGCATTTATCAACATTGGTAAAGGCGGCCGCATGAACAATGACATCGGGAGTTAACTCTTTAATAGTCTTTCTTACCATTTTCTCATCGGTAATATCCAGAAAAATAGTATTTTTTCCTTCAATAATATGTTTGTTATATGCACTGAATACCACATGTGACGTAGTTTTGTTAATAAGTTCAGCAAATGCTCGACCAAACAAACCACTCCCACCAGTTATTAACATTTTCATACTGGATTATCTAACGTTTATAATAAAAAACTTTACCCTGCCGAAGTTATTTAATTTTTTTTGTTTTTAATTTTTTGTGTGTGGCGATCATGCACCAGTTTTTATTCAAGTGTGCTAAAATAGCCAAAATTAAAATAAGAAAAAAGAGGAGGAAAAGAATTGGTTGATGGATTGGCTTAATCTTTAAGAGACACCTGTTATTATACCGTTTTTGACGGTGACTGTGTTGCCGTCGCCATTGGTAAACGTGCCAGTCCATCCTTGGCTGCCATCGCTGCTGTAATAGTCACCACTCACCATGATGTCACCGTTGATATCCAATGTCTTGCTCGGGTTTGGTTTGCCAATACCAACGTTGTTTGTGCCAGCGTCTATGTAAAACATGAAGGCATTACCTGTGCTCTCAATGCGGAAGTCATAATCTAGACCAGGTTCATTTACCACCATGCCATTATTTGCGTAGAGGGTTATCCTGTCTTGAGAATTGCCTGATCCATCGGGGGTAGTAGCAAAGATGAATCTTGCTGGCATATCGTTGCTACCTGGAGTGCCGTCAATAATCGAATATAGTCGTGCTCCGGTTCTCCATGTGGCCCCGTCCCATCCTTTGTATTCCAAACTGCCAATCCAGTCTCCGTTTTGTACTATTTGTTTTGAGCCGACTGTACCCCTAGCTCTCATGAAGTTTAATTGAGCTTTCCAAAAAGAATAGGTCGAAGTGATGGCCTCGTACCACTGTGCTACATTTCCCCCATACAGGGCATGAATAAATGCATTAGGGCTGTTGGTGCCAATACCAATACGGTCATTATTGGCATCAACAAAGAACAGGTATGGCTCAGTAGACCCTCGGACCCTTACATTGCCATTTACATCGAGTTTATCTGTCGGAGTAGCGGTTCCAATCCCCACATTCCCGCCGGGTATCAGCCAGATGTTGGGCCAGCCGCTCCAGTAGTTCCAGTCCTTGTTGCAGCAGGGCGTCCCGGTGATGACAAAGGCCAGGTCCATGGAGACCGTCGGTGGATCGATGTAAAGCTCTCTGACCCATGTTATCCCGCCTCCCGTCGGGTCATAGTAGCCCCAGAATGCATCGTCGTAGGTGTTGGTATAAATGGAGGTCTTCCATCCCCAGAATGTGCCGGGCGTGGATATGTCGGCGCTGATGCTCAGCCAGTAGATGGTCCCGTATTCCTGCCAGAAGGGGTCGGTGATGTTGATGATGTTGTACTGGAAGTACATCTCGTGGTCTCCCGGGTACAGGATGTCGGGCTCCGGCTCATACCAGGACTGGGCCCCGAATCCCGCATCGATTGCCTTGAAGTCGGTGATGTAGGCCTCCCACAGCAGCGCCTCCGGAAAGCTGGGAATCCCTCCCTGGGGATCACCGGGGTTGTTGCTCCAGATGGAAATGTAAAAGCCGTGGATGTCTCCCACCAGGTCGTGCCGCCACGAACCCCAGAAATGGATGTCGGTGACCGGCCCGGACTCCGTGCAGTTCCAGTCGTCTGCCAGGATGTTCAACGGCCAGGTGGCGTTGACATCCCACCCCTGGGGGTCCGGCAGCTGGGGAAAATGCATCTTGGAGCCATCTTCCTCCTCCCAGTCGGCAGCGCCCCGCCCCGCCAGCAGCACCGCCCCGGCGGCCGCCAGCAGTCCACACACCGCCACCGCCACTATTCTGTTTTTCATTCTCATTTTTCTACCTCCCTTTTTGTACCTCCCGAGGTGAGGCTTTTTTGTGTGTTCCGCCCCGGCCGTTACGTGCCCCGGGCACGTATGAGAGGGGGTACCAAAGCCGCCACCGTAGATTCTCTTTGTGACCCTCGCATAGAATATGGCATGTCGTTGCAGTGATATGCAGCAAACACGGTGACAGAGGATCACGCACTGGATAGCGTGTTTACTGTTCCATCTCCAAATACTGCATAAGATTCACCCTAGAAATAGTTTGTGCTCTCAACGGCAAAAATGAAAAAAGGGGAAAAAAGAGGGAAAAGGGGCGTGGTGTCAGTGCTCAGGTGGCGTATCTACGGCGTGAAGATGTATTTGGTGTTCCAGACGCCGCTCTCCCTTATCTGGAACTCCAGGTCGCTTCCGCTGCGTATTATCCGCCAGGTACCGTCGTCGCCGGGCTCTCCAAAGTAGAAGGCATCGTCGCTGCCGATTTCGATGTCGCCGTCCACGTCCAGGGTGCTGGTGGGATTGCTGGTCCCGATTCCCACATAGTTGGTGCTAGCGTCGACAAAGAACATATGGGTGTTGCCGGTGGTTTCGATGCGGAAGTCGTAGTTGTTGCCTGGTTCATTAATGACCATGCCATTGTCTGCATAAAGACTGACTCTGTCTACTGCGTTGCCCGAGCCGCTTGGTGTGGTTGCAAATAGCAGTTTTGTGGGCATGTTGTTATCTCCTGGTGTTCCGTCAATGATGCCGTATATTCGTGCCCCGGTTCGGTAGGTGTTTCCATCCCAGCCTTTGTATTCCAGGCTGCCAATCCAGTCTCCGTTCTGTACAAGTTCTCGTGCTCCTTTAGTGCCTCGTGCTCGCATGAAGTTCAACTGAGCTTTCCAGAACACATGGTCAGAGGTGATGGCCTCGTACCACTGAGCTGTGTTTCCCTCATGTTGGGCGTGAATAAATGCAGCTGGATTGTTTGTCCCTATGCCAATTCTCTCAGTGGTTGCATCGACAAAGAACAGATAGCTGTTGCTGCTGCCCTGGACGCGCAGGCTGCCGTTGACATCCAGCTGGGTCTCCGGGGTCTGGGTGTTGATGCCCACGTTGCCCTGGTTGCGGTTGTACATGTGGGGGGTGTTGCTCCAGTAGTTCCAGGCGGGGTTTCCATCGGGCTGCGCCCAGTAGGGCATGTAGTCCACGTAGTCGGTGACCCTGTCGCCCTGTCCATGCGGATTGTACAGGCCGCCGGTGGCCACGTCGTTGGAGGGGTCGTAGGGTCCGGTGGCGTCGCCCCACCAGTTGTAGGTGGCATCCATCTCCTCGGTCAGGTAGCTGAACACGCCGTACTCGGTGTTGCCCATGATGGTGTTGCAGTTTATGGAGATGGTGGCCGGGAACCCGTCGTAGAGGCTGATGCCCCGCCCGTTGCCCGTGATGCTGTTGTACAGGATGTCGATGTCCCGGCTGTCGTAGGGCTGGTTGGGGGTGCCCTCGTAGTAGCCGTCGGCGTAGGCGGAGATGAAGATGCCCGTGGAGCAGTCGTGCAGGCTGTTGTCCTCGATGAGTAGCTCCTCGCAGCAGTCAATCCAGATGGCGCTCATGTCGCCGTGGTGGACCTCGTTGTCCTCTACCACCAGCTGGCCGCTGGCCGCATACATGGACTGCAGGGTGATGCTGGCCCCGGTGGTGTCGTTGATCTCGTTCCCCCTGATTTCCAGACCGGTGAAGTTCATCAGCTCGGTCAGCGAGGGGTCGTACAGGCCGTGGGAGGAGCCGTACCGCTCGCTCTCCGTTCCCAGGTAGATGCCGAAGCCCCAGGCCCCGTTGCTTATGTCGTGGATGTGGTTGTCGAGAATCCTGACGTTGCGCCAGCCGTCGCCGTTGACCGGGGAGTCAATCCAGCCCAGAATCCCCTGGGTTCCGTTCATCAGCTCGAAGCCCTGGATGGTCACGTTGGAGGCGGCCAGGGTGATGCACACTCCGCCGTTGCCGTCGATGACCGGCCCGCTGCCCGCCTGCAGGGTAATCTCCTTGTCAATCACCAGGTTTTCGTGGTAGGTGCCGTCGCCGACCACGATGGTGTCGCCGTCGCTGGCCGCATCGATGGCGTCCTGAATTGTGGTAAACGCTGGCTCTCCGTCATCATATTGGCCGTTCTCGTTGCTGTCGATGTAGATGTGAGCAGTTGGCTGTCCTCCCGGATAGGCGGCGCCCAGCCAGGGCGTGTAATCCACGTTGTCGCTGATGTTGTCTCCCAGGCCGTTGGTATTGGTTGCATGGTAGGGTCCGGTGGCATCGCCCCACCAGTTGTAGGTGGCGTCGACGACTTCAGCATAATCATTTCTGACGCCGTAGAGTGCGTTGCCGTAGATGTTATTATAGTGAATATTTACGGCGGACCCGGTTGTCAGATTGCCGTATACATCGTCGACTTCGTCATAAATGGTGATGCCATGGTCAAATGCTGTTATGGTATTATGAGTGATATTCACATCTAATGTATCTGACGGCCAATAGGTGCTACTCCAGTGTCTTACCAGAATTCCTGATGATGGGGGAGTACCTGTCCCTCCTGTATTACCACCGTCTAACGTATTGCCCTCGATTACCACCGTATCGCTGAGCGGGCCTTCCCACATCATAAGCTGGATACCAGACATGGGGTCCGTGTACGGACCGCCGCTGAACGTAATATCGTTGTCGACAACAGCGATTTGAGAGGACTGCAACTCATAACAATACGACTTGAAATCAATCAAGGCAACATGCGCTCCAACATCTGAGTCCTGCGTGAATGTATTGTTATGCACCTCTATCGCATCGAATGTAATCTCCTCGCCGGGAACGCCCAATCCTGCTATGAAACGGACTGCAGAGCTCCATACCGTATTGGTAAACGTGTTATCATAGATTTCGACGTTCCTCACGGCTGTGTGATTCGCATAGTTCCAGATGTACACGCCGCGACCGTAGTTGGTGAATGTATTATCGTGAACAGTTATGTTTTCAATGTCGAAGTTATTGTCATCGCCGTCTCCGATGTAAATGCCGGATACGCAGGCAGCGAAATCACTGGACTGAACTTCGCCAAACAGGTTACCTGTTGCGTAGAGCCCATTAATCGCCGACCGCAAATAAATACCGGTCCAGAGTCCCTCAAAGGAGGAATCAATGACTCCGAAACCACTCAGCTGTAAACTGTTTGGAGCGAATATGCCGATGGTTCTATTGTATGAAGTGTGCGTCACGGGAACAAAGTCGGTGTTTTCTACCGACAGATTGGCAAATGAAACCGTAACGCGGATGCCATAGGAATTACTGCCGGTTGGATGACCGATATTTGTAAAATCAACAGTATCAACGGCTAAATTTTCAGAAGCTCCTGAAGCGACTTGGATACCTTCAATCAGTTCCGCATCATCGGTTATCTCGAGGTTCTGAATAGTAACATCATTGGCAGACACCGTTATGACAGGTGAGGCAGTGGTTGATTTGATGAACGTCTGGTCATCTCCGGCCCCCATGATGGTCACCGATTTGTCGATGGTGAGCTGCTCATCGTAGGTCCCCGCTGCCACGATGATAGTGTCGCCATTGCTGGCTGCATCGATGGCCGACTGGATGCACTGGAAGGTGCTCTCGCCGGTGTCGTAGACGCCGTTGTCGTTGGCATCGATGAACACGTTGAACTCTCGCTGGGATCCTCCCGGATAGGATGCGTCCAGCCACGGCGTATAGTCAACCTGGTCGCTGACCTGGTCTCCCGTGGCACACGTGTTCGTCGTTGCATGGTAGGGTCCGGTGGCATCGCCCCACCAGTTGTCCTCGGCATCCAGGGGTCCGCCCGTGCACGTGCTTTCTACGTCGATGCCGTAGCCGTTGCCCTCGAAATTGTTGTGATAGATGGAGCCGCCCGGCACTGCATAGGGGCCGCCATAGGAGCCTCCAGAGCTGCCGCCGTAAACGAAAATGCCTGCCTGCTCGCAGTTCACCAGGTCATTGTTGTACATGTCCAGGGTGTCCAAATCCCAGAACTGGAATCCCTGGCCCTCTCCGTACAGGCCGAGAGTAACCGTGTCCATGACGTTGTCGTAGATGTTGACCTCCTGTGCATGATTGATCTCTATGGCTGCCCAGTGGTAGTCGTCGCTGCCGTGGCCGCCGATGTTTTCCACCACATTGCCGTACACGTTGACCACGGGTGTCTTGTAGGTGTAGTTGCCACGGAGGGCCACGGAGCCATCGCAGTCATGGATGTAGTTGTCTGCAAATGTAATCTCCGTCATGGGATACTCGGTGCCACCGTAGGGCGGCCCGGCATAGCTGCCATCGAGGTCCATCACGTACCAGGACCAGATGTCCTTGAACTCTGTGCTGGTGATGCTGAACGTGCCGGCGAGTTTGTTGCCGCTCATGCCGCCGCGGCCCACCACTTCTTCGCCGTCCAGTACGCAGTTGTCCATGACAAAGTCACTGACCATCTGACCGTTAGCCATATACAAAATAGCTTCGCCAGAGCCGGGTTTTGCATCACCCTTCAGGTACAGATTTTCCAGGGTGACCCCGTCGATAGCCGCAGCGTCGTTGTCAAACAGTATGCCCCCGTCGATAACCGGCCGCTCCGTGTCGTCACCGTGGATAACCAGGTCGGTGTGCCCGTTTGTGATGGTCACTGTCTCGGCGTAGGTGCCCGGATACACATAGATGTGGTCGCCACTGCCGGCAGCATCAATGGCGTTCTGTATGTAGGTGTAGTGGTCATTGGTGACTGTCCAGTCCACGGGCAGGTACCAGATGTTGCCGGCAATCTCGGTGCTGGCATCGCTGGGATTCCGCTCGGACGTGTAGAAGAGGTAGGTATCTCCGTTGTTATCGGTGAATCCGGTAGGCCACATGTCAATCCAGGTGTTGCCACCGTATTCAGCGGCGGAAATCATCACCTCGGTGCCGGCGGAGAGCAGCGTGCTGAGGTCGGTTCCCACCTTGGCTTTAATCCACTGCTTCGGGCTGACCCACGGTGCATAAGCACAGACATAGGTGCTGTCAATTTTGTATATCGTCGGATCATAGGGGCCGGATTCGGTGGCTGAATCAATCAGTGTCCAGGAACTACCGTCCCATTCGTGGATATCCTGGTCCCCGCTGTCTGCTCGGACGAAGTAGAGATTGGTGCCCTCCACAAAAAACTTGGCGGTGCCGTAGTTATCGGTGATATCGTATTCTGAACTCCAAGTGGACCCATCGTAATATTTGCTGTTCCAGTCATTGCCCTTCTGATAGGCTATCCAGAGGTCTCCGTCACAGGTGGTGGCTGCAAAGTGTGCTGATCCGTCGGGCAACATTCCGATGCCCGCCGATGACGATATGTTGACCTCCGTCCAACTACTCCCGTCGGTGGTGCTCCAGGCATAGAGGGCGCAGTTGCTCCCCATATCGATGGAGGCAAAGGCCCACACCTCGCCGTCGAAACAGGCGGCATCGGTTTCACCCAGATAGATGTTGGCGTTGTTTGTTCCAGATATCAGCGTGGGGGTGGCAGTCGCCAGCCCGTCCACCGTAGACGCCTTCTGGTAGTAAATCTTGTAATCATGGGTGTCGGGGTTGCCAGTTGCATAGGTATCGGTCACCGTATCCGACCGTCCGTAGAACAGCCAGTAATCCGTTCCGTCGTAGATAATGGACTGCCCCCGCTCGTAGTAAGTGTTGCTGGTCACCTGCTCCGGCTGGCTGACGTCGATGGTATCGGCATCTGCCGCCTGTACTGCAAAAGCCATCAGTGCTATCGCCGCTAGGGCTATCGCTCCAACTAAGAGCGTTCGTTTTCCACAATAGTGCGCTTTCTCTCTCTTATTCATTGTTTTCTGCATTTTATGCGCCTCCGGCCTAGGTAACGGATTCTTTGCTTAAAATAGTATTGCATAATATTTATAGGGCAGGGTATGGGAGATATCAATAACTAATTGATTATAATCTGCTATCAATAAATATTTCCTTCAGCGCCCCCTGCCATCCTTTTTCCCGCCCAGAGAGGTAATTACGGGCAGTAGCCCCGTGCATCACACCTTCTTGACCTGGCTCGGGGGCAGGATGAGGTCCAGGGCGAACCTGCCGTCCAGGAACTCCTCCTCCAGGAACTCGCCCAGCAGGCTCCAGGTCTCCCCGTACAGCCCCGGGTACTGGTCCTGCCGGTAGACCACGTGCAGGGTGACCTCCACCCCCTCCCCCGCCCCATACTCCTGGGTGAGGTTGCCCAGGACGTGCACCAGCAGGTTGGTCTCATTGGTGTTGTACAGGGCCAGGGAGGTGTACTCGCCTATCTGGCTGTCGCTGTTGCCCACCACCCGCACCACCTCCCCGGTCACCCGGAGGGTGTCCCCCGCCTCCGCCCCCTGGATGGAGCTGAAAATGGTCAGGTTCTCCTCGTCGATGCTGTAGCTCAACGCCTGGTAGAACTCCTGCACGGTCATGTCCACCACCGGTCCCTGCTCCCCGTTGCCGCCGTTTCCGCCCAGATGGTCGGCCAGCAGCAGCCCGGCCACAAAGCAGGCCACCGCCACTATCACCATGATGCCTACCACCACCGGTGGGGACAGCGGACCCCGGGAACCCCTTTCCCCCTTGGGCGCCGGCTTCCTCTCCCCGGGAGCCTCCCTTTCCGGCGCCTCCACTGGCCTCCGGAGGGGCTCCTCCCGCCCCGTCGCCTCCCCCGCCCGTTTGATGTGGCTGCCGCAGTGCACGCAAAACCGGGCGTCCTCCACGTTCTCCCCGCCGCAGTTCTGACAATAGACCATAGTTCTCACCGGTGTAACATAGTGGTAACTAAAAATCTTTCCCCGACACCACACGGGGGGTTACTGGTCTACGATTTAGTGGAGGTTGTCCTGTTTCCGTGCCGCCCGGCCGGGATGGCAGCTGGTGGTGAGGGAAACCCGCGGGTCCCGGGGAGGGTAAACCCTGATTTTTTTCCAGGGGGATGCTTTTGCTTCCTCTACCGGCTCGAGGCTATATCTCCATTTGGCCCTCAGGAGGAGGGGGCACCCCCTCCTTTTTTCTTCTCTGCATAGGCCTATGGATCACGGGTGTGGAGGCGGCTCCCGTAGCTGCTCGTCCTGCTGCTTTTCTCGGGTAACAAGACCTCGGATGGAATCAGCCAGGAGATCCTAGGGGGACTCTTTTCAGCGTCACCAAAAAAAGGGGGGAGGGCGTGGTGGGTGATGATGGGGCTGGTGGCGGCATCCCGCCGTCATACCACACGATTTTTTTTCTGGAGACCAGGAACGATAGGTCGCCCCTAGACAGGGAGGGGTATCCATCTATCGCCGAACTGCTCCCGCATCAAAAAATTCGTCTTCTGTTTTCCCTTCGTGGTGGCCCGGTAGATAATGGTGGGCCGGTGGTTGGCATTGAGCCTCTCTATTTCCAAGCGGCTTAGGAACCCCTGAAGCACCAGTTTCTGGAGAGTGGTATATATGGTGCTGTAGGCCCGGGGGTAAAACATGTCGGCTAACTCACGGGCCGTGATCCCCGTGGGATACTCGTTGGCCACTATGATCACGAGGCGGTGGGAGAGCCGAAAAGGCTCCAGGTCGTAGATATAGGTGGTATCATCTGACATGATTCGACCTCCGGGGGAAACCGGGGGGAGAGCTCTTCCCAGCGGGAAGACTCCTATACTAGTATAGACATGAACAAAAGGTTTATAAACACTTCGCCCTTTTCGTTTTATGGCACACGATCGGTCCCAGGCGACCAGGGTAACCGTCAACAAACCTTCACTCATCCGCCTGATTAAATCATCGTTGCAGGACCTCATTGGCCACATCGAGGGTGAGGAATGGGAAGAGGCAAATAAGTCTCTCATGGACTTCACCAAATTCGTTCAGATGCGCATCGGGATGACGGGGCAGGATACCAAGGAACTCCATGACGATATTAATTGGCTGGGTGTTATCATACGGGACCCGTATGACTCATGGGGTGGCTACATCGGAACTATGAAAAGAGCGTCATGCCGGGAAAAACTGGATGTTATCGTTAAGATGCTTGCGGGCTTTGGTGTTTACATTGGGCAGACCTTAATTCTTGAAGAGAAGACCCAGGAAAACCTGCTCGGCCTCCTCCATCAGTTCAACGACATCCTCGACACCCTCTCCGTCCAGTTCGTGGAGCAGGACATCGGCAAAGAAGAACTTTTGGGGGTGCTGAAACAACTCCGGCAGGCAGCCAGCACCTACCCTATCTCAGACAACAACCTCATACTCCTTCAGAGACGCCTTCTTCGCTCCATTAATGACACGCTGGCTGCCATGAATGCCGTCAACGTCGAGCAGCCAGGCAAACTAACCTTCAAAGACTTTGCTTACGCCAGTGCCAACATGCAGTATATGCTGAATGACTTCCTGCTGGCATTAGATGACCCCCGGTATCGGCAGCAGGCCCTCCAGGACATCGCCGACCACGAGGACGATTCTGACTGCACGAAAACCAAGGAGGTTCCACCTCCTACCCCCGACGCGGAGTCACCGACCAATAACCGGGACCCTACTGCATAGAATCATGCGGAGCAGCGATGGCCATCACACCCCCTCAAGTCTCCTCACATCCTCCCCTGCTGACTACGTACACGTCAGAAGACTATTTTCCACTCCCTCACATCCTATCATACCCCCCGGCATTTGTCCCCCTTTCACACATGCTACCCATGGTGCCCCCTCCGGGGAAACCAGAATACATGGCCCCTCGCATCTCCCGGTTTTCCACAGTTGTTCTCCCCCCCACAGGACTAGTATGAGTCTCATCTGACACACTATGCCCTGATGGACAGCCAGCACTCTTCTTTCCAAACAGCGATGCACGTGGTCATCCCCATGCACCATCAGGATGCCATCCTGTACCACCCAGACATCCCGGGGGATATCTCCCCCCCTTCCTCCTTTGTCCCTTCTCTAGCCGCCCCCCATCTTAAATGGCAAGACATATCTTACATTAATGAAGGACATGGCGGTCACCACCATGAGCTCCCGGGGACAGATTGTCATCCCCACCCGGACCCGAAAAGGGTTTCGCCGGGGGGACAAATTCATCGTCATTCGAGATGGCCACCGACTGATAATGAAACACGTCAAAAACCTTGACAAAAACTTCGAGGAGGACCTGGAGTTTGCCCGCCGGGCCGGGGAAGCCTTCAAGCGATACATGGGGGGCGAGTTCAGGGAAGCCGAGGGTGAACAGTTCCTGAAAATTCTCGAAGAATGGTAACTGTTGCCTATGACCAGCGATTGGAAAAAGCAGTCAGAAAGATAAAGGACAAGGAAGTGAAGGAAAGGGTCAAGAGGCACATCAGGAAAATCGTGAACAACCCCCACGTGGGGAAACCCATGCGGTTTGCCCGGAAGGGAACCAGGGAGATATACGTACCGCCCTTCCGGTTATCCTCCGTCTACCTCCAAGAAAAAGACACCCTGGTATTCCTGGATTTTTACCATAAAGACACACAGTACAACACTTTTTTGCCACCTCGCCCGGAGAATCCCACCCACCTGTTTCCACATGTGTCCATCTCCACCAGCCCTTCAACACCCCGGGGACAGGCTGCGGTTCCCTATCAGTTCGTACCATACACGCAATCCATTTATTTTTTCTTCAGTGCCTGCGTGAAGTCATCCACAAATTTTTTGATGTCATGCATATCCTCACGGAGTATTCCGTAGAGCACTTCATCGTCAACTTCCCAGTAGATATGCACCAACCGGTTTCTAAATTTGGCCATCTCCACCAGCTGTTCAACAAACTCTTTATCCAAAAAACCTGCTTCTCCCATGACGCGGAAGGTATCCGCATAATCGTTGGGCACCCTCAGTTTATTTTTCGATATGACATGGGTGCACATGTCGATTTCTGCCTCTATGGCCACGATGAGAAAATATTTGGCGCTGGCCACGAGATGCGGATTGGACACAAACTCGTCCCTGGGTAGATCCGCCAGTTCCCCAGTCTTTCCACTGCATTGAAAACTTCAGAGGATAGCCTGGTTATTTTTTCTTCATCAAACAGTGCCAAGGATTTCCCTCCGGTAGTTTCTGTGGTGGAACTCGAAGTCGTGATGCTCAACCAGGGTTCTGCTTTCAAAACTGCACCGGACGTCGTCATCCCTGCTAAACAACAGGTGGCCCTTCTGCACCACCTGGAACCTGAACGGCAGAGGTGCGTGGTTCACAACCCGGACGTCCACGGGATATCCCAGCGCCTCCTCCGCCACCCTCTCCAGTCCCAATTCGTACCGCAGGCACTCCCTTTTACCGACCTCTTTTTCCAGGTACATGGCGACGTCGATGTCCCGGAAGTCTCCCTCCACAAATGAGCCATGCAGGTAGGCAAAGACAATCTCTTGTCTCTTCTTCAGCATAGCTGCCAGACGCGTCCTTATCCGTTTTTTGTCGCCCGGGGGCAGGCTGTACATTTTCACCTCCCCGTTCCGCTGCGGGAAGGACCGCGATTGCCCTGTCATCTCGTACCATCAATTCAGTCAGTTTATATAAACATGTCCTTTGCCCCCGTTCCCCATGCCGCTCAGGACACGGTGATGCTCCGGGTGACGGTGTCCGTCAGCCCGTCCTGGTTGCGCACGGTAAGCTCCACCGTATAGGTACCCGGTTCCTCGAACACATGCCAGGCCTGGTTGAGCCACTGAGCATTGCCGATTTTTACCTCCCCGCCAGACAGACGCTCTACGGCTGCCTCCCCCCCGTCGTCCAGGGGCCACCATCCCGCCAGGCCCTCCCCGGGCGGCCCGCCGGCGTAGCTGTCTGCCACCTCCTGCGCGGTGAGCGCCCGGTTGTAGAGGCGCACCTCCCTCAGGGTTCCGTTGAACCACCGGTCGGCTACCCCCCCCAGGGTCAGGGTGCCCGCTCCCCCCGTCAGGCGGTCCCCCCCGCTGTCAAACCTGACCAGGTTTCCGTCCCAGTAGAGGAGGAACTGTCCCCCCTGGTAGGCGGCCGCCAGGTGGTGCCAGTCCCCCGCCTGGAAGGGAATCACCGTCCAGGCCGCCCGCCAGGTGTCCTGCCGCACCACGAAATACAGGCGGCTGTTGCTGTGCTTGTAGAGCACCACGTAGCCCCCGTTGCCTGCCCAGCGGAACCATTCGTGGTCCCGTCCGTCGTCGTGGTCGAAGTGGGGCCGCAGCCACAGGTCGATGGTGAAGCTCCCGTTCATCTCCAGGGGGGCCCGCAGGCGCTGCCCCTCGGCCAGGGTCAGCCCGGTGATGGAGCCCTCCATGTTTTCTCCCTCCGCCTCCCACTGCCAGTCGACGAGGCGCCCGTAGGGGGTGGAGGCGGTGCTGGTGAACACCACCTCCTCCCCCGCCGCCGGCTGCCCGGGGGACAGGGTGACATTCGCCCGGGGTGGCAGCCCATAGTACAGATAAGTCCGCTCGTGAATTTCGGTGAGGATGTCGCTGTCCATGTCCCCGATGACTACCCCTATGTCATGTTGTTCAAGGAACCCGGGGTCGGAGCCGTTGCTGCGGAGAAAACCCCGCATGTGATTGGGAAGAGCCAGGCCATACCATGGCCAAAAGTCCGAGCATATGGTATGTACGCCGCTGACCGCGGAAAAAACCGCCGCTTTTTGAGGCTCAATGGCTGCCTTGTCAAAGGAATGCCAGGGGTCCGTATAGTCATCCCGGTGCTCGTTGAGCCACATATACCGGCTGAACTCCTGGTCGCTTATCGCCTGGTAGTAGTCCTCTTGTCGTTGTTCGGCACCAGCTAGCATGGCCGCTGTCAGACACAGCATGCCCGCCACGGCCAGGGACCCCCCCTGGACCACCCATTTCTTTCCGGGATGTTTCCAGCGCTCTGCCCCGAGGTGGAATCCCTGATGCACGAGATATCCCACTTCTGCCAGTCCCACACCGGCCAGGAGTGCTACACATAAAAAGGTGTAGCTGAAGAAGCGGTCGTACAGGATGGGCAAACCGAATCCATAGGTGTCGTAGGCAAAGATAGCCACGATAAACCCCGTGGTGGCTATCGGCAGACCCCGCAGCAGGGCCCTCCCCTTCCACAGTGCCACGAAGGAGCCCAGGAAGAACAAGGCCCATACGATCAGACTCATCGTTTCCAGTTGGAGGGTTATGGACGACAGGTGGGATACATATTTTTCTCCAAAAAATGCGTTTATCCCCTGGACGAAAAAACGCTGGGGAATTACCAGGTAGGCGACGAGGAAGGGAGCCAGCGTGGCCAGCGCCAACAGCCCCGCTTCTCGATATCTTTTATCCCAGGGCAGCATGACGGCGTGGCTCACCAGCACGACAACCATGGCTACCGCAGAGGGGGGGTGCATCACCGCTGCGAACAGCACGACGAGCGCTATCACTGGATATCTGTAGATGTCCTTTCTCTGAACGGTAAGGATTACAACCAGGGTCAAAAACAGTCCCAGGGACAGGGGAACGAGAAACGAGGGTCCCAGAAACCGAACGGTGGTGGGAACAAAGGCTACAAAAAAAGCCGCTCCCCATCCATACCCCCTTTTGTGCTCTTCACCCCAGGCGAAAGCCGCCAGTCCCGTCAGCACAGCCAAGGTAGCCGGCAGGAAAAGAAACACCGTCCGCAAGGAAACCCCTGACAGCCAGCGGAAACAGCCCAGGAAGGCGTGGAATCCGATCTCGGGATTCACCGCTTCCTCCTCCCCCGTCAACGGGTTGGGAAAATCGAGGGACCCCGCCTCCATGAATCCCCGCGTATATCCCCAGTGTATCCATTCATCAGCATGCAGGGGAAGCGTGTACTCCTCTACACTATGGGGCAGATAGGTCATATAGGCGATAAAGGCCAGGATGCAGACCAACAATATAGTCATAAGAACCTGTCTCCCCCGGGGCACCACCCTCACCCATGTGGTAACATCTGGTTTTCTCCCAATCATGCCTGCCAGGAGAGGAATCACTCCCACCACTGCCACCAGAAAAAAAAGGAGAGAGGAGGTGACCGGCAGGAACAACGAGCACAGCATGGTCAGACCCGTTACCCCCACCGCCCCGAGGCCCAAGCCCCAGGCAGCTCGCCCGGCTATGGACATGTGGGGCCACAGCAGCCAGCCCCATACATATCCGGGGAAACCGATGAGGGCAACCCCAGCCAGAAACCGGAGGAGTTCAGTAACCGCCATTGCACCCTAGTATTTAACCGTCCTTTAAAAAGATTGCTTACCATCGGCAGTCCCCTGTCACCACCTGTCCCAGAGAATTCCTATCCCCTCTGGATAGCCCCCGTTTGTAACGTGATGTACCGTCTGAGGTCCATGAGCCCCCCATTTTTCTCCCCCTGCGTATCATCACACCGAGAAAACTATGTTCTTATTGCCCGTTTACTCATCAGACCTCCGGTGACTCCCTCACCGTCACCCAGAGATGAATCTCCCGATACGCGCCCTCCAGCCTCTCCCTCCTCTCTCGATAGTCCTGTCCCGTTTGGAAGGATTCAGTATCCCCGGTGAACAACAGGAAGGCCACCTTGTACCTGCCGGGAGAGGAGAGGACAAACTGGTAGGGCTCCTCCCACTGGGGTGTCCATTCTCCCTCCACGTCCACCTTGGTGTGGTTGAGAGCCACCCTCCAGGAGTCCAGAAACCACAGGTTGAGGATTTCTCCACTATTTACCCAGGGAGCATCCCGGAGGAGGCCGTGGTTGTCTCCCGCCACGTCCACCAGCCGCCCCCCGTACCCCCGGGTGCAGTCCCAGCGGCTCACCAGCCCATCCTCTACCGCCCCCCCCTCCGCCAGCCCCTCCACCTCCCCCGGGGTGAGCGCCCGGTCGTACAGGCAGAGGCTCTCCAGGGAGCCGTGGAAGGAGCTGCCCCTGGCCGTGCCCACGTAGAGGGGGGCGGTGGAGTGGCTGAGGGCTCCGGCGGCCCACCGGGTGGCCACCCGGGTTCCGTTGACGTAGAGTCCCATCTCGCCGGAGGATGCATGGTAGGAGGCGGCTACCGCTGTCCATCCGGACATGTTGTGCTCCGCGGTGAGGGCTATCCAGCCACTGTCGTCCGCCTCCTCTGCCCCCGGGGCATACAGGGAGAACCGGAGGCCCTGGCCGGAGAGCTCCAGGGAGAAGCAACCGTTTTTTTCCAATAAACCGCCGGGTGTGCCGGCGCTGGCATTCACCCGGGCGGCCACGGTCAGCCCCCGGGTCACGTTGAGGCTGTCATGGTGGGGAATCTCCACCCTGCTGGTGGTGCCGTGGAAGTGGAGGTAATAGGAGTAGTTGACCTGCCACACCTCCACCGTGTAGTTCACCGCTCGGTGCTCGTGGTTGGCGATGCCCACCAGGACCCGCCCCGCCTCCCCCGCCGTCAGGTTGGTGGGGTAATTGTCCGCCGTCCCCCCTGGTCCCAGGATGTAGAACTCGGTGAAGGCCTCCCCCTCCTGGGGGGTGACAATGACGTACACCAGCAGGGCCCCGGCCACCACGATGGAGACGGCCAGCCCCAGGGTGAGGGCCCGGTCCAGCCGGCTTTCCCCCCGGGGCCAGGTCAGGGTTATCTCCAGGCGGAAGCGCTCCCCCACGGGTAGGGCCCGCCACCGATGCCAGCCCACGGCGGCAGTGATGGCCACCCAGGCGGTGAGGCTGACCAATATGGGCTCCAGCTGGATTCCCCAGGGGGTGTAGTTGAGAGCCAGGCCGATGAGGGGAACGATGGCGATGGAGAGTCCGAAGCTCAGGGCTATTCGTTCTATGATGCTGAGATCCTGCTGTCGGGGAAAAAGGGACAACACCAAGAGGTATCCCGGGATAAACAAAATCAGGGGCAGTCCTATTATGATGCGGCCCGGTAGATCTAGGAGTACAACCGGCAGGAGGGCTATATTCCATACTATACATATTATAATATCGAGTGGAAAGTGTGCCCATTGTATTTTCAGATCCACAAACAGGTATGTGAATATTTTCATTTAATAGTTGCGTCAGGGTCTCCTCCCTTCATTTTTGGCCATCTATGGGGACTCCGTCGGTTTCTTTTTTGACGCCGGCGGCATAAGAGGCTGGCCTAAAGTGATTTTTACTGAAAAACCCATCTTCACTAGATATATTTTATACCCTGCAGTCCGAAGCATTTATATACCTTTTTTGCTATATAGGCTTGGAGGCAAAACATGAACCCAAAAAACCCAAAAAAAGCAAACAAAATATTGATAACGATGCTGATCGTAACGGCGCTGACATTGACCTCCGTAACGCAGTTGTTGCCGGTTCAGGCACTTGACGTGTCTGATGGTCCGACAATAACTATAGGCGATCCATCCTACGAAGGGATGGCCCCGCCCATAAGTTACGAAGGGTCACTCTGCGACTACGATGGACCACTGGAGGACGCTATCTGGGTGAACTACACCACGCCGATAAACATTTCGGTGATGGGATACGACGACTACGGAGCTGGATCCAGTAGACTGTGGTACCGCGTGTGGTGGTTTGGCGACGGATGGATTTCGTCTGCCGGCTACGGCAACGGATGGGTGCCCACCTCTGATGAATTCGTAGAAATAACCATGGAAGACTTTGGTACAGACCACCCCTGCTGGCATAAAGTAGAATCGTACTACATCAACGAAACTGGCGTAGAGAGCGAGCACACCAGCATCTGGTTCTATCTGGACCCCGACCCACCGGCTACTAGCATCGAATTTGAAGACTACTGCGATGACGGTCTGGGCGGCATCTGTATCAATGCAAACAGTACCGTGTATCTGGATGCCTGCGAGACCTGGAACATCGAAGACTACAGCTGCCCCACGGGCGTGAACTACACCATGTACAACATCACCCACGTTGCGAGCGGTAACTACACCGGATGGATACTCTACGACGGCAGTGTCAACCTCAGCTTGCTGGAGGAGGACTGCGAACACCAGATTGAGTACTATTCCGTGGACAACTTCGGCTACGAGGAACTTCCGCACAACGTTGCAACTTTCTACTTTGACAACACCCCGCACAGCATTGTAAGCTACGATGCAACCGCAACATATGAAGAGGATGTTAATGCTAACTATCCGGACAGACAGCCACTCTACAAAGCCAAAAACGAGACCGGCGGCTGTGTCAACATCACGGTGACCATTGACCCCTCGGCGGACTGCTGCGGCAATGAATCAGCCATAGTGAAGCTGCTGGTCACCCGACCTGACCCTGAGGCTCAGGAGGGCTATGTGGACATCATGGTCTACATGAACCAGCTGGGAACTACCAACACCTACTACTTCAACTGGTGCAATGACGACGTCATTGATATCCGCTGCAACAACCTGATGGAGGACAATACTCTGTATCCGGGCACCTATTACTTCGACATCATCGTCGAGGACTGCCTGGGGAACCAGAACATCACGTCTGACTACTTCCTGATAAAACCCCTCTGCGATGTCGACATCATCGAGCTGCTGGAGCCCGATCCGTCTATCTGGCATCCTGAAATGCCCACCGCGGTGAAAGCCGTGATCAAGAACAACGGCATTCTGCCCGTCGATGGCCCGGTCAACGTCCATCTGCAGATTTACGAGGAAACCGAGGTTCCGCTGACCGACTACTACTGCTTCGACATGGAAGAGTGCATCGTTTCCGGCATGTGGGAAACCATCAGCTGGGACGACGGACCCTCCTTCGATACCTGGACCTGGACCGAGAAGCGCAGCCATTCCCCCACCCACAGCTGGCATTCCCAGCCTGATAGCATAGAGAACTATGAGGCATATTCCCGCGACAGCCTGATTCTCGCCAACGGCACCCAGGGACTCTACATCCCTGAGGAAGTAGAGTATCAGGGCAAGACCTACCAGGTACTGCTCGACTTCTGGCACTGGTGCGAAGGTGAGGCCCACGGTGGTGTGCCCCTCGACTTCGGTCAAGTCAAAATACGCTATTGGACTGGCTCCGCCTGGAGTACTTGGAGAGCTCCGTCCTCTGCGGCGAAATACTACAACACAAACGGTGAGTGGGAACACGTACAACTGGACATTACAGGCTGGCTCGGTTATGACGATGCTCCTATAAATCGTGACCCCACAATCCTGGGCAAGTGGATTCAGGTCAACTGGACTTGGGTATCCGATGCTACCGACAATCGCGAGGGCTGGTACATTGATGACGTGTGCATAAAGCTCCGCACCGGCTCCCCGCAACCGCTGGTCTTCCAGGGCTACAAGTACGTGTACGACCTCGACCAGAACGAGACCAAGGTAATCGAATTCCCGCTGAACTTCACTCCCAAACCCGATACCTGGTACTACTTTGAGATCTACTCCGACCTGCAGTGCTGCCAGTACCAGGGAGACTGCCTGGGTGACTACGACGGGCCGGCAGACGTGAACGGTGAATGGGTCATGGACCCACGGACCAAAACCGAATACTGGGATCCGTACAACGGTGTGAACCACAGCCTGTACTTCGGTGACGTCTGCGATGCTGCCATCAACTACGTCAAAGCCCCATCCGACTTGTTACTGGACCATACCTCATTTGAGGGCTACGTATCTGTACCCATAGAGGTCGAGGTGGAAAACACCGGCACTCTGACCGAGGAAGTTCCCGTTACCGTCAAGGTGCAGGAAGCACTCACCAATGTCATCTTCTTTGATGACGTGGAGAGCGGCGAGCTCGACGGCTGGGGTGCACCCGGCATGTGGGTAGCAGGCGAAGAACTCTACGAGAACCAGTGGACCATCACCGACGACGACTACTACAGCCCGGTACATTCGTGGTTCCTGGAGCCCCGAGAGGAGGGTATTGGACAGGCCAAGATGTGGGGCCCCATCGAGAAGCCCTACGACATTCCGGGCGGCTTGAAATGGGAAGCCAACATCAAGTTCAATCTACCTCCGGGATACAACTATGGAATCGGCGCCATGCCGGTGATGCTGGGTACCAACTATTTCTGGGACTTCGGTATTTCTATTGATGCAAACTATGAAACCGATGAGGATCCCGACTACGACGTTGACCGTGTCTATCCCTGGAATGGACAGACTGGCTGGTTCCATTTCGATGCCGACGAGTTCATCCGCACCCATGACCTGTACTGGGAAGAGCGATATAATCCATCCAATTATCCCGAGTACGAGCCATTCTTCAACGATTCAGGCGGCTTTGACAGCCTTGATGACTTCCTGGACTTCATGAAGTACCGCTACGAGGACCAACTGGGGTCTGAGAACTTCGACGAAATGACCTTTGGTTTCTTGGTCGCAGCGCCGGATGGTCTCGAGAGTGACCAGGGCTTCTGGTTTGACGACTTCAAACTGTACAACCAGTACGCGGGAGCAGTGGTCTGGCAGGAAACCAAGATTGCCAAGGGCGCCAAGGAAAGCGACGGTACCTATGACGGCCTCGAACAGGGAGAAAAAGAGATTCTGGAATTCACCTGGAATGCCACGGAGTACTGCGACTACATCATCACCGCCGAGGTAGACTTGGACTGCGATGCCGATGCCAGCAACAACATGGACCAGACATCCACCCGCATCCACGAGCACATCTACGAAGTCGGTGAATACGAGAAGATCATGTTCGAGGATAACACCTGCAAGGAAGACAATAACTGGCATATCGTGGAAGAATGCTCGCTGTGCCCAGATGACCAATTCTGGTGGTGCGGTGACGATGCAACCGGTCTCTATGCGCCAAATTCCAACGACGTACTAATGATTAATCATACCTTCAACATGACTGATGCTCTATCTGCCACTCTGACTTTCGACGAATATTACGCCATCGAAGACGAATATGACTACGGTTATGTAGAAGTGAGCAACAACAGTGGTGAACACTGGTTTGTTATTCGCTTCAAATCCGCGTCTGCCACTGGTGTTTCAGAAGATTCTGCAGGGTTGCCCGAGTGGGCAACTACGTCGCTCCTACTTGAACCCGGTGCGGTATTGGAGAGCGAGTACACCGGTACTGGATTTGCTCAGCCAGCAACGTTCTTCACCGATGAAATGCAGTTCCGCTTCCGCTTCTATTCTGATGAATCTGCAGAGTGGAAGGGCTGGTACATCAATGACGTAGTGCTTGATATGACTACAGCTACGGGTACAGAAACACTGTTTGAAGACGACATGGAAGACATTGATTCGTCTCTAGAGAACTGGACAACCATGGGCGCTTGTATTGGCAACCACTGGCACAACGAGAGCACCTTTGGCGATGGCACCGATGCTCCCTGGTGGTGGAACGGTGAATACAGATACTGGGAAGTACTTGGTCTGGGTGCTGGCTTTGAATGGCCAGAAACTCAGGCATGGCCTGCTATTGCTGACTGGCCTGACTTTGTGACCTTCGAAGACAACGCTGGTGATGGAGAAATTAACACCCGATACACGTTCGGCGGACCAGAACACATGCTGAGCTTTAACTCTGGATCTAAACCGGACCAAGAAGACGACTGGTGGAATGTGACCATCCAATTGCCTGTCAGCAGTTACATAGAACTACAAGTTCCGGTATGGTTCTGGCGCGACACTGCAAACTATGCTGATGGTACTGAAATATGGATTGGTGTAACTGACGGCACCGACACTCTGTACTTTGGTGGTCCACCTGGCAGTGGATACACATACAACGATGCTTTGAGCTACTGTGTATTCCCCGGTGTTGGCATGATATACCCCGACGTTATCGCTGGAGGAGGTGGTTTCTTCAGCATCTGGGCACCGTACGTATTCGACATCTCGATCTTTTCGGGCCAGGAGATAACCTTCTTTGTGCACTGGAACATGGACGTTGCCAACCATTGGACTGGATTCACATCGGAGTATCCATTCCAGATAACGGCGATGACACCCGGCTCCCAATCTATCCCGTACCAGCAATACTATCCGAATGTCGACGAGAAGGTCATCTACGAATATGACCTGACCAAAGCCTTCGAGGCCATCCTCCACTTCGACCAGAACTACTCGTTTGCCGACGCCAACGACCTGGGCTACGTGGAAATCTCCACGGACGGTGGAGAGACCTGGCAGCCTATACTGGTGAACAGAGGCAGCAGCGGCGGCTGGATACCGGTAACCCTGGACATATCCAAATACGCTGGTGGCGATGTGCCCGTACAGATCCGCTGGAGATTCGTCTCCGATGGGTCCGGCCAGGACTACGGCTGGATGTTCGACAACATGTGGATTGACGGCAAAGTCGACTACAAGGCACCCACCGTAACCCATACCCTGAACCCGGCGACACCCAACGGCAACAACGACTGGTATACCACTGACGTGACGGTCACCCTCACCGCTTCCGACAACATCAAGGTGGACACCATCAAATACCGCATCGATGGCGGCAGCTGGCTGACCTATACCGCGCCCTTCACCATTGGCATCGAGGGACAGCACACCATTGACTACTACGCCATCGACAGCGTAGGCAATGCTGGCGATACAGGCAGCGTAACGTTCAAGATAGACAAGACCAAACCCACCGCAAGCATCAACGTACCGCAGTCTGGCTACATCTACTTCTTCGGTCGCGAGCTGATGCCACGCCTTATCTTCAAGGATAAGGCGCTGATTATCGGTGGCCTGACCGCAGAAGCCTCTGCCAGCGACGCAACCTCCGGTGTCTACGTGGTGAAATTCAACGAAGACGGAACCACCTTTGGCGAAGATACGACCTCTCCCTACACCGCACAGCTGCCCTTCTCACTGTTCCAGGCCCACGAACTGACCGTAACCGCTGAAGACAGAGCCGGCAATACCTACACCACCAGCGCCGTACCGTACTTCAAGATCTTCTAAGTACGGAACGACACAACCACAACCACCCCTCTTTCCCCTCTTTTCCCCTTTTTCATTTCTTGTTTGTGAGAACATACCAGTATCTTGCAATCGATACACTTTTAAAGCCAGAGGATATAAAGATAATAAGGTGGAATCTATGCAAAACAAGAAACACATACGACCAGTATTTGCTGTTCTCCTCGCAGCAGCGCTATTGTTGGCAGCAGTAACCGTTCCATCTTCTTCTGCCAATGGCAATCAGCCGCCGGTCGCCGATTTTTACTGGGAACCAGAGGAAAACATTACCTCCGGTCAAACCGTTCAATTTTATGACAACAGCACCGACCCCGATGGCACCATCATAGCCTGGCAGTGGGATTTCGATGATGGCACGACGTCCACACAAAAGAATCCGTCGCATGTGTTTGGGGATAACGGTAATTACGATGTCAATCTGACGGTCATTGACAACAATGGCTCAATCGATTATGTGGTTAAGCGTATTACCATCCAGAACCAGCCGCCGGTGGCTGATGCCGGTCCGGACCAGATGGTCAACACCACGGAGGTGCATTTTGATGGCAGGGCCTCTAGGGACCCTGATGGAACCATTGAATCCTATGCCTGGCATTTTGGCGATGGCGTGATGGGTAGCGGAGCCACGGTTACCCACGACTATGAGGAAGATGGGCAGTATACCGTTATTCTCAACGTCACTGACGATGACGGTGCCTACGACACTGATACCTGCCAGGTCACCGTAGATACTGCCCCTCCCATAACTAATGTCTCTCTCAATGGCACCGAAGGAAACAATGACTGGTTTGTGAGCAACGTGACCGTGACCCTGGATGCAGATGACAATCTCTCCGGAGTAGAAAATACCTACTACGCCCTTGACGATGGAAACTGGACCATCTATACTGCTCCCTTCTCCATCAGTGAAGAAGGTGAACATACGATAACCTTCTACTCGCAGGATGCTGCCGGTAACAAAGAGGAGGATCACAACATATCCGTGGATATCGACACATCTGCGCCTACTGTCACCATCACCTCGCCCACCCGGGGCTATATCCACTTCTTTGGTCGAGAATTGCTGCCCTCCATCCGCGATAAAACCATTCTTATCGGACGCATAACGGTGGAAGTAAATGCCACTGATAATGCCTCCTGGGTCAACAAGGTTCAGTTTTCCGTAGATGGCGAGGTTCGCTACAACGACATGCAAGAGCCCTACACCTGGACCTGGGGGCTGGCCTTCGGTCGCCATACGCTGGGAGTGACCGCCATCGATATTGCTGGTCATGAAGCAACTGACGAGATAGATGTCACCATATTCAGCCTCATCCCGGGACGCTCCGGCGACGTCGCGCAGGACCAGACGTCCACCCCGCCCGCCACCTAGCCCCTCCTCCCTCCCTTTTTTAGCTAAATTTTTTAATAATAGAATGCGTATTCTAGCCCAGGGCCCGTGGGGTAGTTTGGTATCCTTGTGGCTTCGGGTAGCCATACCGGCTAGAAACAGCCATTGACTCGAGTTCAAATCTCGACGGGCCCATACCTTTTTAAATCGTCTCCCAATAAACAGAACAGCGGGCGTGATCTAGGGGTTATGATACAAGCTTCCCAGCCACCCTTTCTGCTCCGCACAAAGCGTGGACGGAAAAAGGGGGAAACAGCTTGTTGCCCGGGTTCGATTCCCGGCGCCCGCATGTCCGTAATTGAGGTGAGATCGTTTTGCTCCTTACGGTGGCGACTTTTCTGTGTTTTATCCTGCTTACATTCCCCCATAAGTATGGTGAATGCTATGGTTGATTCTCTGGTATTTTATTCTCCCAAGTTACCTTCAAGGTGTAGTCTTTAATGGCTCCATAATGACGTTCTAATTCCCAATAACCCACTGAAAAATCCGCAGTTTCGCCTGCCGGTATTTCGTCTATAGTGGCTGTTTTGGTGGCAAGTTTATCACCATTTTCATCAACAAACCTCACTAAGACCACTACGTCTCGTACCGCTAGGTCATTTTTGTTTTTAATGGTGCCCGATACTTCAATAAACTCGTTCCCACTGTAATCCATTTTAGTGGTCATCGTATGGGACGTAATATGCACACCGTCGTTTTCATTTGCATTTTCATTGTCCAGAAAGACAGAAAATCCAACGGCAATTAATATCACTGCTGCCACCACAACTATGATAACCTTCCCCACAGTCCTTCTGTCTGCCATACTAAAGGCTAACCCTATTTTACTATTAAAAATTTATGTGGCAATTGGTGCTGTCCAATTTTTTAACAGATTGTTTAACTCGGTTAATCTCTGATTGTATGTTTTGAGTTCATCATTCAACACTTCAATTAAATTGTTTGCTTTGGTCGTCTTTCTTTGCGCCTCATCTTCTTCTCCTCGCTTGTAGTCCCGGCAAGCCTCCCAGAGGTACTTCGATGCATCATAGGACAAAGTTGACATTCTTCGATACGATCCTAGCACCTCCAAATAGGCGCCCGCCAATTCTTTATGCTCTTTGGATAAGGAAAAGTTTCTAATATTGGCCAGTCGGTTTATCCCTTCCTCAACAACCTCGCCCATGTCTTTATACCACTTCATTGAGGAATTAAAGTAATATATCGCTGTTTCCCAATGCTTCTGCCCGTATTCGTTGGCTCCTTTCGAATAATTGTTGTCTGCTTTCGCTCTAAATTCTCTGGCTTCCAGATAGTTTCCATCTGCCTCTAGATAACAATCAAAAAAAGATCGAGTATCTGATAGTTCTTTTTGTTCGTCGGAAGCCTTTTGAACGTTAATGCTGGAGCCCAACCAGAAGCCAACTATTCCACCCAGTAGTAATGCCGCTGCTGCGACAGCCATTATTTTTCGTTTCATGAAACCTGTAACTGAAATCTCCTTTAAAAATTTAATCAGAATAGATTTTCTGGTATAGTACCGCTCCAGCATAGCATAGGGGAAGGATTTCATGCATCGTCAGAATTGTTAAATAATAGAAAATATTTTCTTACTTATGGAAAAAAAATTCCTTGTGTTTCTCAGTGTTCTGACATCTATCACCTCATCAGGGTGCCTGTTTTCCTCGTCGGCAACATCAGTAGACATTGTTGCTGTTTACACCCCAGACAACCCCTACAAGTTCGGAGAATACTTTGAAGCATCCATTGAGATAAAAGCATCTCATTCTTTGAACAATGTGACTGTTAACATAACTGGACTGAAAAACAGGATAGGGCAGATGAAACTTCAAATATCGAAGAGCGTTAATCTGGAAGAAGGCGTGAATATCATAGCCATGGGGACCTATCTCCCCTATTGTTCACCCTGCGCAAAATTAGAATCTGGTTCCCACAATATTACCGTCCTCATCACCTATCGGAGTGAGATGCTGTCGCAGTACCAGACAAGCATTGTCGTGCAGTAGGTTCTTATGCAGTCTAGGTATATTAACGCTTAAATAGCATGATAGTATGCATCTCATTGTGCTCAGAATGGTGTACATGGCCACCGTTATCTCTGTTCTTTTTTGCATTTCTCTTTCTGGTTGTCTTTATTCCACTGAACATGAGAGTTCTTTAGTGCTAGCAGCGGTTTCTACCTCCAAACAGGTGTATACCTTTGGCGATATTTTGCGGCTCACCGTAGAGGTTAAAACCGAGGAATTTTTTGACGACCTGCTTATTAGCGTCCGGGGTCTACAGAACAAAATAGGGAACTACCACCTTCAGGGACGCAAAATCGTAGATGTTTCCCCCGGAATTAACCGCTATGTTATTGATTTCGTCATTCCTCCCTGCTCCTCCTGCACCAAGCTGGACTCCGGCACCTACCACATCACCGTGGCCCTCATCTACCGGGAGCAGGAAGTGGACAGCAAAACCGTGGAGGTGGAGCTGTACCAGTGAACGTTTTAATAGGCCGACCCATATCCCCATATGACCTCCCATCGCACTGCCGCCCTCCTCATTCTGTCCATACCCTTTCTGTACATCTACGGCCTCTCCCTTCTGACGCTCCCCCTGGCGGGTGAGGCATCCTATGTCACCCCGGGCACCCTGTTTTTTTCTCTGCTTCTCAACCTGCTGGTCATGGGGGGAGCCTCCTTCCTGTACGTGCTGGCCCGCTACGGCGGACCCTGGCGCCGGGTGCTGCACCGGTTGTTTTTCCGCCGGGAGGGATGGAGGGAATCCCTGGTCCTGGGGGCGGGGGTGGGCATAGCCCTGCTCCTGCTCTCCGGCCTGGTGGTCCTGCTCTTCCAGGCCCTGGGCTTCAGCCTGGACAACCCCCTGGCGGAGTCCATCATGGACAATCTCACCCCCTTTCTGCTGGTGGCCGTTCCCCTTCTGGCCGCGCTCAGCGAGGAAACCTTTTTCCGGGGGCTGCTGCAGATGGAGATGGCCCGGTGGCGGGGACAGCCGGTGGCCATCGCCGTCACCTCTCTGCTCTTCGGCCTGGCCCACCTCTCCTACGGTCAGCCCCTCCAGGTTCTCATCCCCATCCTGCTGGGCCTGGCCCTGGCCCTCCTGATGGTGAAGACCCGGAACCTGCTGGCGCCCATAGCCGCCCATTTCACCTTCAACTTCGTTCAGCTGGCCGTCGCCTACTACGCCTGAGCAAAAGAGATAAAACGTCTCCGGGCATGTAGGCCCATGGACGCCCTGGTAATGGGGGGAGGCAAGATGGGGCTGGCCGTGGCCCACGACCTGGTCCGACAGGGACACCGGGTCACGGTGGCCGACATCAACGAGAGATGCCTGCAGGCCCTGCCCTCTCTGGCCGAGGCCGTGGACGTGGTGCACCTGGATGCGGCCCGTACGGAGAAGGTGCGGGAGACCCTGCGGGGCCGGGACGTGGCGGTCAGCGCCCTGCCCTATGACTACAACCACCAGCTGGCCCGGCTGGCCATTGAGCAGGGTGTGCACTTCTGCGACCTGGGGGGCAACACCGGGGTGGTGGAGCGGGAGATGTCCCTGCACGGGGCGGCGGTGGAGGCCGGAGTCACCGTGGTTCCCGACTGCGGCCTGGCTCCGGGACTGACCAACGTGCTGGCCGCCCATCTCATCGAGGAGCACGGGCCCTCCCGACTGCACATCCGGGTGGGGGGCCTCCCCCGGCATCCCCGCCCCCCGCTCAACTACCAGCTGGTGTTCTCGGTGCACGGCCTGGTCAACGAATATGTGGAGCCGGCCCGCATCATCGCCGGGGGAGAGGTCACCCAGGTGCCCTCCCTCACCGGCCTGGAGCCCATAGCCTTCGAGAGCCTTCCGCCCCTGGAGGCCTTTTACACCTCGGGGGGAACCTCCACCCTTCCCCACACCTTTGCCGGTCGCCTGGACCGGCTGGACTACAGGACCATCCGCTATGCCGGCCACTGCCAGGCCCTCCGCCTCCTCCGTGACCTGGGCTTTTTTGACCCCCCGGCCCGCCCCCACACCGAGGAGGTATTGGCCCGGGCTCTGGAGGGCGATGGCCCCGACCTGGTCCTGGCCAGGGTCAGCGCGGCGAAGGGGGACACCGTCCACGTCCTGGAGATGGTGGACCACGGCGACGCCGAGCACGGTCTCTCCGCCATGATGTGCACCACCGGCTTCCCCACCGCCGTCATTGCCCAGATGCTGGCCGACGGCACCATACCGGAGAGGGGAGTCCTGACCCCGGAGCGGTGCGTTCCCCCCCGGCCGTTCCTCGCCCAGCTCCGCCGCCGGGGCCTGGTCATCGAGGAGAGGAGAGGGGAGCCGGCAGCAGAGAGCGGGCCTCCCCCACCAGGTACAGGGAGCCGGTGACCAGCACCAGGTCCTCCTCCCCGGCCCGCTCCCCGGCCACCTGGAGCGCCTGCCGCACGTCGCCGGCAACCATGCAGGGCCGCCCCGCCGCCGCCAGGTGACGGGCCAGCAGCCGGGGGGAGGCGGCCCGGGGGGTGGAGGCCCGGGTGGCCACCACCTCGCCGGGGGGAAGCTCCTCCAGGATGCCCGGAATGTTTTTGTCCTCCATGATGCCCAGAACGATGACCAGCTGCTCATATGGAACCTCGCACAGGGCCTCCCTCAGGGCCCGCATGGCCGCCGGGTTGTGGGCCCCGTCCAGCAGAAACCGGCCCCGGCGCTCCATCCTCCCGGGGACGGCGGCCGCCGCCACCCCCCTGACGATGGCTCCCTCCTCGGCCTCCAGCAGCTCGGCGGCGGCCACCGCCAGGGCCACGTTGGAACCCTGAAACCGGCCGTCCAGGCGGGTGGTGAGGTCATAGGTGCGCCGCCCCCTCACCGTGAAGCGGCGGAGGCCGGTCTGCCTCCAGGTCACGTCCTCTCCCACCACCAGCAGGGGGGCCCCGCACGTACGGGCTCGCTGCCGTACCATCTCCAGCGCCTCCCCCGTGCAGCCGGTGACCACATGGCTGCCCGGCTTGATGATGCCCGCCTTTTCGGCGGCGATGGCCGGTATGGTGGAGCCCAGATACCGCTCGTGCTCCAGGGCGATGGTGGTGATGACCGCCAGGTGGGCATCCGCCACGCTGGTGGCGTCCAGCCGCCCCCCCATGCCCACCTCCAGGACGGCCATGTCCACCTTCCTCCCCTGGAAGTGGCGAAGGGCGATGACGGTGAGCGCCTCGAAATAGGTGAAGCCGATGTCCTCCCGCCGGAGGGCGGCGGCCTCCCGGTCCAGGGCGGCGGGGCTGATGGGCCGTCCGTTGACCGCAATCCGCTCCTTTACCTCCTGCAGGTGCGGCGAGGTGTACCTGCCCACGGTGTAGCCGTCCTCCCGCAGGATGGAGTCCAGGAGGTGGCACACGGAGCCCTTGCCGTTGGTTCCCGCCACCTGGATGACGGGGAAGCCAAGGTCCGAGGGATCCACCGCCGCCCTCATGCGCTCCAGCCCCGGCTTGATACCCCGATGGTGGAGGCTTTCCAGCCAGGCCAGCCCGTCGCCCATCAGAACCCTTCGGCGTACAGCACGTGGGGCAGGGCCCGGTCCATCCAGCTGTCGCCGGGGAGGATGCGCACCCGTCGCCCCTCGATTTTCAGCCGCCCCTGCTCGAACAGGTCGATGCTCCGGGGCAGCAGCTGGTGCTCCACCTGCAGGATGCGCTGGGCCAGGCTCTCCCGGTCGTCGTGCTCGTGCACCCGTACCGCCGCCTGCAGAATGACGGGTCCGTGGTCGGGCCGCTCGTCCATGAAATGGGTGGTGCATCCGCTGATTTTCACCCCGTAGTCCAGGGCGTCGCCCTGCCCGTCTGTTCCCCTGAAGGAGGGGAGCAGGGCGGGATGGATGTTGATGAGCCGTCCCTCCCACTGGCGGACGAAGGAGGGGGAGAGAATGCGCATGTATCCGGCGCCCACCACCAGGGTCACCTCGTTTTCCTGCAGAAGACGGCTCAGGTCTTCCTCGTGGCTGCGCTGGTCGGCGGCCTCCACGTGGTAGGCGTTGATGCCGTGGCTGCGGGCCCTCTCCAGGGCGTAGGCGTCCCGGTTATCGCTGAGCACCGCGGTCACCTCGGCGTGTATCAGGCCGCTGTGGCAGGCGTCGATGATGGACTGCAGGTTGGTCCCCCGGCCGGAGGCCAGCACCCCGATGTTGAGCATGGTGATATATCCACCGGGCCTTTAAGGATTTGCCCCCCTCAGGCGCCGGCCATGATGCCCTTCACGTATTCCCGGGTTTTTTCATGCCGGGGGTTGCCGAACACCTCCTGGGCCTCCCCCGCCTCTATCACCTCGCCCATGTACATAACTATGACGTAGTCGGCCAGGCGCCGGGCCTGCCGCAGGATGTGGGTGACCATGACCATGGTGTATTTTTCCCTGAGGGACCTCAGGAGGTTCTCCACCTTTTGGGAGGACAGGGGGTCCAGGGCGGAGGTCACCTCGTCGCACAGGATAACCTCGGGTTCCACGGCCAGGGCCCGGGCGATGCACAGCCGCTGCTGCTGCCCCACAGACAGCCCGGCCGCCGGCGAGTCCAGCCGGTCCTCTACCTCCTCCCACAGGTGAGCCTGCCGCAGGCAGCGCTCCACCACCTCGTTCAGCTCCCCGCCCTTGGCCCGGCGGTGAATGCGGGGGCCGTAGGCCACGTTGTCGTAGATGGAGGCGGGCAGGGGGTAGGGCTTCTGGCCGATGAGACCCACCCGCCGCCTCAGCTCGAACACCGGCAGCCGGGACTGGTAGATGTCCTCACCCCCGATGACGATGTGCCCCCTCACCTGGACACCCTCCTTGATGTCGTGCAGCCGGTTCAGGGCCTTGAGCAGAGTGGTCTTGCCGCATCCGGAGGGGCCGATGATGGCAGTCAGCCGGTTCCGGGGGATGTCCACGGAGACGTTGTTCACAGCCACCACGTGGTGACGCCCTCCATAGGTGATGGTGAGATCCCGAATCTGGATTTCGCTTTCCATGTTACCGACCTCCTGGTATATATCGAGCAAAATAGTTCGTTACCAGGCGAGAGGCAACATTGAGCACCAGCACAATCACGATGAGCACGAAGGAGGCGGCATAGGCCTGCTCCCGCACCGAGGGGTAGAAGCTGCTGGCCTGCTGGAAAATCAGCACGGGCAGGGCGGTCACTCCCTCCAGCAGTCCGGAGGGCATGTTGTTGCCGGCCCCCGCCGTAAAAATCACGGAGGCCGCGTCGCCTATCCCCCGGCCCAGTCCGATGAGGACGCCGGTCGCGATGCCGGGGAGGGCATAGCGGATGACCACCTGGGAGTTTTCCCATCGGGTGGTGCCCAGGGCGTAGGAGGTCTCCTTGGCCATGGGGGGCACGGCCTGCACGGCGGCATCTGCATACCGGGCGATGATAGGTATCTCCAGCAGGGTGAGGGCGGCGATGCCCGCCAGCAGGGAGGCTCGCTGCTGCAGGGAGATGAGAATGGTGAGCACGAACATGCCGTACACTATGGAGGGGGTCCCCCACAGGGCGTCCAGCAGGTTGCGGATGGCCCCGGCTGTCCGCCGACTGGTGTAGTCGGACTGCAGGTAGAGAGCGATTCCCATGGCGATGCCTGAGGCCAGCAGGGTGGCGGGCAGCACCAGGTACAGGCTTCCCAGGATGGCGTGGACGAAGCCTCCCCCTCCCCCCAGCAGGTAGCGGGGCCCGGGCGGGGTGACCACCACCTCCGGCCGGGTGACCAGCACGTGCCCCCCCCGCAGCACGGTTACCCCGATGATGAGGAGCAGGGAGACCACCACCATGACCAGGGCCCCGTACATGGCGCACAGGGCCACCTGCTGCTCCAGGTGGCGGCGGTTCATATCTTCCACCTCGCCTGCAGCCTCTTTTCCACCCAGCGGGCCAGCAGATTGAACACGGTGACCACCACAAACAGGAACAGGGCAACGAAAACCAGCGCCGACTGCTCCAGGGGCAGAGACATCATCTCCCCGAAACTGCTCACAATCAGGGAGGGCAGGGTCTGCCCGGCGGCGAATAGGGAGGGCATCTGGTTTTTCCCTCCTACCACCATGGCTACGGCCATGGTTTCCCCGAACGCCCGGCCGAATCCCAGCAGGATGGCCGACAGCATCCCCGGCCCCGCCGCCTTGAACAGCACCTTCCGGGTGGTCTCCCACCGGGTGGCCCCCATGGACAGCGATGCCTCCCGGAGCTCGATGGGCAGGGCCTGCAATGATTCATAGGAAAGGGAGATGACAATGGGGAACACCATGACCGCCAGGATGAGGCCGGCGGTGAGTATGCACAGCCCCGTGGTCTCTACTCCCACCCAGGGCCCGATGTAGTCGGCCACCAGGGGCACGAACACCAGGAGGGCGCAGATTCCGAACACCACGGAGGGAATGCCGGCCAGCACCCCGATGAAGGAGGAGAACATCCGCCGCACCCGTCCCGGCGCATACTCGGACAGATACACGGCGCACAGCAGGGACACGGGAACGGCAATGAGCATGGCGATGAAGGTGACATAGAAGGTGCCCAGGATGACCGGGGCGAACCCGAACTGGCCGCGGGCCGGGTCCCAGTGGGAGGACAGCAGCACCTCGGTCAGCGAATACCCGGACAGCAGTGGCCGGGACTTGGCCAGCAGGAGCAGGAGCATCACCAGGAAGAGGACGGATATGCCCAGGGCGAGGGCCTGCATGCCCCGGCTGCTCACCGCCTCCTTCCGCATCCTCAGCCCGGCTGCATCCCGGGGCATCATGTCACCTCAGGTGCGCGTCCCCTGCTGGAGGTAGAGTCTCTCCTGCTCCAGCACGGCCGGGGGGAGCTCCACGTAGCCGTTTTCCGGTATCAGGGCCTGGCCGTCGTGCAGAATCCAGTGCGTGAAGTCATGGGCTTCTCCGGTGGGGGCGCCCCGGAACACCAGGTATTCGTTGCGGGCGGGCGGTGAGGGATAGGCGCCCCGTGACACGTTTTCCACAAACTGGTTTCGGCTTCCATAAAAGCTCTCCAGTGGGTCCAGCTGGCCGTTGCCGTCGGTGTCCAGGGGGACCGGCCGGATGCCGGCGGCGAAACCGCCGGTTTCCACGTTGTAGGCGTAGTTGATGTTGTTGAAACCGATGGCATTCTTGTTCCGGGCCACCCCGTTGGCCATGTTCATGTCGCCGTCGTAGTTGGCATCGGCTTTGCTCTGGAGGTCCGCCTGGGTGTAGTTACCCAGGTATTCGGCCCACACCTGGGCGGCCCCGGAGGCATCGGAGCGCCCCAGAACCACGATTCCGTCGTTGGAGAGCGAGGCTCCCACCACCTCCCCCCACCGGGTAACCTCTTTCATGAATATTTTGCGCAGGTCCTCCCGGGACAGTCCCTGCTGGGTTATCTGGGCCAGGGCCGGGTTGTTCTGGCTGATGGTGGCCACCACCGCGTCCTTGGCCACCGCCAGGTAAAACAGCCCCTGGTCCAGCTCTTCCTGCCGGATGGGGCGGGAAACCATGCCGATGTCCATTTGACCGGTGAGGACGTCCGACATGCCCTTTCCGGCTCCGCCCCCCGAAACCTCGATGCGCACGTCGTGGGTTTTCTGGTAGTCGTCCGCCCACACCACCATCATGGGGTACAGGGCCCAGGCCCCGGAGACGCGCAGGGTGGGCTGGGAGCTTCCCAGGCAGCCGGCGCCCAGGGTTGCCACCAGGAGACAGGAGACGGCCACCGCCGCCCCCTTTTTTGCACAGGGCGAAGGTATGCGTTTTTCATATGTGCTCATAACAATCAGCATAGTAGCCGCTCACCCTATATAAATATTGGCAATTAACCAATAAATATATGAATAAAGCAAATTAAAATTGGTATTAAATCAATAAAAATGGCCGCTCCTTTATATTGGTACAGTATTGAATTTTTAACAAAACTTTAAATAACGCTCTTCCATAGGGGATAGCATGCAGGTGGACCTCGACGACGTGGTATGCATCCAGGACACGGCCATCACCATCAAGGGCGCCCGACGCCGGGTGACGGTGCCCGCCGAAATAGTGGACTTTTTGGAGCTGGAAGACAAGGACAAGCTCCGGTGGATAGCCCTCAAGGACGGCCGGGTGATGCTGGAAAAGGTGGATCAGGATTTTGACCGGGAGCCCCGCCTCTAGCCGCCCTCCAGCGACTGCCGGTACAGCCTCCGGATGTCCTCGGGGGACGCCGGCCGGGGATTGGTCTCCAGAAGGCGCCGCGCCTCCCCCGCGTCCCGGGCCAGCCGGTCCACCATCTCCTCGGTGACCCCCAGCTCCGCCAGCCCCCCGTCCATGTCCACCGACTGCAGCAGCCGCCGCAGCCCCTCAATGCTGTTTTCCGCCGCCGGTCCCACCCCCAGCAGCGAGGCGATACGGGCGCACTTCTCCGGACAGGCGGGAAGGATGAACTCCAGATAGGCCAGGGAAAGCGCCGCCAGCCCCTCCCCGTGCGGCACGTCCAGATGACCGCTCACCGGATGCTCCAGACCGTGCAGAAGGGTGGTCCGGCCACCGTCGATGGCCATCCCGGCCAGGGTGCTGGCCCAGGCCATGCCGGTGCGGGCCTCCACGTTTCCCCCGTCCTCATAGGCCGCCTCCAGATTCTCCACCACCAGGCGCATGGCCTCCACGGCATACAGCTCGGTCAGGGGGGTGGCGGCGGTGGACACATAGGCCTCCAGGCCGTGAAAAAAGGCGTCCAGGCCGGTGGCGGCGGTCAGGCGGGGGGGCATGGCCCGCATGAGCTCCACGTCCACCATGGAGGCCCGGGGATAGGTGAGACGGTGGCCCCAGCCCTGCTTCTCCCGGGTCTCCTGGTTGGTGAGCACCAGGTAGCGGTCGGCCTCGCTCCCCGTGCCCGAGGTGGAGGCAATCTCCAGGACGGGCAGCGCATCCTCTGGCTCCCCGCCGGCAAAAAAATCAGCTACCGGTCTGCCGGTTGCCGCGCACATGGCTATGGCCTTGGCCGCATCCATGGGGCTGCCTCCCCCCAGGCCGATCACCAGGTCGCAGGCGCCGTCCCGGGCCCTCTGCGCCCCCCGGTCCACGGTGGCAAAGGAAGGATTGGGCTCCACCTGGCCGAATACCTCGGCTGCCACCCCTGCCTCCTCCAGCACCTCCAGGAGACGGTCCAGGGCGCCGATTTTTTTCATGCTGCTGCGGCCGGTGACCACCAGGGCCCGGCTGCCGTAGCGGGCGGCCAGCCCACCGGCCTTCTCCAGCGTCCCGGAGCCAAAATACAGTTCCACGGGGTTGAAATGCCTGAACATGCTGTCACCCGTAGCAATCATAGGGAGCCGGCTATAAGTATCTAACGCCCGCCCGGAAATTCCCAGGCATAAGCCTTATAAACAGGGCGATATTATCAGCCAGGATGAACAAGAGCAATCCCCAGATTACGGAGCTCATCGACTACCTCACCGCAGCCGCCGAGGAGAACCACACGGCGCTGTGGCGCGACCTAGCCCGGCGACTGCAGAGAGCCCACCGCCACTGGGCGGAGGTCAACGTGGACAAGATTGCCAGGCATCTCAACGAGGGCGAAATTGCGCTGGTACCCGGCAAGGTGCTGGGCGACGGCCCGGCCAGGGGTATCCAGGTGGCCGCCGTGGGATTCTCGGCGCAGGCCCGACAGAAAATAGAGCAGGCCGGCGGAACCTGCTACACCATCCCCGAGCTGGTGGAGCGGCACGCCGACGGCAAAAACATCAGAATCATAGGTGGTTAAATGAAGGTCATCGATGCCACCGGGGCCCCCCTGGGCCGCCTCTCCTCCCTGCTGGCCAAGCAGCTGCTGGACGGCGAAGAAATCGCCGTGGTCAACGCTGAGCAGGCGGTGATTGTGGGCCGGCGCCGGGCAATCGAAAAACGGTACCGGTTCAAGCGGGAGGTGGGAGGCACCAAGCGCAAGGGTCCCTACTTTCCCCGCATGCCCGACCAGATACTGAAGCGGACGGTGCGGGGCATGCTCCCCTACCAGCAGCCCCGGGGACGCCAGGCCCTCAAAAACCTCAAGGCCTACATCGGGGTCCCCGAGCAGTTGGCAGAGGCCCAGGCAGAGAAGCTGGCCGAAACCACCACCTCTCCCCACATCACGCTCAAGCAGCTGTCCAACTATCTGGGGGTAACATGGTAAAAGCAGTGGTGGTATCCGGCAAGCGCAAGCGCTCCATCGCCCGGGCAGTGGCCAGGAAGGGCACGGGGACGGTGCGCATCAACAGCATCGATCTCAACGTCTACCGCTCGGATTTTATCCGAAATATGATCTCCGAGCCCCTGCAGATGGCAGACAAGCACGCCGACAAACTGGACATCAGCGTCAACGTGGAGGGCGGGGGCCCCATGAGCCAGGCCCAGGCCATCCGCACCGCCGTGGCCAAGGCCATCGTCAGCTACACGGAGGACGAGAACCTCAGGCAGATGTTCATGGACTACGACCGCACCCTGCTGGTGAACGATACCCGGCGCAGCGAGCCCAAAAAGCAGCTGGGCCGTGGCGCCCGCAAAAAGCGGCAGAAGTCCTACCGATAACATGATAATACCTGTGCGCTGTTTTACCTGCGGCAAGGTCCTGGGCTCCATCTTCGAGGACTACAAGCAGCGGGTCTACCTCAACGGCGAAAATGCCCAGGAGGTGCTGGACGAGCTGGGCGTACGGCGCTACTGCTGCCGCCGCACCATCGTCGCCCATCCGGTCATCGTCAAAAAGGATGGCGTGGAAGAACTCATCGACGAGGCCGCCCGCTACGAGTAGAAGGCAAAGAAAACTATAAATGGCCGGTGCCTATCTGACTGCCAGAGGGGCGCGTGGCCTAGCCAGGATAGGGCGCTGGCCTTCTAAGCCAGATGTCGCGGGTTCAAATCCCGCCGCGTCCGTTTTAATGCCGGTGGCTGACCATGGCTTCTTCTGAGGACAGGGCATCCTGCACAATTTTCCTCAAACCGTTGAATCCGATGGCCCGGGGAATGACCTTCAGGGCTCCGGCCCGGAGCATCTCTGCCGCCCATACCGACTTGGAGAAGGCGGTAAAGCCGTAGATGCAGGCCGCGGGGTCCAGGTCCATGATGCGGTTGATGGTCTCTATGCCGTCGATGCCGGGCAGCTTGAGGTCCATGAGCACCAGGTCAGGCTGGCAGTCCTGGTCCAGCATCTCCTCATAGAGCTTGACGGCGTCCTCGCCGGTATAGGCGCTGTGGATGGTGACGCCCAGCGGAGACAGATACACGCGAATCAGTTCCTGGATGGGCTCTTCGTCGTCCACCACCAGGATGCTCTTTTTCATCATATCCACCTACATTATTAGCATTTTGCTATCAAAGTAATGGGCTCCACACTATAAATATCTTTTTCTTTTTTCCGGATGAGCAGGGGAGCAAAGTTAAATATGGTGATGTTTTTCATGTTGGCACACCAACGGGCCCATGGTCTAGCTGGTTATGACGTCGCCCTCACACGGCGGAGGTCCGGGGTTCGAATCCCCGTGGGCCCACTTTTTTGGTGTCAGTGTTTTCGGTGACGGAGAATGTTTATATGCCGGACAGGGTTGTTGGAGTCACATGCGCCCCCGGGTTGCCTTCCAGGCCGTCGCCGCGCTGGTGGTTTTTTTGCTCATAGGTATGACGGTGGCCCATCCCTCGCTCGGCGTCCTCGCCGGGCCCCATCCAGAGGCCGATCCGTCCGGCCCATGGGCCACCCTGGTGGCGCAGCAGGCAGGAGGCGCCGGCCCCGCCACCCTCCGTCAGATGTCCCGGGAGGAGGCCCACAGAACCCGGGCCTGCCTGGAGGAGCTGGAGGGGGCGCTGGCCCGGGGGGACGAGGAAACGGCCCGGAGTCTGGCCGGGGAGCTGCGGCGGACAGGAGTGTTTCCGGATGACGAGATTTTTTCTCTCATCAGTGAGTACTGCCGCCGGGTCGCCAGCCAGGAATCTGCCCCCGGTGCCCTGGAGGCCGTCAACCTGATGAGCATGGTCCTGGGCTCCGGGGAGGGAATCTTCGTCTACACCCTGGACGTGCTGGTCACCTTTTTCATCGCCCTTATCCTGCTGCCCATCCCCCTCGGGTTCATCCTGGCCATGTTCTACATGTACCTGTGGCTGGTGGTGTCGCATGCCGTTCCCCTCCGGGTGGTGCAGCCCACCACCTCCTTCTGGCTTTTTGAGGGGGAGCTGACCACGGTGGGGCTCCGGGGGATGCACACCCTGCGGGCCGAGGAGGAGGCCCCGGTCAACGGCTCCCTGCTGGGGTTTGCCGGCCTCCTGGTCAACCTGATTGTCCCCCGGGAGGACAACAACTCCGTTTACTACTATTTCTGCCTGGGCTGGACGGCGGCGGTCCTCCCCACCATTCTGCCCCTTCTCTCCCTCCTCATGAACCCGGATGGCCGGGACGGCCGTCTGCTCCCTCTGGAGTACACCAAAAACTTATAAAAGCCAAACTCCTTTACCTTCTGATGATAAAAGAATTTACCTCATCATCGGGAGACATGACCATAAAGATAGACTACGACAAGTGTACTGGCGTGGGCCAGTGCGTCGAGGACTGTCCCGTAGATGTCTACGAGCTCAAGGACGGCAAAGCCGTGGCCCCCCGCGTCGACGACTGCATCGAATGCTGCGTGTGCGTGGAGTCCTGCCCCAACGGCGCCATCGAGCACAGCTCCTGTTGAGCCCTCCCTCGTTTCCCGCCCGGCCCTCCTCGCCGGGCATCATAAATTATATATCCAACCAGTTATTACTTGGTAAATTATATAGGTGTTTGACATGAAACCTCAGATGGCATATGATAGGGCTATTACTGTCTTCTCCCCCGACGGCAGGCTGTTCCAGGTGGAATATGCACGGGAGGCCGTGAAGCGGGGAACCACCACCGTGGGCCTCAAGTTCAAGGACGGCGTGGTGCTCATCGTGGACCGCCGCATCACCTCCAAGCTGGTGGAGCCCTCGTCCGTGGAAAAAATATTCGCCATAGACGAGCACGTGGGCTGTGCCACCTCCGGCCTGGTGGCCGACGCCCGGGTGCTGGTGGACCGGGCGCGCATGGAGGCCCAGGTCAACCGCATCACCTACGACGAAAAAATCGAGGTCAAAACGCTGGTCAAAAAAATCTGTGACTTCAAGCAGACCTACACCCAGTACGGGGGGGTGCGCCCCTTCGGCACCGCCTTCCTGATCGGTGGGGTGGACGAGGCGGGCCCCCGTCTCTACGTTACCGACCCCTCCGGGGCCATGATGGAATACAAGGCCACGGCGGAGGGCAACGGCCGGGACGCAGCCATCGCCTACCTGGAGGAAAACTACACGCTGGGGAAAAGAGATGCCGCCATCGTGCTGGGCATCAGGGCCCTGTACGAGGCCACGGACAAGGAGCTGGACAAGAGCGCGGTGGAAATCGGCGTGGTGAGCGCGGGCCAGGCCTTCCGCATCCTGCCCGAGGAAGAATGCGAAAAATACTACCAGCAGGCAGTGGGTGAATAATGGTATCCCTGGACGAAGCGGTGACGGCGCGCATCGAAAAACACGGCATGCACTTCGAGGTGCTCATCGACCCCCAGGCGGCCGCCGACTTCCTGGACGGCAAGGAGATCAATCTGGTGGAGAGCCTGGCCACCGACCTGGTGTTCAAGGACGCCAGCAAGGGAACCAAGGCCTCGGAGGAATCCCTGCAGGAGGCCTTCGGCACCACCGACCTGGAGCCCATCGTCACCACCATCGTCAGAAAGGGCGACATCCAGCTGACCACGCAGCAGCGCCGGGATATGCAGAAGCGCAAGCGGGCCAAAATAGTCAACGCCATTGCCCGCACCGCCATGAACCCCCAGACCAAGCTGCCCCATCCCAAGGACCGCATTGAGCTGGCCATGGAGGAGGCCCGGGTGCACATCGACCCCTTCAAGCCGGTGGACGTCCAGGTCAAGGAGGTCATCGATGCCATCAGACTCATCATTCCCATTTCCACGGAAAACGTCAAAATACGCATCCGGATACCGCCCAAGTATGCGGGCCGGGCCTACGGCGAGGTCAAGTCCTTCGGAACCATGATCAAAGAGGAATGGCTGAACGACGGCTCCTACAAGTGCGTCATTGAACTCCCCGCGGGGATGCAGAGCGACCTCTACGACGTGCTCAACAGCATCACCCACGGGACAGTGGAGACAGACATCGTTAGTTAGTTTGGAGGAAAAATATGGAAAGAAAAATTGTGATACCGGGCATGCAGGTGGGCACCACCGAGCAGCACAAGCAGGGACGCGGCACCTTCAGGGAGGGTGACAAGATATTCGCCAACCGATTGGGCATCCTGGAGGAGCGGTCCGGCTACCTCAATGTCATCTCCCTCTCCGGGGTATACGACCCGGTGCAGGGAGACACGGTCATCGGGGTCATCGAGGACGTGTCCAAGATGAGCTGGCTGGTGGACATCAATGCCCCCTATCCCGCCCTGCTTCGCGTGGACGAGGTCCCCTGGCGGGTGGAATACGGAGAGACCGCCAAGTACCTGAACATCGGCGCGGTGGTGGTGGTCAACGTGGCCTTTATCAACGAGGCGCGGAACATCGAGGTTTCCATGAAGGGAAATCACTGCAAAAAGGTGGAGGAGGGAATCATCGTGGACATCCAGCCGTCCAAGGTTCCCCGGGTCATCGGCAAAAACGGCTCCATGGTGTCCCTGCTGCGCGAGCATACGGGCTGCTGGATATTCGTGGGCCAGAACGGTCGGGTGTGGATAAAGGGCGACGATGACAAGATGTCCCTGCTGGTGGAGGCCATCCACAAGATAGAGAGGGAGGCCCATACCCCGGGACTGACCAGTAAAATTGAAGCATTTTTGAAAGGTGAGCGTGATTAAATGGAACTGATAAAAGACGGAAAACGATTGGACGGCCGTAAGCCCGACGAACTGCGGCCCATCAAAATAGAGGCGGGACCGCTGCACCGCGCAGACGGGTCATGCTATCTGGAATGGGGCGGCAACAAAATCATTGCCGCCGTGTACGGACCCAAGGAGGCCATACCCCGCCACATCCAGAACCCCACCAGAGCGGTGATAAATGCCAAGTACAACATGGCCTCGTTCAGCGTGGGAGACCGCAAGCGGCCCGGCCCGGACCGCCGCAGCCGAGAGATATCCAAGATTACCTCGGAGGCACTGGAAAACGTCATCCTGACTGAAATGTTTCCCCGGGCCATGATTGACGTGAACATCGAGGTGCTGGACGCAGACGCTGGCACCCGCTGCGCGGGCATCACGGCGGCGGCGGTGGCCCTGGCCGACGCGGGCATCCCCATGGAGGACATACCGGTGGCCTGCGCCGCCGGCAAGGTGGGAGACACCGTGGTCCTGGACCTCATGGGCGAGGAGGACCAGGAGGGACAGGCCGACGTACCGCTGGCCATAGCTCCCCGCACCGAGAACATCCTGCTCCTGCAGATGGACGGCCACCTGACGGTGGAGGAATTCGACCGGGCCCTGGAGCTGGCCATGAACGGCTGCCAGCAGATTGCCACCATGCAGAGGGAGGCCCTCATGAAGAAATACCAGTCATTTGAGGAGGACTGACCATGAACATTTCCAGCATTAAAAAAGACTACCTGTACCGATTGGCCAAGCAGGGCAAACGCCCGGATGGACGTGCCACCAGCGAGTACCGCCCCATCACCATCGAGCGGGGCGTGGTCAACATGGCCGAGGGCTCCGCTATGGTGAGCATCGGCAACACCACGGTGCTGGCCGGCATAAAAATGGACCTGGGAGAGCCCTACCCGGACACCCCCAACAAGGGGGCCTTGAGCACCGCAGCGGAGCTCATTCCCCTGGCCTCCCCCGATTTCGAGTCCGGGCCTCCCCGGGAAAACGCCATCGAGCTGGCCCGGGTGGTGGACCGGGGTATCCGGGAATCCGGAACCATTAACCTGGAGGAGCTGTGCATTGAGCCCGGGGAAAAGGTGTGGGTGGTGTTCATCGACATCCACATCCTGGACTACGATGGAAACCTGTTCGACGCCTGCTCCCTGGCGGCTTCCGCCGCCCTCCTGGACGCCCAGATTCCCAACGAGCGGTTTGAGATGGGAGAGAACCGGCCCCTGCCCGTGCAGGACCCGCCCATCAGCTGCACCTTTGTGAAGTACAACGGGACCATCGTGGTGGACCCCTCGCTGGAGGAGGACGAGGTGGCAGAGGCCCGCTACACGGTGGCCGTGGACAAAAACGGCGACATCCGGGCCATGCAGAAGGGCCTGAGCGGCAGCTTCACCGTGGACGAAATACGGCAGAGCATCGCCACCGCCCGCCAGATGGCTCCCACCATCCGCAAGATACTGGAGGGCTAACATGGCCAAGCGGACCAAGAAGGCTAAGAGCACCGGCAAGTTCGGCGCCCGCTACGGGGTCAAGGCCAGAAACAAGTACCGGAAGATTGACGAGAAACAGCGCAAATGGCACCTCTGCCCCCAGTGCGGCCACCAGAAGGTCAAGCGGGAGGGAACCGCCATATGGGTGTGCCGGAAGTGCGGGGCCAAGATGGCCGGCGGCGCCTATCTGCCCCAGACCGATGCCGGCCTGGAAGTGAAAAAGACCCTCCGGAGCGTCGTGGCCGAGGAGGAATGATGGCCTCGTACAAGTGCGGACGATGCGGCCGCACCGTGGACATCGACCCCGAAAAAATGGGCATCAAGTGCCCCATCTGCGGCAGCAAGACCTTCTACAAGGAGCGGGGCACCGTGGCCAAGAGAGTCCAGGCCCGGTAATGCACACCGCCCGTCTCACCGTCACCGGCCCCCGCCGCCCGGTCATCCGCCGGTCACTGGATCAGGAGACAGCCCCCCGGGCCGGCATCATCATGCAGGACCATCCGGAGCGGGAGGCGCTGGACATCGTGATCACCGCCGACTCCGCCGCCCACCTGCGGGCGGCCTGCAACTCTTTCCTTCAGTGGATAGACCTGGTGGAGCGCATGGGGGAGGCGGTGGAGAGCCCACCCTGACGGGCACAATAATTTTAAGGCCCCCGGGCATTAGGGGCACCATGTACAACTCAGTGGGACGAGACCTTCCCGAGCAGGTGGCCGGGCGCACCCTGCAGCCCTATCAGGGGCCCGCTTCCTTTAGACCCACCGGGCGACGGTACGGACCGCCGCTCAAAGCCGTGTTTCCCGGCGAATCCAAGGTCCTGGGCTCCCTCCGGGAGGCCATCACCAGGACCGGCCTGTCCGACGGGGACACCATCTCCTTTCACCACCATCTGCGCAACGGCGAGGCGGTGGTCAACATGGTGGTCAGCGAGCTGGCCCGCCTGGGCCTGAAAGACATCACCCTGGCCCCCACCGCCCTGTTCCCCGTTCACGAGCCCCTCATCGAGCACGTCAAAAACGGGGTGGTCACCGCCATCCACGGCAGCCTGAACGGGCCGGTGGGTGCCTTTGCCTCCCCAGGCGGCGTGTTCAAGGAGCCCACCGTCCTCCGCTCCCACGGGGGGCGGGCCCGGGCTCTGGCCTCCGGCGACCTGCACGTGGACGTGGCCTTCATCTCCGCTCCCGTCGCCGACGACTACGGAAACTGCAACGGGGCTTTCGGAGACTCCGCCTTCGGGGCCATGGGCTTTCCCGCTGCCGATGCCCGCTATGCCGACCAGGTGGTGGTGGTCACCGACAATCTGCAGCCCTACCCGGTCACTCCGGCCTCCATCTCCCAGACCCAGGTGGACTACGTGGTACAGGTGGACTCCATCGGGGACCCCCAGGGCATCAAGACGGGAACCATGGAAATCACCAAGAGCCCCTCCCGCCTGATGATGGCCCAGCAGGTGGTTCGATTGCTGGCGGAGGCCGGCATCATCACCGACGGCTTTTCCTTCCAGGCGGGTGCCGGGGGAACCAGCCTGGCGGTCACCAAGTTCCTGCACGACTACATGCGGCAGCACCACATTACCGGCAACTTCGTCATGGGGGGCATCACCGGTTTCGTGGTGGACATGCTGGAGGACGGCACCATCTCCACCATCCTGGACGCCCAGAGCTTTGACCTCCGGGCCGTGGAATCCATTCGCCGCAACCCCCGCCACGTGGAGGTGTCCCACATAGAATTTGGCGACCCCCACACCGGCGGCTGCGTGGTCAACCGCCAGCAGGCCTGCTTTTTGGGGGCCACCGAGGTGGACGTGGATTTCAACGTCAACGTCAACACCCATTCCGATGGCATGCTCCTGCACGGCATCGGCGGCCACCAGGATGCGGCTGCCGGCTCCGACGTGACCATCATTCTGGTCCCTCTGCTGCGAGGACGCATTCCCGTGGTCAGGGACCGGGTGACCACCGTTTCCACCCCCGGGGACGTGGTGGACGTCATCGTCACCGACCAGGGCATAGCGGTCAATCCCCGCCGCGACGACCTGCTGGAGAGCCTCCGGGGCAGCCACCTGAACCTGGTGGACATCAACGACCTGTATGCACGGGCCACCCGCCTGTGCGGGGAGCCCCGCCGCCCCGTCCTGGGAGACGAGGTGGTGGCGGTGGTGGAATACAGGGATGGAACCGTGCTGGACACCGTGCACAGCGTGCGCGGCTGGTGAGCCTCCCCTGCCCGGCAGGGGCGGGAAAACATTGATATGGCTCCACCGGTTGGCTCTACTGTATGCACCCCCGGATAGCCATGGTGGCCGTGGCGGCAGCCGCAGCCGTGGTTATAGCCGGCAGCGGCTACACGTATTATGCCGATGTGTCCGCCATCAGGGACAGTCAGGTGCAGCTGGAGAACGTACGTCTCACCTCCCTCCGCCTCACCCAGGCTACCCTGGCCCTGCAGGTGACAGTGGGCAACCCCTCCGGCAGAGACATCTCTGACCTGACGGTATCCTTTGACATCCTGCTTGCCGACGCCTTCGTGGGCAACGGGAGCTTTCCGGCCCTGTCCGTTCCCGCACACGGTCAGCGCACCCGGGACCTGAATGTCACGGTCTATTTTGCCCAGCTGTCCTCCGCCGTGATTTCCGCCCTGCAGCAGGGCCGGTTCGTGGTGATCCTCCGGGGAACGGTGGAGGGGCGGATCCTGCTGGGCCTGACCACCTTCTCCCAGTCCTTCTCCACCTCCTACGTTTTCTCCTGAGAAATGCCCGCGGTGGCACAAACGATTAAATACGGTTTCCAGATGTTACTATGGAGGCAAAATGCATTATGCAACCCCAAGAGGTGAAAAAATATGACCAAGTCTAATGTAAAGAAGACAGGGGCAGTACTGGTAACCGCATTTTTCGTTTCGCTGGCTCTGCTTTCCATGGTTCCCGGTGCTACCAACGAGGCACCCCGTGCCACCCAGGACCGACAGCCGACCCGGACGGTGGACGATTTTCTGGGCAACGAGCGGCTGGGCACCGCCCAGCCCTACGACACCATTCACGTTCCGGTGGAAAACGTGGCCCTGTCGGATGAAGAAAACGACCTTGGCTACAACTGTGATGCCGGCAACAGCATCCTCAAGTCTCTGCCCATCTACGTGGGCGAGCCCGTGCAGCCCACCGTTCCCGGTCGGGGACGCACCGGGCAGCTCAACCCCGGCGAGGGAGACCGGGACGACTGGTTCCTGTTCACCGCCTGCCAGGGGCAGACCGTCCAGTTGTCACTGAGCACCGCCCAGGATTTCGGCTGCTCCCTGGTCAACACGGAGGCCGCCGAACTGGCCATTCCCTACACGGTGGAGAAAACCGGCCTGTACTTCCTCCACGTCTTCTCCCGCGATGGGGCGGAGGCCGGTGACTACACCCTGAGCATCTCTCTGCAGGGACAAAACGACGCGGGGAGCGGCAAGGACGCCGGCAACACCATGACCAGCGCCCTCGCCGTGGACGCCGGCTCCTACACCGGCTACATGGCGGAATGGGACCGCGAGGACTGGTACCGCATCCAGGTGAGCGCCGGACAGGGCATCACGGTGACCGTCACCCCCCTGGAAAAATCCGATTACGACATTCATCTGTACAATCCCAGCGGCCAGTGGGTACACTCCGCCACCTACTACGGAGAGGACACCCTGACCTACAATGCGGACGTCTCCGGCACCTGGTACGTCCAGCTGGACATGTTTCCCGGTTGGGATACCGAGAAGTGGCCCCAGGACTACTTCCTGTACGGGTCGGGGGCCTACGAATTAGACATCAATGTGGGGGGCTCCGTGGAGGGCCCACCTGAACCCCGCAGTCAGCCCGAGATATACCCGGTGGCCCGGACCTTCATCGTGGACAACTACCCCACTGGCAACGCCGACGAGTACGCCTACCTGGCGGCCGTCCCGGCGGCCAACTATATTGAAGACGGCAAGAGGTACGTGTCCCCCATCGTGTACCAGGGCGAGGACTATGTTCCCAACTGGTATCTCACCGTGGACGATACCACCCAGTACCTGCTGGACGATTGGAACCACTATCTGGCCCGCCACGGGATGACCGCCGAGGAACACCATCTGGACGGCGACCCCTCCACGGCGGCCGCCCAGCTGGCCACCAGCCTGTGGACGTCCTCCAACACGGCGGTGATAGCCGTTGACGGCAGCGGATTCACCGACACGGTGACCAACGTGGTGGACCAGTCCGCCACCCTGAACATTCAGACCTCTGCCGAGCGCATCAGCGCCGACAGCCCCAAGCTGAAGGACGTGGGTGGCAACCTGGCCGCTCCCATGTTCATCGGCTCCAAGTGGGGAGCCATCCACCTGACCGTGGACTCCGCCACCTTCGCCGGGGACACGGGACTGATTACCCCCCGCTACGAGCCGGTCATGGAAGACTGGTGGCCCTATCCCTATGACGGCAACGGGCCCGATTCCGATACCTTCTACCCGGTGACCATTCCCGGCCTCTGGGCCCCCTACGTGACCAGCAGTTCCGGGCTGTCCGAGTTCGTCATCACCAAGTATGCCGGCGACCGCTATCGCCTACCCGTCGACGACAGTGCCTCCTCGCTCAACGTGACCATCACCACCGACCAGCCCTCCAACCTGATTGTCTACCTGGTGGACCCCTCCGGCAACGTCCGCCGCCCCAGCTATCCCCACTGGGTGGGTGAGCCCAACCCCATCCATGAGTGGAACGGCGGTCACTGGCGGCACGACCAAGACGAGTTCCGGGCCTGGCGCATCGAGCCCCACACCGAATTCTCCGTGGAGGTGCATTATCCCATGGAGGGCACGTGGACGGCCATCGTGGTTCCCTACTATGGAGGAGACACCAGCGGCACCGTCGACTACCACATCACCGCCCAGATGAGGGAGCACAGCCCGGACCGCACCGCGGCCGCCCTTTCCGCCGCCAACGCCGCCGTCATCGCCTCGCTCAACCACGCTCCTCTTCTGTACGTGACCAAGGACGAGGTACCGACAGTCACCAGTGAGGCCCTGTCCACCCTGGGAGCATCCAACCTCATCTTCGTGAACATCAACGAGGTCAGCGGGGCCAGCCTCAGCGGAGCCACGGAGTACACCACCCTGCAGCAGGCCATTGACGCCATCAAGGCCCATCAGCATTCTGAGAACTTCATCACGGTTACCTCCCTGGGGACCGGGGACGGATACTTCGCACCGGCGGCCATGGCTGCTGCCTACCATGGGGCCCCGGTCATCAACATGGGTGACGCACCCGACGCCTACAACACGCTGGACATGATTGAGTCCTGGCGTGAATATGCCGGCGACTACTACCACGGCTGCCGCTCCCTGGGTCACCTGCCGCAGATGGCTGAGCCCATCGACTGGTGGTCGGCCCTGCAGGACTTCCTCAGCGAGCAGGAGATTCCCCCGGTGGGGCTGGACCTCAAACTGCGGTGGTACGGCGGCGTCTACGACGGCATGTACAACCTCATCAGTTCCTACGGCCTGGACAGGGAGGGCAAGGAGGTCTACCTGTTCGTCTCTCCGCGAGACACCGACATCCGGGACCCCATCTGCCGGGCCATGGAGGGCAACAATAGCTACGGCGGCCACATACCGGTGACCACCCCGGCGTTTTCCTCGGCGGTCATCGTCAGAGGAATCCTGTACCCGGCCATTATCTATGCCAACCCCGGTCGTGACGTGGCCACGTCACAGATGATGAACTATCCCGACGGCTATCAGTGGCGGTGCAACGACGGCAGCCAGTACGCCAACCGTGCATCCCAGGAGCTTAAACGCTCCTTTTCCTCCCGCGGCCGCTTCTATGAGGGTCACTGCATATGGGACAACCTCCTGGAGCGGTACAACGCCGGTGCGGCCATCAGCTACTACTCCGGTCACGGCACCGGGGGCTCGGGTATCTCCGCCCAGTACAAGAACGTGGCCGAGCAGTGGCCCTACGCCGAGCTCCGCTACGAGCACCTCATGGACTTCGACTGGTGGGACGGCTGGCGGGGCTACAGCGGCTACGACGACAAACAGACCAAAACCCCGCGGTGGGGCGGCGAGTCCGGCTACAACGCCCAGGAGCCCAATCTGTACGACATCATCCACTTCAAGTGGGTGGACCAGGCCCTTGGCAACCTGCACAGCGAGATGGAGTTCTGGAGCTCCTGCACCACGGGTTCTCATTTCGGGCCCATCGTCTACCTGTCGCACGGCTCGGCTATCTGGATGGGCGCCGCCGGGTCAACCTACGGTATCCAGGATGACCTGCACAACAACTGGATGTTCTACGACGTGCTGGTAAAAGGCGAAAGTCTGGGTGAGTCCCACTCCAGATATCTCTGGATGTTCAACCGGGACTTCGGGACCAAGGACCCCACCACCCTGTACGGTCCCTCTACCCTGTTCCAGCTGTCGCAGGGTGGGCTGACCAATGTGGGCGTGCTGTTCGGCGACCCCACCATGACCTGCTACGCCCCCGACTGGACGGAGCCCGTACCCATCCTGTCCTGATCTCTTCCCCCCCTTTTCCCTTTTTTTGTCTTTCCACCTCCAGAGCTACCCTGCCGTCTCCCCGTTAGACCCCTAGAGAAAGTAGACGGTGGCCCCCAAGCCCAGGAAATCGGTGAGAACGTGTGAGCATATCGCCCAGCGAACAGAGCCTGTTTTCCAGGCCACCCAGCCCCAGCACGCCCCCATGAAAAAGGCCCCGGCCACAAAGGCGGCCACCCCTCCGGGCATGGACAGGGGATGCACCGCCTGGGGGGCGAGATGCCACAGGGCGAAACCCAGAGTGGGATACAGGAATCCTCTGAGCATGTCTCCGGGAAACTCCCGGATGTAGACTCCGCGCCACAGCACCTCCTAGGCCGTCCCGTTTACCGCCGCCAGGCCCAGGGACCCCAGAACCACGGCCACAGTGGCCTGAGGAATCTTTGTCACAAAGACCGTGGCCAGGGCCAGCACCGGCGGCACTGCCAGCAGCACCAGGCCCCCCGGCCATCGCCCCGCTGCGGGAAAACCTCACCGGGGAGAGCACACGTTTCAGATCTTTTTTTCCCAGAAACCACAGGGGAAACAGGAGGCACCAGCCCACCCAGTACACCACAAAGGCCGCCAAATAGCCCCGGGTGGGTCCCAGCAGTTCCTCCAGTCCCACAAACGCCAGGTAGGTGCTGGCCAGCAGCGCCCAGGGCATGGCCAGCACAGTCAGCCGCCGGGGGGTCAGGCCACCGCCTCTCCTGTATTCTCGGTTCGATAGCGGAGAAGGGCCGCCACATGGCCCATCTGCCCCACAAAGTCGTCATCCACGAAGGTGACAGGGGCGCCGGTACGCTGAGCAAACTCCATGATTTCCTCCAGCACGTCCACGGTGGTTACCGGCTTCCCGCAGGTGGGGCAGGAGGGGGCGGTGCCTGTCCCCAGGCGCTGGCATCGCTCGCACAGCCAGCCCCGCTGCCGGTGTCCCCGCTCCACGAACAGCACTTCCACCTGGCCGTTGCGGGCGGCCCGGGTGACCTCGGAGACGCCGTAGGCGGCCAGTCCGTCGGTCAGTATCTCCTTCTTCAGCTGGTCCAGCAGGCGTCCTTTCACCTCCTGGCCGTGCTCGCGCATGGCGTGGATGGAGTCCTCCCACAGCTCCTGCTCGCCGTCCATGGGGGCATCGATGAGGGCCACCACGTTTTCCTGCAGAGGCGGGGACAGATGGTGGAGGAACTGGTGCTTGGCCTCTCCGGGGCCGGCCAGGATGATTTTCTGGCTGCCCGGGGCCGGCAGGGCCCCCCTGAGGTCCTGGTAAAAGTGGTGGATGCTGCCCCTGCGCAGCCTCTGGAACCGGGCCTGGGACATGCCTCCCTTTTTGTGCTTGTTCATCACCTCCCGGGAGAGCTCTTTTTCCCGGGCGATGTCGCTGCAGGCCACGCTGTATATTTTGGCGTGATGGGTGTTCATGAGCACCAGGGTGAATCCCTCCCACTGGTCGTCCAGGGCGGCCAGGGGGCGAATGTAGGGGGAGGAGTCCACCACCAGGAGGTTGGGGGGTGCATCGGTCAGGCTCACCGCCTTGAAAAAATCATGGGCGGCGGAGGCAAAAAGGGCCACGTTGCGGCTGCCGTGGTCATTCAGGTAGCGAGTGACTTCCTGCATGGTCTGCTGGAAGTTTTCCCGCAGGTGGGAGGGCAGGGCGGATCGGATGGCCTGCCGGCGCCGGTGTATGAACCGGGGGTCGGTGCCGTCGGAGTAGAGGCTGACATAGGTGGGCCTGCTTTCCCCGTCAAAAACCCGGGAGAGCTCCCGGATGTCCAGTGCGCAGGAGGTCATGGGGATAAAAACGGTGGGGGCTACTTAACGCTAACCCCGGGCCGGTGATGCGCGAGGGAAAACCATTTTTAGGCCCTGCGGCTTATGGTAGTGGAGGCACAGCATGTCTGGAAAAACAATCGTGATGGTGGCGCTGGGCGTCCTGGTCATGTCCGGCTCCCTGACCGCCCTGACCACCGTTCCCCTTCAGGGGGACCGGGTGCAGTGGGAGGCCCAGCCGGTCACCGACCGGTATGACCTGCTGGTGGTCACCCCGGCGGCCTGGGAGGCACACCTGGCCCCCCTGACGGAGCACAAGGACAACAGGGGCCTGGCCACCCTGACGGTCACCCTGGAGGACATCTACGGGGGAACCTACACCCCGGTGCAGGGCCGGGACCAGGCGGAGCAGATAAAGTACTTTGTCCGATATGCCCTGGACACCTGGAACATATCCTACCTGTTGCTGGTGGGGGGGCGGCGCCCCTCGCTGAGCGGCGAGCCCTGGTGGCTGCCCGTGCGGTACAGCCACATCGAGGACAACGTGGCCACCCAGGAAAAACGGTATATCAGCGACCTGTACTTTGCCGACATCTACGACCGCAATGGCACCTTTTCATCCTGGGACACCGATGGAGACGGCATCTACGGCGAGTGGCGGGCCCGCCAGCCGGCCGAGGATGTAGCCGACCTCTACCCGGAGGTGGCCGTGGGCCGGCTTCCCTGCCGCAACGCCCGGGAGGTGGATATCATGGTGAACAAAATCATCTCCTACGAGAGCACCCCCGCCGACCCCGGCTGGTTCCAGCGCATGGTGGCGGTGGCCGGGGACACCTACACCTTCAACGACTACTTCGAGGGAGAGGAGGTCACCCGGCAGGCCCTGGAGCACATGACCGACTTCACCCCGGTTATCCTGTACACCTCGGACGGCTCCCTGCAGGGCTGGCGGGACGTGGTGGGCACCATCAACCAGGGCTGCGGCTTTTTATTCTTCGCCGGCCACGGCAGCCCCACCACCTGGGCCACCCATCCCCCCTACGACGACTCGGTGTGGATATACGGGCTGCAGAACCTGCACATGCCCCTGCTCACCAACGGCCACTGGCTGCCGGTGTGCGTGGTGGGCGGATGCCACAACTGCATGTTCAACATCAGTCTCACCCATACCACCTGGACCTTCGGCCTCCCCGTCTACGAATGCTGGGGGTGGCGTCTCACCCGCTGCACCAACGGCGGAGCCATAGCCACCCTGGGCTGCACTGGCCTGGGCTACGGCAGGGAGGACAAGCAGGAGGCCACGGAGGGAGGCGGCGACCACCTCAACGTGCTGTTTTTCCACGCCTACGGGCAGCAGGGGCAGCAGGTGCTGGGCGACGCCTGGCGGCAGGCCATCTCCTCCTACCTGGACGAGTTTCCCGTAGACTGGAGCCAGCAGGCCTTCCACGACACCGCCCTGGACGCCAAAACCGTGCAGGAATGGGTGCTGCTGGGCGACCCCAGCCTGCACATCGGGGGCTACCCGGGATAAAAGCTGTCCAGCCGGCTCTGCCCCCGCTGGTCGGTGGGCACCTTCTCCCTTTTTTTCGGCGGGGAGGGATGCCACCCGGACGGGGTCTCCGCTGTTTCCAGCTCCCGCTTCAGCCGGGCAATCTGCTGGTACATCTTCTTCTCCTTGCCCCTGCTGCTCCAGTAGTAGGCCTCGTCCCGGGAGCCCTTCATAATCAGGATGACCACCATGCCCGGCACCCCGTCCCGGGCGGTCCGCCCCCGCCGCTGGATGGCCCGGATGGCCGAGGGTACGGGCTCGTAGAACAGCACCAGGGTGGTGGCCGGCACGTCGATGCCCTCCTCGCCGATGCTGGTGGACACCAGAACGTTGAACTCCCCCTCCCGGAAGGCCTGCAGGGTCTCCTTCTGTTCCTCCTGGCTCATGCCGTCGTTGGCGCCCCGGGCCTGGCCGATGAATCTGCGGGCCCTCACCCCGGGAAGGCTCTGGATGGCCCTCAGCAAAAAATCGATGGTGTCCCGGTACTCGGCAAACAGGATGACCCGTCCGTCCGGGTGGCGCTCCAGGTGCTGAAGGAGAATGTCCCGGGTCTTCTCCAGCTTGGGCCGCTGCGCCTCCAGGGTCACGATGTCCCGCCGGATGGATGGATACAGCCGGTGCTTGCGGATGCTGGCCGCCGCCTTGGACCGGTCGAACTCCAGCTTGGCCAGGTAGCTCTGGGCGGCCTCCACACCCTGACTGGTCAGCATGTCCTTGAGATGGGCCAGCTTGATGGCGGCGGAGACCACGCTGATGGCCTTGTACATGGAGCCCCCCCGCTTCCCCAGATGACTCCGCATCCGGCTCTGGATGTCGATGAGCGCCTTTTTGCTCAGCTTGCCCGCCGACAGGTTACGGGCCTGCCGGGTGTAGGTGGCCAGCTCGGCCAAAAAATCGGTGAGCATGACGTCCAGGCGGCGCACAATGCGCTTCACCTCCTCCGGCATGTCCACCAGCACCCAGCGCATCCTTCGCTGGGCCAGGTAGGGCTGCACGTCGGGGTCCTGCTCGGTGCGCAGCTCCACGTGCTCGATGCCCAGATGGTCCGCCACCTCCCTCAGTTTTTTGTAATCGCTCCCCGGTGAGGCGGTCATGCCCAGTATCTGGCTGCCCCGCCGCAGATAGCGCCGGGCGATTCCCACGTAGGCGTAGCTGCCCACCGCCCGATGGGCCTCGTCAAACACAATCAGGCTGAAGTCACCCGGATTGACGCCCCGGTCCAGGTCGTTCTCCACGGTCTGCGGGGTGGCCACCACCACCTCTCCCCGGCGATATATCTCCTTCCTCTGGTCCGGGCCGTACAGCTCCCCGGTGACCACCACCGGCTCCAGGGAGGTCAGCCGGGATATGGAGACCGCATGCTGTTCGCACAGGGGCTTGGTGGGCGCCAGAAACAGGATGCGCCCCCGCTCCGCCCGGTAGGCCAGCACCAGGATGGCAATGATGGTCTTCCCCAGCCCGGTGGGCAGCACCACCAGGGATTTCCGGTCCTTCACCTGCTCAAAAACGTTAATCTGATAGGAGCGTTCCTGCACCCGATCCCACCGGACGAGGGGCAGGTCCGCCTTTTTCATCGCGCTCTCCCCGCCATCGCCAGATGGGCCAGTAGCGCCTCAATCTGAATGCGCTCGTTGCTCCCCTCCACCATGCGGAACTCCGCCTCTCCCATCTTTTCCACGATGTCCGCCTTGGCCTTTTCCGGGATGGGCAGGTCGAACAGGGCGCTGTGCATGCCCTTGATGACGTCTTCCCCGCTCAGCCCGTAGTCAATCAGCATCTTGTCCAGGAGGGCCCGGGCCTCCAGAAAGTTTCCCCGCAGGGCCACCTCCATCACCTGCTGGGCCTCCTCGGGCCGGGCCGTGGCCGTGGTGCAGTACACCGAGTCGGCATCTATGGTCTGGGAGAGGGTGGCCGAGGTCTGCAGGGCGTTGAGGGCCTTGCGCAGGTCCCCCCGGGCTATGTACAGCAGGGCCTCCATGCCGTCCCCGGTTATCTCCAGCCCCTCCCGCTGGGCCACCCGGGAGAGATGGCATCGCATGTCCTCCCGGTCGATGGGGGAGAAGCGGAACACCGCACACCGGGACTGGATGGGGTCAATGATTTTGGAGGAGTAGTTGCAGGAGAGGATGAAGCGGCAGATGCGGGCGTAGCGCTCCATGGTGCGGCGGAGGGCGGACTGGGCGTCCGGGGTCAGGGAATCCGCCTCGTCCAGAAAAATAATCTTGAAGGAGGCCTCCCCTAGGGGGGCGGTGCGGGCGAAGTTCTTGATTTTTCCCCGTACCACGTCTATGCCCCGCTCGTCGCTGGCGTTCAGCTCCTCGAAGTTGTCCCTCCAAGTCTCGCCGTACAGCTGCTTGGCCAGGGCGATGGCACAGGTGGTCTTGCCGGTTCCCGCCGGCCCCGCAAACAGCAGGTGGGGAATGCTGCCCGACGCCGCGTAGGCCCGCAGGCTGTCCACCACCCCCACCTGCCCCACCACCTGGTCCAGTGTTTCCGGACGGTACTTCTCCACCCACAGGCTATGCATGGTCACCCTTTCCAATGGATGCCAGCTTGGCGGCCATGGTGGCCTCCTTGTCCAGGCGGTGGTCAATGCGGAGGTCGATATGGATGCGCCGGGCACCCATGTCCACCATGGCCCGGTGGGCCCTTTCCACTGCCCGCAGAATGGCAGACAGATCCGGACCCTCGATGCAGGTGGCCATGGGGCCGGTGTGGGTGGTCAGCCCCGTCTCCTCCAGCGCCTCCACGGCGGCCTTCACGTAGCGGCTCACCGATGTTCCCTCCGAGGTGGGAAAGATGGCCAGTTCCGCAATTATCATGAAAGGACAAATAGGCTTGCCTAATAAATGTTTATCCCTGTCGGCGGGCCATGAACAGGGAGTCGATGAGCACGGCGATGATGCCCGCCAGAAACACCATGTCGAAGATGGCCGCTCCCCCGATGGAGGCGGTGACCGTCTGGGGGGTGGGCAGGCGCAGCAGCTCCGGCAGGTGGAAAAAGTCCGCTCCCACCAGCACCCCCAGGGTTCCGGTCACGTAGGCCAGGGGCGCCGCCTGCCTGGGCTTCCGGTAGCAGGCCAGCAGGGAGAACAGGCTGGCCACCGCCGGGGGCAGGAGCCAGAGGGGAAAGGGGGAGGAGATACCCCGGGTGGTCACCTCGGTGACCTGGTAGGTGAACAGGGACACCAGGGCGATGCCCAGCAGGGCCCGGCCCACGAATTTTCTCTTGGCCGTCAGGTAGACGCTGACCATCACCGGAATCACCGCCCCGCCTATGTTCACCGCAATCCGCCAGTTTCCATAGGTGAAAAGATAGATGTCCACCAGGCCCAGCAGCAGGGAGCCAAACACGATCAGGCTGGCCTCCAGCCGGGAGAACCCCACCTCCACGAAGGCCCCGTAAAACAGGGAGAACAGGAGATAGAAGACCAGGGCCGCGATGAACAGCACCAGCAGATTGAAGGAAATCATGCCAGCAGGTAATCAAGAAGTCTGGTTAAATCTTTTTCTTTGATGACCACGTCCGCGGCCTCCACCACCTGCTGGTCGCAGGGATTGAAGGCGATGCCTAGGCCGCTCGCCTCAAACATGGAGATGTCGTAGCGGGAGTTGCCCACCGCCGCCACCCGCTCTCTTGGTACCCCCAGCTCTGTGGCCAGGTCCCGCACCGCCATGCCCTTGTCCTCGATGGGCACCCTCGTTATGCTGCCCTCCAGCTCGCCGTGGATGCCATTGGCCAGCACGTGACGGATGCCGGTCTGGGCGGCGATGCGCCGGGCCAGGATGTCCAGTCCGCCGGACACGATGGCGGTGGCCACGCCCTGCTCGTGCAGCGCCTGGATGCACTCCCGGGCTCCCGGCATGATGGCCACCCGGTCAAAGGCCTTTTCCAGGTCCGCCCGGCACCGGTTGGCTCGGCGCCACAGGGCGATGTCCCGCTCCATGAACTCCCGGCTGCCGATGTCGCCTCGCAGGTAGGCCTGCACGGTGTCTCTGTTGTCGGTGGCGAAGCAGGTGTGGATGTAGCGCCAGGAGCTGCGCATGTCTACCAGCACGCCGTCCATGTCCAGGGCCACCAGCTCGTAGCGGGTCATGGGGGTGGGATGCGGGCGGATATATTTAAGAATAGCGCAGGGTGTCCGATTCCCGTACGGCAGTCAGTTTTTTACCCCAGGAACAGGGTGAAGGGGCCCAGCAGGAAGAGGCTGGTGGTGGCCTCCTGGCTCACCTGCTCCCCCTGGTCGAGGTAGGAAACCACGACGGTCAGCCTGGCGGGACCGAAACCGAAGAGCATGCCCGTTCCCAGGGAAAGGGAGCAACTGGCGCCGGGGAGGACCTCAGATATGGTGGTGTTGAAGCCAATCATCCGTCCGAACACTATAAAGCCGGTGAGGGTCAGGTTTCCCACCCACAGGTTGTAGATGGAATAGTCGTTGTTGTTGGTGACCACCAGATGCCGTCCCTCCCATCTGATGTCCACTCCGTCCAGGGTGCCAGCCTCTGCCTCTGTCACCAGGGCGGGCATCAGGGCTGCTGCCGCCACCAGCACCGCCGCAGCCGTGGCCATTATTCTCCTCATTTTTCACCTCCCATTTACTATTGACTCTGGCCTATATAAAACTTGTTCATGGGCGGGCGCCCCGGCTCCCCTCGTGCCACCAGTGGGCTCTCTGGGATTCGAACCCAGGACCTCCGCCATGTCAAGGCGACGTCATAACCAGCTAGACCAAGAGCCCCTCTGCTATAATGGGCGTTTATTTTTTAAAGTTTCTCCATGCGCGCTTCCTTTAATGCCCGGGCCGTCAGCCCGGCCACGTCCAGATTTTCCTCCTCGGCGTGCACGGCCTCCAGGGCGGCGGCGGTGGCCGGGGCGTCCGGCACCAGCAGGCAGGAGGGCGCCTCCTCGATGGACAGCTGGTAGGTGCCGATGTGCCGGGCCAGGTCCACGATTTCCTGCTTGTCTAGCCCAATCAGGGGGCGCACCACGGGCAGGTCGATGCTTTCCTCCAGCACCCGCAGGTTGTGCAGGGTCTGGGAGGCCACCTGGCCCAGGTTTTCTCCGGTGACCACCACGGATGCCCGCTGCTGCCCGGCCAGGGCCGCCGCCACCCGGTACATCATGCGCTTGCACAGCAGGCAGTGGTAGTGGGGGCGGGTGTGGGCGGCGATGGCCCTCTGCACCACCTCGCCGAAGGGCACGTGCCACAGCGGTATCTGCCTCCCCGCCGCCTCCGCCACCCGCCGCACCAGGGATGCCACCTTGTCCCTCTCGTCCATGGGCAGGAAGGGGCGGGTGTCCATGTGCAGGGCCAGGCATTCCATGTGACGGGCCATCACGTACAGGGCCACCGGGGAGTCGATGCCTCCGGAGACCAGTGCTACCCCCCGCATACCACCACGCCGTCCTTGATGACCGTCTCCACCAGGTTCACCCCGAAGTGGTAGGGGACGAACAGATGGGAGGGGGCATTGACCAGCAGCAGGTCGGCCTTTTTGCCCACCTCGATGCTGCCCACCTCCCGTTCCAGACCCAGCACCCTGGCCCCCTCCAGGGTGGCTCCGTGGATGGCCTCCCGGGGGGTCATGCCCATGACAAAGCAGGCCAGCTGGATGACGAACTGCATGTTTTCCGTCCAGCAGTTGGGATTGAGGTCGGTGGCCAGGGCCACGTCCAGCCCCAGCTCCAGCATCCTTCGGGCGGGGGCGTACCTCTTTTGCATCAGGGAAAAGGGAACCGCGGGGAGCAGCACGGCGGGCACCCCGGCCCGGGCCATTTTTTTCAGCCCCCGGGGGGAGGCCATGAGGAGGTGGTCGGCGCTGGCCGCCTTCAGCTCGGCCGCCAGCTCCGCCCCCCCGGAGTCGGAGAGCTCGTCGGCGTGCACCCGGGGGGTCAGGCCGTGCTCCAGCCCCGCCTGCAGGATGGCCCGTGACTCCTCCACGCTGAAGTATCCCTCCTCGCAGAAGACGTCGCAGAACACGGCCAGCTGCTCCTCCGCCACCCGGGGAATCATCTCCTCCCTCACCAGTCTGACGTAGTCCTCCCGGTCCACGCCCGGAGGTATGGCGTGGGCACCCATGAAGGTGGGAACCAGGTCCACGGGATGCCGCTCGTTCAGGTGGCGGACCGTCCGCAGCATCTTGACCTCACTTTTGGTGTCCAGGCCGTAGCCGCTTTTCACCTCGGCGGTGGTGGTCCCGTGGGCCAGCATGGCGTTCAGGCGCGGCTCCGTCTCTGCCTGCAACCTCTCCTCCGACACCCGGCGGGTCTGCTGCACCGTGTAGCCGATGCCTCCCCCCCGGGCGGCAATCTCCCGGTAGGTGGCACCCTGGAGCTTCAGGTCCAGCTCGAATTCCCGGGAGCCGGCGAACACCACGTGGGTGTGGCTGTCCACCCAGCCGGGCAGCAGGGTCTTGCCCCGGGCGTCGATGACCTCCGCCCCCCGGGCCGTCACCTGCCGTCCGATGTCCCGTATGCGTCCATCCTCAATCAGCACCGAGGCATGGGTGGCCACGCCGTCAGGCAGAAAAACCTCGCTGGCCTCCCTGATGAGAATCATAAGAGGTAAATGGGCGGCTGTTTAAAGAGTTAATCCGGGTCTAGAACAGCGACGTCAGGTGGGGCCATATCAGGTCTGCCACCATCAGAATGCCCAGCACCAGGATGAGCAACAGCAGCAGGGTGAGGGCAAACTTCACCAGTTTCCATCCGATGAGAACGACCGCAATGACCACGAGAAGCAGCAGCCACAGGGGAACGCCGAAAATGACCATGGCGAAAAACCCGTACGGCCTATAAAACGTTGTCGAATTTTGACGGCCGCCTCAGTGGCCGATGAGGCGGGCTCCTCTCTGCGCTACACGGCAGGTGTATACGTCTCCATGTCCGGCCAGCGCCTCCTGCAGGGCGGGAGTGTCCCCCATGGCAAACACCGCGTTTCCCAGCATGCACATGGAGACCCGGCCATGCTCCGCCGCTGCCTCCACCGCCGTCCCCACCGCCGGCTGCAGGAGCCCTGTTTCCTCGGCAAACCGCCGGGACAAAAAAAACAGGTTGTCCAGGGTGGGTCGGCGCAGCATGTCCTCCACGCATCGTCTCCCCACCCAGGAGATGTGCTGCCCCTGCCGGTCGTCGGTCACCACCTGTACGGTGGGCAGCGGGGGGCCCACCACGGCCACCACCACCTCCCCTCCTCCGGGCACCCCGATGATTTCTCCGGTCAGCCCCGGCGATAGCCGTACCTCTATCCCTCCCCGGGCCGCCGCCAGCACGTCTCCCAGGCCGGTGGAGCAGCGAACCTCGGCCACGTGAGCCGCGGCCACCGCCCGCTCCCGGGACAGTCCCAGCAGGGAGGCAGCGGCCAGGGTGGAGGCCAGGGTTCCGGCGGCGCTCATCCCCAGGCCCTGGGAGACGGGCAAGTCCAGGGTGACATGGGCACGGAGGGGTTCCGGGGTGAGCAGGCGGAGGGCGGTGGCGGTGACCTCCCCCCCGGGACGGCCGTTTACCATAACCTCTGTGTGATCGCTGCGCTCCACGCTGGCCGTGGCCCCCAGGGACAGGCAGAGACCAGCCCCCCGGGAGCCGGTGGTCTCCGGGGAGGAGGTGCGGCATATTTCAAAAAAGCCGGTGACGTGGGCGGGGGCAAAGGCGGTGGCATTCATCGTATGAGGTCCAGGAGTCTGTCCGCTACCTGGGATTTGGCGCCGCTGGCCGGCGTGGTGTTTTTCTCCCGGTCTATAATCCAGGCCTGGGTGTCGTCTCCTCCCAGGGAGGCCGTGGTGTTGGCCACCACGTAGTCCAGCCCGTCCCGGTGCAGCGTCTCCCAGGCCCGCTCCAGGGCCCGCTCCCGGTCGGTTTCCAGCTTGAAGCCCACCAGCAGGTTGGCGTGCTCCCTCAGCAGGGGATTGATCCGGGGCACCGGCTCCAGGTGCAGGTCCAGGGGCTGGCCGGAGGCCATTTTTCTCTCCTGGGTTCGGCAGGTGAAGTCGGTGATGGCGGCGCAGTTGATGATGCAGTGGTACCGGCCGGCCTGCTGGACGCGGCGCACCAGGTCAACGCTGGTGGTAAAGGTGCTACTGCTGAGGTAGGCAGGGGGGTTCAGTCCGTGGTGCCAGAGTTCCACTTCCGCCCCCCGCTGGTAGGCCGCGGCGGCCAGGGCCAGGGCCATTTTTCCCGATGACCGGTTGGTGAGCACCCGTACCGGGTCCAGGTATTCGGCGGTGGCCCCGCCCACCACCAGCACCCGTTTTTCCACCCAGTCGTTTTTTCCCAGCAGGCGCAGCACCCGGGCCACGACGTCCTCCATCTCCGGCATCTTGGCTTTTCCCTCTGCCCGGCGGGGCTCGGCGAGGTGGATGCCTTGCCCCTGGCACCTCTGCAGGTTGTCCCTGACGAAGGGATTGTCGTACATGGCGGCATGCATGGCGGGAACCAGCAGCACCGGCAGGCCGGAGCCCACGGCGGTGGTGGCCATGGTGGTCACCGGGGTGTCGTCTATCCCCAGGGCTATTTTGGACAAGGTGTTGGCGGTGCAGGGGGCCACCAGCAGCATATCCGCTTGGTTCTCTCGCTGTCCGCAGTGGCGGACGTGCTCCACGTCCCCGGTCAGGTCGGTGACCGGCTTTCTGCCCGTGGCAAACCACAGGGCGTCCGGGTGCAGGATGCGGCAGGCCGCGGGGCTCATCACCGGAATCACCCGGGCCCCGTGCCGGGTCAGCTCCCGGGCCAGTTTGACGCTCTCCACGGCGGCGATGCTCCCGGTGACGCCCAGGACCACGGTCTTTCCCTGCAGTTTGTCCGAGGAGCTCCCCCGAAGGTCGTCACTGGGATGGGTCATGCTGCTCCCTCAACTTGTACTTCTGAATCTTTCCGCTGGCCGTCATGGGGAAGGAGTCCATGAATTCCACGTACGTGGGCACCTTGAAGTTGGCCATCCTCTGGCGGCAGAACTCCCTGATGTCCTCTTTGCTCACCTGGCCGCGGGGGACGATGCATGCCTTGACCGCCTCCCCCAGCCGGGGGTCGGGAACCCCGATGACAGCCACGTTTTGGACCCCGGGATGAGTGAACAGCACTTCCTCGATTTCCCGGGGATAGACGTTGAATCCTCCCACCACAATCATGTCTTTTTTCCGCCCGGTGATGTACAGGTAGCCCTGTGCATCCATTTTTCCCAGGTCTCCGCTGTAGTACCAGCCCTGGTCGTCCACGGCCTCCCGGGTGGCCTCGGGCATCCGGTAGTAGCCCTTCATAATGTTGCCCCGAATGGCGATTTCCCCGATGTCCCCGTCCGGGAGGGTCCTCCGCTGGTCGTCCACGATTCGCACCTCCACCCCGGGAAGGGGCCGGCCCACGCTTTCCGCCCGCTGGACGTCGTCATCGTGGTAGCGGGTGAGCGAGATGAGGGGGGAGGTCTCGGTGATGCCGTAGCCGATGCACACGTTGCAGCCCATCTCCTGGCGTACCCCCTTCACCACCTCTATGGGGCAGGGGGCGCCGCCCATCATGCCGCTGCGCAGAGACAGGTGGTAGGAACTCTTCCTCATCTCCTCCAGCTCCAGCATGAACATGGTGGGTACCCCGAAGTTCATGGTGCACCGGTGTTTCTCCATGAGTTCCAGGGCCTCCCGGGCATCGAACACGTCCTGGAGCACGATGTTGCTGCCAAAGGTGAGAGGGGTCAGGCATCCCAGCACCAGGCCGAAGGAATGGAACAGGGGAAGGGGCACGAAATATCGGTCATCCGGGGTCACCTCCATTACCTCCCCGGTCACCCGGGCGTTGGTGGCCAGGTTGCGGTGGGTGAGCATCACCCCCTTGGGCTGGCCGGTGGTGCCCGAGGTATAGAGGATGAGAGCCACGTCCTCGTCTTCCGCCCTCTGCTCCTCGGGGTCGCGGTGCCGGCTCCCGGCCACAAATTCCCTCCAGGACAGGCCGACGTCGTCGCTGCTGTCCTCCGCATCAACAGCCACCACGTGCTGCAGGCCTTCCAGCTGGGGGAGCACCTCGGCCAGCATCTCCCGGTAATCCATTTTGAGGAAGGAGGGCACCATGAACAGAACCCGGGCCTCCGAATTGCGCAGGATATAGGACACCTCATGGGTCCGATACCGGGTGTTCAGGGGCACCATGGTGGCTCCCACGGCGGTTATGCCGAAATACAGGGAGAGAAAGCGGTGGCTGTTGGGCAGCCACACACCCACCTTGTCGCCCTTTTGTATACCCAGCTCAAGGAGGGAGGAGGCCACCGCGTCCGCCTGCTCCCTGAGTTTGTGGTAGGTGAGCACCTCGTCCCCGAACAGGACGGCGGGTCGGTCGGCGTGCAGGCGCTCCCCTCGTTTCAGCAGGTCGTAGAGCGTCATGGTTTCCACATCGCTATTTCTTTTTAATAGTTTTAGGAGAAAAACGGATGACCTGACAGGGGAGGCGTTTGGGCGACGAGCGGTTGAAATCCTCGATGGCGGACAGCACCGGAGATATTTCGTCGCTGCTGCCCAGCAGGGCCACGCTCAGCCCCCGCTGTGCCGCCTCCACGGTGGCCGGGGCTATGCCGAATTCCAGGTCCGGGTTCTGGCCTATTTTGTGCAGCACGGCTCTGGCCACCGCCCCCGCCGCCCCCACCAGGTGGGGCGACAGCTCCTCCAGCGTGGAGGCTACGCCCTCCACGTCCAGGGCCCGGGAGCCTCCCTCCCCGGGGCCAGGGAGCTCCAGCATGTACACCGTTCCCATCTCCAGGGCCACCATGCCGCTCAGGTGCCGGATGGCTACCTCCTCTCCGGGGGAGGCGTCGTGCATGGCCACCCCCGTCGAGGATGACGTTTTTCCGCTGTAGGCAGTCAGTACGCCCTGTTCCATGAACAGGCCCACCGTGTCTTTCTCCCGGATGGAGTTGCCGGCCATGGCTATCCCTCGCTCGATGATATCCAGCTTCTGGAGGCTGCTTTCCAAGAACCGCTTGAGCTCCAGCAGCTGGGCGTGCAGGAACTGGGTGCCCTGCATGGTGGCCCGGTATTCGCCGTCGACCATCCTCACCAGCCCGTCCTCCCGCATTTTTTTCAGGTAGTCGGAGACCGCCTGCTTGGTGATGCCGATTTTGGCGGCGATGGGGGCCAGGCGGGAGTGGTGACCGGTGACTATTTCCAGCAAAATGAGCACCTGGGTGGAGAGGGATTTTTCTCTGAGCAGGTCCATTGGTATCCAATACGCAGCCGCCTCTTAAATCTTCCCGCAAGCCTTAAATATAAAATTTACTTTACTTTTGTAAAAAAAAATTTATGGTGGACACATGAGACGGGAAATCCTGGCAGCCATCGCCGTTTTATCCACGGTCTTTGCAGCCATCCTGGCCGTCTATGTCTACACCCTCAGCCAGGAGAACGACGTTTCCCAATCTGGAGACCAGCCGGTGCAGGCAACCCTGGTCATCACCTTTGCCAACGGCAGCGTATGGCGGTATCCCTGCCTCACGGTGCATCACCACAGTGCCACGGTGCTTGGTCTGCTCACAGCGGCTGCCAGCCAGGGCAACTTCACGGTAGAGACCACCTACTACGGCCAGTACGACAGCCTGCTCGTGGGCTCCATTGCCGGCGTGGAAAACGGCTACCAGGACCGCTACTGGCTGTACTGGATAAACGGCGACTACGGCATGGTGGGAGCAGACCGCCAGCCCGTGCGGGAGGGCGACACCGTGGAATGGAAATTCACCACCTACGGTTAACCTTTAATATGCTCGTGGGTTTCGTAAAAAGAGGGAAACTATGAACATGAACGTCAAAAAACTGGGCATCGCTCTCTGTCTGGTAGCGGCGGGAGTCGCCGGAAGATTCTTCCTGTCCGGCCTGCTGCCCTCCACCCCGCATCTCACCGTCACCCTTCATGGCATCACCCAGCCCCTGTTCATGATGGACCTGTTCTTCGTGGTGGCCACCGTTTCCCTGCTCGGCGGCCTTCTGCTGGGTCGCCGGTACGCGCTGCTCATACCCCTGGCCGTCATGCTGGTTACCGATGTGGTGCTGGGCAACACGGCCATCTTTCTGTTCACCTGGTCTGGCTTCGCCTTCATTGCCCTGCTGGGCGGCTACGCCCGGTCCCGCCTCAGCCCGGGCCCCATTTCCGTGGCCCAGATGGCGGGGCTGGGGGTGGGCTCCGTCCTCCTCTACGACCTGTGGACCAACCTGGGCTGCTGGCTGGGATGGTACCCCCATACCCTGGAAGGACTGAGCGCCTGCTTCACCCTGGCTCTGCCCTTCACCCTCTGGCACCTGCTGTCCACCACGGCCGCGGTCACCGTCACAGCCGTGGCTCTTGCTACGCTCAATCTGACCCCGCTGCTACAAACCTCCCCGGCACCCTCGCCGCTGCACCGGTACACGCCGGTGGCCGCCGCCCTGGGCCTGGCCCTGCTCTCTCTGGCCAGCCTCTAGCCCTATTTTTCTCCCCTGGCTTTCCGGAACCAGCTGATGAGGTCGATGGGAATGGGCAGCAGGATGGTGGTGGAGCCCTTGGACGAGGAGGCCATATCGGCCGCCGTCTGCAAAAAGCGCAACTGCAGTCCGCCCTCCTCCTGGCTGATGATTTTGGCCGCCTCCGACAGCTTCTCAGCCGCCTGCAGCTCCCCCTCGGCGGCGATGATGCGCGCCCGGCGGTCCCGCTCAGCCTCGGCGGCCTTGGCCATGGCCCGCTGCATGCCCTCCGGAATCTCCACGTCCTTGATTTCCACGGAGGTCACCTTGACTCCCCACTCGTCGGTGGCCTGGTCCAGAATGGCCTGCAGACGCTGGTTGATTTTGTCCCGCTCCCGCAGCACCTCGTCCAACTCCACCTGGCCGATGACGCTGCGCAGGGTGGTCTGAGCCATCTGGGAGGTGCCCAGCATGTAGTTCTGGATGCGCACCACGGCGTCCTCCGGGTTCATCACCCGGAAGTAGACCACGGCGTTGACCCTCACCGGCACGTTGTCGGCGGTGATGGCCTCCTGGGAGGGCACATCCAGCACGTGCTCCCGCAGGTCTATTTTTATCATATTGTCAAAGATGGGAATGATGAAGAAAATGCCCGGTCCCTTGGCCCCCAGCAGGCGGCCCAGCCGGAAGATGACCCCTCTCTCATATTCCCGCACTATTTTGATGGCCGCAGCCAGAATCACGATGACGATTAAAACCAGCAGCACGATGGCAGAGAGGGGAATGGCCATATGGTTACATGGGCATAACCTTATTTATAGTTATGGCGCACCTTTTTAAAGGCGCAGCCCATCGGGGAAACATGCCGATTGTACACGTACACATGTGGAAGGGCGTGGCCCCGGAGCGGGCTCGCCACCTGGTAAAAGAGATAACCCGGGTGTTTGAGGACCTGGGCATTCCGGCCCGGGCAGTGGAAGTGCTGGTGCACGAGGTGCCCAAATCACACTGGGGTCTGGGAGGCGTGCCTGCCTCGGAGTGTCTGCCGGACGAGAAACCGTAAACAACAACCTTTTTATAGCACCTTTATATACCTGTGTTGCACGGTTTTCGAGGTGGAATGTGCATTATACCCGGTTTGAAAAAGCGCGTATCGTTGGAGCACGGGCCTTGCAGATAGCCATGGGCGCGCCGCTCCTCATCAAAAAACCCGAGGGCACCAAAAACCCGGTGGACCTGGCGCTCCTTGAGCTGGAGAAGGGCCGCATACCCATGACCGTCAAGCGGGAAGGAAAAATTTTAAAAGGCCCGGTGGTATAGGAGGGATTCACATGGAGTCGGAAAACGCTGAACAAAGCATGCTTGTGCCCGAAGAAATGTACATTTCCAGCGGGACGGAGATTGGCACCCAGCAGAAGCGGTCGGACATGGAGCCGTTCATCGCCAAGGTGCGCACCGACGGCCTGTACCTCATCGACCTCAAGGAGGCCGACCGGCGCATCCGGGAGGCGGGCAAACTCCTGGCCCGCTATGACCCCCAGCAGGTTCTGGCGGTGGCCGTGCGGCAGTACGCCCAGAAACCCATAACCCTGCTGGCCGAGGTTACCGGCATCAGGGCTATGCCCGGACGCTTTTTGCCCGGCACCCTCACCAACCCCCACTGCAACACCTACACCGAGCCGGACATCCTCCTGCTCACCGACCCCATCGGTGACTACCAGGCCCTGAAGGAGTCCATCACCGTGGGCATTCCCGTGGTGGCCCTGTGCGACACCAACAACCAGACCAAGTACATCGACTGGGTCATACCGGTCAACAACAAGGGCCGCAAGTCGCTGGCCCTCACCTACTGGCTGCTGGCCCGGGAAATCCTCAAGAACCGGGGAGACATCAAGGACTACGACGAGTTCGAATACCGGGTGGATGACTTTGAGGCAGAGCTCTGAAACCGGTATATAAAGTATATAAACAGTTTTTCCTTTACATCCTGTATGCCTGACAATCCAAAGATAGTGCTGGTCATTGACGACGAAGAAACCATGCAGGACCTCATCCAGCGCAACCTGGCCCGCATCGACCTCCCCATCCGGGTTCACAGTGCGCTGAGCGGCGAGGAAGGCGTGGAGAAATACCGTCACCTCATGCACAAAAATTTGCGCCCCGACCTGGTCATCATGGACCTCAACCTCACGCAGTGGGGGCCCGGGGAGATAGACGGCGTGGAGACCACCCGCCGGATACTCAGCCTGGACCCCAAGGCCAACATCTACGGATACACCGCCTGGTTTGCCACCCGCTGGTCCAAGGAGCTCCAGGAGGCAGGGGCAAAAAAGGTCATTGAGCGGACCACGCTCCCCTCGGATTTCAGGCGGCTGATTGAGGACATCCTGTCCCCGTAACCCCGTACACATACTTTTTTAAGGACATAGGGAATTAACAGTACGAATCATGGCCATCATCTGTCCCATCTGTGGCGAGGAAAATCCGGAGGGGGCCGCCACCTGCCGGGCCTGCGGAGCGCCGCTGGAGGAGCCGCCAGCAGAAAAAAAGGGTACCTCGGAAAAGATTCTCATTGCCATCTTCGTTATTGCGCTCCTGGTCATCGCCGCCATCATCGTGGCTCCCTTTCTGTACAACAACGGTTCCGGGGGGAACGGGGGCGGCACGGGTCTCATCCCCGACTGGTGGTGGGAAAAATACGGCCTGGAGCCCGGCTCCAGCGACCCCTACGAGGACCTGGACGGAGACGGGCTGTACAACCTTGACGAATACCGGCTGGGCACCAACCCCCTCGATCCGGATACCGACGGGGACGGCATCATCGACAGCCTGGACATTATTCCCCTGCACGACGCCGGAATCCAGATAACCATTGACACCCTCCGGATAAAGGATTTTGTGGAGGGCGTGTGGCCGGTCTACAAGCCCACCGGGCAGTTCTTTTTCCTGGTGTACGTGGACGGCTCCCTGGCGGGCCAGGTGCCCTCCACTCCGGCGGAGCTGGAGATAGACGTGGAGCACGCGGTGGGCTGGAGCCTGACCGTTAACGTACCCGACGACCGCCACCCCACGGTCCGGCTGGAGCTGTACGCCAAAAAGGCCCTGGGCAGAAACGAGCTTCTGGACATCAACGGACAGAACAACTCCAAAAACCCCGCCGGCTACTACCTTGAGATACCCTATCATCTGGGAATCAGGGATGTGGGCCGAGTGCAGACCGGCCGGTCCGACGGCAGCGACGACGGCAACCGCGGACTCCAGGACGACAAGGACGCCCTCGTTACCTGGACCATCAAGACCATCGACATGCAGACACGGTAGCCGTGGCCACAATTTAAGTAGTCATCCTGAAATGGGGACCATGCGTATCACCAACCGCCACCAGTTCCTGGCCCATGCCACCGGCGACGCCCGGGCAGCCCGGGATGACGCCCTACGCTGTCTGGAGGCAGCTCTCCGGGCCGCTGACCCCTATCGGGCAACCCGGCGGGCGCTGCACCGTAACGGAGAGACGGTGGTGGTGGATGACAACTCCTATTTTCTCTCCCGTTACCAGCATATTTATCTTATCGGCTTTGGCAAGGCCAGCCTGGGCATGGCCCGGGCCGCCCGGCAGGTGTTCCCCGTTGACAAGGGAGCGGTCATCACCACCGAGCGGGCAACCCTGGAGGGGTTGTCCGTGTACACGGGCACCCATCCCCTCCCCTCCGCCCGGAATGTGGAGGCCACCCGGCACCTGCTGGACCTGGTAAAAGAGGCCGGTCCCGGCGACCTGCTGGTCACCCTGGTTTCCGGCGGGGGCTCGGCGCTGCTCTGCCAGCCCCGGATTTCTCTGGAGGCCATGCAGACGTTGACCCGGGAGTTGATCAACGCCGGCTGTACCATCCAAGAGCTCAACGCGGTGCGCCGACACCTGTCCACGGTCAAGGGGGGGCAGCTGGCGGCCATGAGCCGGGCTCCCGTTCTCTCCCTCATCATATCCGACGTGATAGGCGACCCCCTGTCCTCCATTGCCTCCGGTCCCACCGCCCCCGACCCCACCTCCTTCGCCCACGCCCGGCAGGTCCTGGAGCGCTACGGCCTGTGGGACGCCCACCCGGATGTCTGCCAGGTGATATCCGCCGGCGAGGCGGGAGACATTTCGGATACCCCCTCCCGTCTGGACCACGTGCACAACGTCATCGTCGCCCGCAACCGGCAGGCCTGCCAGGCGGCCTGTACCACGGCCGAAGAGAGGGGTTACGACGCCCGGGTGGTCACCACCGAGCTGTCCGGGGAGGCCCGGGAGGCGGGGAGGGACGTGGCCCACTTTGCCCGGGTTTCTCCCCGGGAGCGGGCCGCCTACATTTTTGGCGGCGAGACCACGGTGACCGTCACCGGGGGCGGGGAGGGGGGGCGCAACCAGGAGCTGGTGCTGGCCGCGGTTCCGGAGATGGAGGGAGAGCGGATGGTACTCCTCTCCTGCGGCACGGACGGCATCGACGGGGCCAGCCCGGCGGCGGGGGCCATGGCCGACGGGAGGAGCCTGCAGCGGGCCCGAGAACTCCGCCTGGACCCTCTCGACTACCTCCGGCGAAATGACTCCCATACCTTCTTTAAAAAAATGGACGATGCCCTGTTCACCGGCCCCACGGGGACCAACGTGATGGATGTGGTTATCGCCCTGCGGTACTGACTAGACGGCCACCACTTTTTTTACCTGGGGCACCTTGTTTTTCAGTTCCTGTTCGATGCCCATCTTGAGCGTCATCTGGGACATGGGGCAGCCGCGGCAGGCACCGGTCAGCCGAACCTTCACCACGCCGCCTTCCTCCTCCACCTCCACCAGTTCCACGTCGCCGCCGTCGCGCTGCAGCGCCGGACGGATGGACTCTATAACCTTTTTCACTTCTTCTCGCATGGTATGCCTCTGCTGGTGGCTGCATAATCGGCCCGGCTATTTATTATTATCGGAGGCCCGGCACTTTTTTAAATGCCTGCTCCCATGCAAACCATGGACGAAATCCTGTCAGAGGTGGCCTCGCTGCTGGAGGAAAAGAAGCTGAGGGTGGCCACCGCCGAGTCCTGCACCGGGGGGCTTCTCGGACACATGCTGACCAACGTTCCGGGGAGCAGCACCTACTATGAGGGGGGCGTGGTGGCCTACAGCAACTCCCTGAAGACGAAACTGCTGGGAGTCAGCCGGGCCACCCTGGAGAGATACGGCGCCGTCTCCGCCCCCACCGCCCGGCAAATGGCGGAGGGCATCCGGCAGATGGCAGACGTGGACATCGGCCTGGCCACCACGGGCATCGCCGGGCCAGGGGGCAGCACCCCGGAGAAACCGGTGGGGCTGGTCTACGTGGCACTGGCCGCCCACACCACCGAGGTCCGAGAATTTCGCTTTCCCGGCGACCGGGGGGACAACAAGCTCTCCACCGTCCGGGAAGCCCTCCAGATACTGAGGGAGCACGTGCAGCAGCATGATTGAAATCGACGGATCCCACGGGGAGGGAGGCGGACAGATTCTGCGCATGGCGGTGGCCCTGTCCGCCCTCACCCACACCCCGGTCCGCGTATCCAGCATTCGCGCCGGGCGCCCCACCCCCGGGCTGCGCCCCCAGCACCTGGCGGCCGTGGAGGCGGTCCGCACCCTGTGCCAGGGCACGGTGCGGGGTCTCCGCAAGGGCAGCACCGACCTCGAGTTCACACCCGGCGACCTCACCGGCGGCACCTATGCCTTTGACGTGGGCACCGCGGGAAGCATCACCCTGGTCTTTCAGGCCTGCCTGCTGCCCTCCCTGTTTGCCAGCCGGCCCACCACGGTCACCGTCCGCGGGGGTACCGACGTCCGCTGGTCCCCGCCCTGGGACTACTTCGCCCAGGTATTTGTGCCCCTGCTCCGGCGCATGGGTCTCACCGTTGAGGTCCACCTGCAGAGCCGGGGGTACTACCCCCGGGGAGGCGGAGAGGCCACGCTCGCCGTGCAGCCCGGCTCGCAGATGAAACCCCCGGTCTTTTCCCGTGACGCTCCCTGGCAGGTGGAGGGAATCGTGCACCTGGCCCACCTCCCCGGCCACGTAGCCCAGCGCATGCAGCAGGCAGCCCGGGAGGAACTCCAGCGGCACGACATCGAGCCCCGCATTTCCATCCAGAGGTGCTCGACTGCCTCCCCCGGCGTGGGCCTGGTCCTGTGGAGCCGGGCACCCTGCATCCTGGGGGGAGACGCGCTGGGTGAAAAGGGCACGCCGGCGGAGGCGGTGGGCGGCCAGGCCGCTCAGGCGCTGCTGCAGGAAATCAGGTCGGGGGCGGAACTGGACGTGCACGCCGTGGACCACCTGCTGCCCTACCTGGCCCTGCTATCGGAGCCCTCCTCCTTCACCTGCCGGGAGCTGAGCCTGCACGCGGAAACCGAACTGTGGCTGCTGGAAAAGTTTCTGGGTACCGGCTGCCGGCAGAGGCGGCGGGACGGCCTGACCGAGGTAGCCATCCGGCCCTAAGGCACGTACATCAGGATGAACATGATGATGAGAACGGCCAGGGCGCCGTACATGATGTACATGTAAAACCGGCGCTTCTTCACGATGCTCTCGTACTGCTCCTGGCATTCATCTGAGCACACCGTTTTTTCATAGGGGACGGCCTTGCCGCAGATTTGGCAGTGGCTATGCTGGGGAACCCGTTCCATGCTATACCTCAATGGTGGTTCCGTTAAACTCCCGGCCGTATATAGCATTTTCCAGGGCTTGCAGGTTCTTTCCGTTGACCACCGCGCTGGGCAGGCGCTCCTCCTCGATAATCCGGCAGGCGATGCCGTCCACCACCGAGCTGGTCCCCGCCGCCCGCCATTCATCGGGACACATGGACCGCAATTCCCGGATGGAAATGGACTGGTAGCGCCGGGCCCGGCCATCCTTTTTGGGGTCGGCTGTATAGATGCCGTCCACGTCGGTGGCAATCACCAGGCGCCGGGCGCCCGTCGCCCGGGCCAGCATGGCGGCCACCGCGTCCGTGGAGTGGCCGGGTACCGTGCCCCCCATGACCACCGGGGGCGGGGAGGCGGCTGCCTCCTCAATGCTGAGGGATACGGGCCGCTGGTCATCCAGGGTGGCTTTCACCAGCAGGGCGTTGAGGCGGGTGGCGGCAATCCCCAGGCGGTCCAGCACCTCCTCCGGGGCGCCCAGGCTGCGCCCCGCCCGGATGTAGGCCCGGGCCGTCCGGCCGCCTCCGGTCACCAGGTAGAGGTCCAGGTCCCTGCTCACGGCCCGCAGCAGGCCTCCCAGCTCTGCTATGTATTCCGTCCGGTCCAGGTCGAGCAGGGAGCCCCCCAGGGCGATGGCCACGCGCATGCTGGATAATGGCGCTGGCTGTTAAATCATTTTCGAGAAAAGGGCGCCATAACATTAATATTGGCTGCCCGCATTACCGCTACGATAATCATGTATGAAATACGTTTTCACGGAAGAGGCGGACAGGGGGGGCAGATGGCCGCCCAGACCTATGCGCTGGCCGCCGTGATGGAGGACAACTACGCGGTGTCGTTTCCCTTTTTCGGAGCCGAGCGGCGGGGGGCCCCGGTGATGGCCTTCACCCGGGTGGACAAGGACGTCATCCGCATCAAAACCCAGATTTACGAGCCCGACTACGTGGTGGTGCTGGACGAGACCCTGCTGGAAACGGTGGACGTGCTGAAGGGCCTCAAGGAGGACGGCATGGTGGTCATCAATACCGCCCGCCGGCCGGAGGAGGTCCAGCTGTCCCGGGAGGTCAACTGTGCTACCGTTGATGCCACCTCCATCTCCCTGGAGTTGCTGGGCCGCCCCATCACCAACACCTCCATGCTGGGCGCCCTGGCCAGGGCCACCGGCGAGGTGTCCATGGAGTCCATCGAACGGGCCATCATGGAAAAATTCGGGGGAAAACTGGGCACGGAGGCCGGAGAGAAGAACGCCCGGGCCGCCCGCAAGGCCTACCAGGACTTGCAGGTGGGCATGTGCCGGGGGGGCAAGGACTTTGTGCCCCGCAAAGAATGGCTGCCCACGGTCCAGGAGATGCCCCTGGGTGGGTCCATCGGGGCCCTGGAGACGGAGGCCGGCCTGGTGGGCATCGGCTCCTTCGTCCGCAACAAGACCGGTGACTGGCGTACCTTCATTCCCCACGTGGACCATGACAAATGCATCGGCTGCCGGATGTGCTGGTTCTACTGCCCCGAGGGATGCATCACCATGGAGGACCAGAAGGCGGTCATTGACTTCGACTACTGCAAGGGATGCGGCATCTGCGCCCAGGAGTGTCCGGTGGATGCCATAAGCATGGAGAGAGAGCGGAGGTGAAAAAGTATGGTACAGTCTATTGAATCCAAAAAAATGGTGGTGACCGGGGACTACAGCGCCGCCTACGGCGCCCTGATTTGCGACGTGGACGTGGTGGCTGCCTACCCCATCACCCCCCAGACGTTTATCGTGGAGGACTTCTCGGAGTTTGTGGCCGACGGTCTCACCGACGCCGAGTTTGTGAAGGTAGAATCCGAGCATTCGGCCATGAGCGCCTGCATTGCCGCCCAGGCGGCGGGGGCCCGGACCTTTACCGCCACCGCCTCCCAGGGGCTGGCCCTGATGCACGAGATGCTGTTCGTGGCCGCCGCTCTGCACCTGCCCATCGTGATGCCCGTGGTCAACCGAACCCTGGCCGCCCCCATCGGCATCTGGTGCGAGTACAACGACACCATGCCGGAGCGGGATACGGGCTGGCTGCAGGTGTACTGCGAGACCAACCAGGAGGTGCTGGACATGGTGATTCAGTCCTACAAGATTGGAGAGCATCGGGACGTGATGCTGCCGGTTATGCCCTCCATGGACGCCTTCATTCTGTCCCACACCGTGGAGCCGGTGTATGCGCCCTCCACCCAGGAGGTGGCCGACTTCCTGCCCCGCTACCAGCCCCAGGCCATTCTGGACACCAGTAATCCCATGACCATCGGCTCCTTCGCCCCGCCGGAGTACATCCAGGAGATTCGCTATCAGAGCGAGGTCACCATGCAGAAGGCCAGAGAGGTCATCCAGCAGGTCAACGATGACTTTGCCCAGACCTTCGGCCGCGACTACCACGGCCTGATTGAGGAATACCGCACCGACGACGCGGACGTGGTGCTGATTACCATGGGCACGGTCACCGGCACCGCCCGGGAGGTGGTGGACGAGATGCGGGGAGAGGGCAAAAAGGTGGGCCTGGTGAAGCTGCGCTTCTTCCGTCCCTTTCCCCTGCAGGAGCTGCGGCGGGTGGCGGAAAACGTGGAGGCCATCGGGGTGTACGACCGGGCCATGTCCTTCGGCTCCGGCGGTCCCGCCTTCATCGAGACCCGGCACGCCCTGTACGGACTGGACATCCCCGTGGTGAACTTCCTGGCCGGACTGGGCGGCCGGGATGTGGTCAAGGAGGACGTGAGACTCATGTTTGAAAAGACGCTGAAAGCAGCCAAGGAGGGACGAGCGGAAAAGGACGTGGTATGGATTGGCACCCGGGGGGTGAAGCCATGAGCCTGAACGTCAAGGACCTGCCGGATGAGCACCTGTTCACGCCGGGCCATACGGCCTGCCCGGGCTGTGCTGCTCCCGTCGTGGTGCGCAACCTGATGAAGGTGTTCGGAAAGGACACCATCGTCTATGCTCCCGCCAACTGCCTTCTGGTGTTCGGGGGAACCTATCCCTACATCGCCTGGAAGGTTCCCTACCTGCACGAGGCCTTCGAGAACACCGGGGCCTGCATCTCCGGAGTCAAGCGGGCCGTCAAGAAGCTGGGCAAGGACTCGCTGGTGGTGGGGGTGGCCGGCGACGGCGGCACCTACGACATCGGCATCCAGGCGCTGAGTGGGGCTGCCGAGCGCAACGAGGACGTCATCTACGTCTGCTACGACAACGAGGCCTACATGAACACGGGTATCCAGCGCAGCGGCTCCACCCCATTCGGTGCGGCTACCACCACCACTCCGGTGGGCAAAAAGATTCCCGGTAAGACGCAGAACAAGAAGAACATGGCCGAAATCATGCGGGCTCACGAGGTGCCCTACATGGCCACCATGAGCATCGCCTATCCCAAGGACTTTCTGCGCAAGGCGGAGAAGGCCCGGGACACCAGGGGCTTCCGTTACCTGCACGTCTTTTCGCCCTGTCCCACCGGCTGGCGGCACGACCCGGCCCTGTCCATCGAGATGGGGCGCAGGGCGGTGGAGAGCGGCATGTGGACGCTGTACGAGGCCGAGTACGGGCGCATCACCGACATCTACAAGCCCAAGAGGAAAATCCCGGTAAAGGAGTACATTCGGGACCAGGGACGCTTCCGCCACTTCACCGAGGAGATGGTGGACAAACTGCAGGAGTATGCCAACCACAAGTGGAAGCAGATGTACGGCTCGCTGCCCGAGGAAAAACCGGAATAAAAACAGTAGCGGCGGGGAGCTAACCGGCCCCCCTTCTCTTTTCCCCTTCTTTTGTGTCCTTACTGCATCTGGAGCAGGGCCTCTGCCTCCTCCCGCTCCGGCAGCTCCTTGTACCGGTTGCGTATGGTGACCTCGGTGACCCCGGCCACCTCCGCTATCTCCTGCTGTGTCCGGTGCTCGTCGCACAGGATGGCGGCGATGTACACGGCGGCGGCGGCCACGCTGGTGGGACCCCGTCCGGAGGTCAGACCCCGCTCGTCGGCCTGGCGGAGGATGTCCAGGGCCTTGGTTTTGGCCTGCTGGCTGAGGTTGAGCTGACTGGCAAAGTAGTCCACGTAGTCCTGGGGGGTGTTGGGTATCAGGTGAAGGTCCAGCTCCCGGGCCAGGTAGCGGTAGGTGCGGCCAATCTCCTTTCTGTCCATTTCGGCGGCATTGGCCACGTCGTCCAGGGTGCGGGGTACGCCGCACTGTCGGCAGGCCGCATACATGGCGGCGGCGGCCACGGAGTCTATTTTTCGTCCCTTGATGAAGTCTTTTTTGATGGCCTGCTTGTACAGCAGGGTTGCCGTCTCCCGGACGTTGCGGGGAAGGTTGAGGGATGAGGCCAGGGTGTCCAGGGAGAGGAGGGCGGTTTGCAGCTTGCGCTGCCAGGAACTCTTGGTGCCCAGGCGCTGGTGCCATTTTTTCAGGCGGTAGACCTGGGAGCGGCTCTTGGAGGGGATGGCGTTGCCGTAGCTGTCCCTGTTGCCCCCGATGCGGGTGCTCAGGTCCCGGTCGGCCGCCCGGTAATCGATGGGTGGTCCGGTGCGCGCCTTGCTGTCCCGCTCTTCGGCGTCGAAGGCCCGCCATTCCGGTCCCTCGTCGATGACCGTGTCGTTTACCACCAGGCCGCAGTTGTTGCAGACCAACTCGCCCCGGTGGTAGTCCTGTATGATGCGGGCCGAGTTGCATTCCGGGCAGCGGGTGGTTTCCTCCAGTTTATAGGTTTCAGTCATGATTTACAGGACAAATACGTCAGGCGTTCTATAAAAAATTTATGGTACAATTATAAATTATTAATACCATCTGTTGACTCCCGCCAGCCTATTTATACTCCTCAGCCCCCGCAGCGGCCCCCACCCACCCTGGGTGACCCCACTCACTCCCCTCCCCCTAAAACCCGTAAAACCCGGGGTCTATGGCCCCCGCCATCCACAGCAGGGCCACCAGCACGGGCTGATGCAGCAGGTAGATGGCCAGGGAATGCCGGCCCAGATAGGCCAGCTCCCTGACCCCATGCACCCGAGACCAGTCGGGCAGAGCAAAGACCCGCCTCCCCCGGGGATACAGCATGGTGCCCACAAACAGCCCCAGGCAGACCACGCCAAACCAGGGAAACAGGGGAAAGTAATCGAAGGTGTAAAAGCCCTCCGGCGGGATGCCCAGCCACAGAAGCAGAGGCGTATCCGTGGTTACCCCCTCCAGCCCCGCCCCCACAGCCATACAGGCGATGGCCAGCACCAGATTGGCCCGGTGACATCGCAGCAGGGGATAGGCCAGGATGACGGCCACCCCTATGAAGTGCAGAACCCCGAACACGATGACCCCCTCCGGCACCACCATCCAGGTTACGGCGGTGACGAGCAGCCCCCAGAAAAACAGGGTAAGACCCCGTCGGACATACTTCTGGCGCAGGGCCCCCGGAGACAGCCGGGACGAAGCCCGGGCATAGCTCAGGGTGAGCGACACCCCCACCAGCAGGAGGAAAAGGAAGGCGGTGAGCCGGGCCAGCGCCCACCAGAATCCCCGGTCAACGGCCAGGCGTGCCCCGCCGAAATGGTCCAGGTCGTAGGCGACGTGAAAGGCAATCATCATCAGGATGGCCGTCCCCCGGACTCCGTCCACCTCCCAGTATCGGTCCCCTCCGGCTCCCCCTGCCATGTTTTCAGGCAACCGGCATCCGCTTTACTACCTGACGGCTACCGCTCCCCACCCTCTTCCCCGAAATCGTCCCCGTGCCTCATGCCCCAGGGAGCCCACATGGCTCCCTGAATGCCGCCGAACAGGAGCACCGCCACCAGGAGGACGGCCAGGTTCCGGTATATGCTGTAGTCGCCGGCGAAGAAAAACAGCCACACTATCAGGAACGCCAGCCATCCCACCCCTCCCAGGATGGACAGCGACACCCGCCACCCCACCCCCGGCTCTTCATTTACACCTCGGTCTTTCTCTGGATCCTCCATAATTTCACCTGACAGAAAAACCCCCTGTGGTTTAAAAACCGTCCGGCGTATCCGGCGTATTCAATAGATTTATAAATCGGTTTCCTATTATGCACTTATGAAAAAGATTATTGTTTTCTGTGTTGCCGCCCTCATGGCCGTGCCCCTGACGGCGCTGATGAATCACGCTGCTGCCACCGATGACACCCAGGCCGTGGAGGTGGAAACCCTGGACATGGCCGCCGGCACCGCGGTCACCCGCATCCTGACCCGGGCCCAGGCCGAGGAGCTGGAGAAGGCAGCTGCAGAGGGACAGGTGGGCCGGGTGTGCGACCTGCTGGGCATCTCCTTCGACTTCGGGTTCGCCAGCTACGTTTTCAGCTACGGCCGAGGGGACGTCTATGTGCCGCTGGCCCGGGACTGCGCCCTGCTGAGCCCCGAGCGCAGCTTCGTCTTCCGGTTCCTCCTGAGGCCGGTGTTCTTTAACTACTACGGCGGAGGCGTAACCTTCGTCAAGTTCGGTGCCAACTACCTCTGGAAGGGTCGGACCGTTCTGGACTACGGATACATGCTGGGAGACCAGTGCGGCATGATGCTGGGCTTCTACGGAACCCACATACGCATCCCCTGGCTCCTGCGCCCCGACACCCACATCTTTGTGGGGGGCAGCCTGCTCACCGTGGGCTACAACAAGTTCCTGTAGGTGCCTCTTCTTCCGTGCCGGGGCACCGTAAGGCAGAAGCCTAACAAAAAGTACATATTTTAATATAGGCAACCATTTTTAGTTCCATGGACGGGCAAAAAGTCACGCTGGACCAGACCAGTCTGACGGCGCTGGCCTCCGAGACCCGCATCGGCATACTGAAGCAGCTGGACCAGCGCCCCATGACCACGTCGGAGCTTTCCCGGGCCCTGGACCTCAGCAAGCCCACCATTCTCCAGCACCTGGAAAAGCTGGGTGGTGCCCGCCTGGTGACCAAAAAGGAGCAGGGAAAAAAGTGGATTTACTACCAGCTCACCTCCAAGGCCAAGCACATCCTTCATCCGGAGCGGGTCAAAATATCCGTCCTCCTGTCCCTGGCCGTGGCCTCCGCCCTGGGAGCGGTTCTTGCCCTCTGGCGCTATCTGGCAGAAGACGCACCCGTCTACCGCACCCTGTCCCAGGACTCCGGAGCCATCTCCCCGGAAAAGGCCGTCTCGGCCGCCGGCGACCCCGTTTTTCTGTATCTGGCCCTGGCCTGCCTGGCCGCGGTTGCTGCTCTCTCCGCCGGGGCCTGGTGGCTGTGGCATCGGTCCCGCCCCGTCCATACCGGCGTGTCATCTTGAGGCAAACCGCAATCTTTTAAAGAGATGGGCGGATTACCCCTTCAATGTGGGCGTTCATCGGTACAACCGTTTTCTGCTTTATCGTATGGCTGGCTCTATCCTTTAACGGCCATATGTGGGCGAACGACGAGCTCCTCGCCGGTGTGGTGCTGTCGGTGGCGGCGGGGGTGGTGGCCCGTACCGTCTTTGTCCGGGACTTCAAGATGGCCCATCCCAAGCGGTGGCTGTTCTTCGTGGCCTACCTGTTTCCCTTTTTTTACGAGATGGCCAAGGCCAACCTAGACGTGGCCTACCGGGTCGTCACGGGCCGCATCAGGCCGGGCATTGTCAAAATCAGCCCCGGGCTGAAAAGCGACACCGCCCTGACCATGCTGGCCAACTCCATCACCCTCACCCCGGGCACCCTGTCCGTGGACCTGGACGAGGACAACAACCTGTACGTGCACTGGATAAACGTGGACGAAGGGGCGCTGGAGGAGATGCCCCGGCCCTGCCGCCCGGTGTGCGCCTCCTTCTCCCAGTGGGCCCGGAGGGTGGCAGAATGAACTGGACGGACCCCTTCCTCATCAGCCTGGCGGTGCTCCTGCTGTGCATGTTCCTGGCTCTGATTCGGGTGCTGCTGGGGCCCACCGCCCCGGACCGGGTGGTGGCCCTGGACACCATCAACACCATGGTGGTGGCCGCCATGCTGGTTTTCGGCGCCGCCTACCGGGAAATCATCTACATCGACGTGGCCATCGTCTACGCCGTGCTGTCCTTCATCACCACCCTGTACGTGGCCAAATACCTGGAAGGAGGGAGCCTATGATGGAATGGGTTCTGTACGCCTGCCTGGTCATCGGCCTGCTTTTCAACCTCCTGGCCGTGGTGGGCCTGCTGCGCTTCCCGGATGTGTACACCCGGCTGCACGCGGGAACCAAGTGTGCCACCTTCGGCTCCATCTTTCTGTCCCTGGCGGTCATCCTGTACGGGCTGTGGAGGTTCTACGACGGAAACGAGGCCATGGCCGCCCTGTCCATTCACGCCTTTATCGCCCTAGTGGCCCTCCTGCTCACCAATCCCACCGGTGCCCATGCCATCGCCCGGGCCGCCCATAGAAGCGGCGTGGTTCCCCTGCAGGCGGTGGTGGACGACCTGGAGGAGCACAACCAACAATCCATGCCAACATCACAGGAGGAAGAAAATGTGGAGTGAACTCATACACGTGGCAATACCCGTGCTGCTGGTCATCGCCGCCCTGGTGGCCATCCTGATGCGCGACCTACTGGCCTCCGCGGTGGCCCTGGCCGTGATGAGCCTGCTGCTGTCCCTGGAATTCTACATCCTGCAGGCACCGGACGTGGCCATCGCCGAGGCGGGCATCGGGGCCTGCATCACCACGGCCATCCTGGTGATTGCCATCAAAAACACCCGGCGCATGGAGGAAGAAGCATGAGAAAGATAGCCACTCTGGTCTTCCTGGTCTTCGTGGCCTTCCTGCTGTACGGCGCCTACGAGATGCGCGACTTCGGCCGGCCCCCCTCGGACATGGACGACTACATCATCGAGAACTCTCAGAAAGAAACCGGGGCCAACAACGCGGTCACCGCCGTGGTATTCGACTACCGGGGATACGACACCCTGGGGGAGGCCACGGTGCTGTTTACGGCCGTGGCCGGGGTGATGGCCATGTTCCGGAGGAGGGATGACCATGCCTGATGAGGGCCTGTCCCCGGTGGTCAGAGTGATAGCGGCCATGCTTTTTCCCTTCATCCTTATATTTTCCCTCTACGTCATCCTGCACGGCCATCTCACCCCGGGCGGCGGCTTCCAGGGGGGAGCCATAGGGGCCTCGGCGGTGGTCATGCTCATCGTGGCCTACGGTGCCCGCTGGGTGGAGAGCAAGGCCGGCGAGGAGTCCGTCTCCGTGTTGGAGAGCCTGGGCGGCCTGATGTTCGTGGTCACCGGCCTGCTGGGCTTCATCCTGGCTGCCACCTTCCTCTCCAACTTCCTGGTGGGGGAGGCCCTGTTCGGGGAGATACCCGCCTTCGGGTCCAACCCCGGCATCCTCAACACGGGGGGCACCCTGCCCCTTCTAAACATCGCCGTGGGGCTGAAGGTGATTGGGGGGCTGGCATCGGTGGTCCTTATTATGGCCCTGGGCTCCAGGGGGGAGGCAGCATGATCAACAACGTGCCCTTCTTTGCGGTGATGCTGCTCATCGCCATCGGCCTCTACACCATCCTTTTCAAGCGCAACCTCATCAAAATAGCCATGGGCATCGTCATCGTGGAGGCCGGGGTAAACCTGTTCCTGATTACCCTGGGCTACCGCGAAGGCGGCCTGGCCCCCATCTATACCCATCTCCCCTCGGGAGTGGAGATTCCCGGCGGCCTGGTGCTGCCCGTGCCCCAGGCGCTGACCCTGACCAGCATCGTGATCGGCGTGGCCATCCTGGCCCTCATTTTGTCCTTCGTGGTGCGCATCTACCGCCACTACGAAACCCTTGACTCTCGCAACATAAGGAGGCTGAAAGAATGATGGACTGGCTGCTCACCCACGCCCCGGCCCTGCTCATCGCCCTGCCCCTGCTGGGCGCCTTCCTCACCCCGCTCATCGACCGAATCAGCGGCAAGGCCCGCAGCGCCTTCGTGCTTGTTGTACTGGCTGCCACCCAGCTGCTGATGATGGCCCTTGCCTGGGACGTGTTCACCCAGGGAGCCCACATCTACACCATGGGGGCCGCCGATCCCACGGCTACTGTCCCCGCCCAGGCCGCGGTGCCGGTGCGCATCGTGCTGCAGGTGGACGGCATGGGTGCCTTCATGGGGCTGATCAGCGTCACGGTGAGCTTGGCCGCCGCCGTTTACTCCCTGGCCTTCATGCACCGGGAGAGCGGTCAGGGGCGCTTCTACACCCTGCTGTTGCTCATGGTGGTGGGTATGCTGGGCATGGAGTTCACCGGCGACCTGTTCAACCTTTTCGTTTTCCTGGAGGTGCTGAGCATTGCCTCGGCGGCCCTCATCGCCTTCCGCTTTTATCACGGGGACGCGGTGGAGGGTGCCTTCAAGTACATCGTGATATCCTCCCTGGGGGCCCTGATGGTGCTGCTGGCGGTGGCCCTGCTCTACGGCCAGTACAACCTGCTGAACATGGGGGCCCTGGCCAGCGTGCTGGAGTACACCTACCTGGACAAGGTGGCCCTGGGGCTGCTCATTGCGGCCTTCGCCATGAAGTGCGGGGCGGTTCCCATGCACATGTGGACTCCCGACGCCTACACGGTGGCTCCGGCCTCCATCACCGCCATGCTGGTGGCCGCCAGCCAGGCCTCGCTGTACGCCCTGTTCCGCATCTGCTTCAGCCTGTACGGCTTCACCCTGGACCTGACCACGGTGGGCATCATCATCATCGCCCTGGGCCTGCTGTCCATGTTCATCGGGGTGACCATGGCCCTGCCCCAGAAGGACATCAAGCGCCTCATGTCCTACCACGCCATCAGCCAGACCGGGTACATGCTGCTGGGGGTGGGGGTGGGCCTGTACCTGCTGGCTCACGCCGACTTCGACACCTACGGAATCCGGGCCATGGAGGGGGGCATCTTCCACATCATCAACCACGCCCTGTACAAGGGCCTGCTGTTTCTGACCGCGGGGGCCATCTTTTACAAGGTGGGAACCCGCAACCTGGACGAGATGGGGGGGCTGGCTCATTCCATGAAATATACCACGGTATTTTTCATCATCGGAGCCCTGGCCATCGCCGGGATTCCCCCGCTCAACGGATTCGCCTCCAAACTGCTCATTTACGAGTCGGCCTACCGGGTGAGCCCCATTCTGTCCATCGTGGCCATGCTGGTGTCCATTCTCACCCTGGCCTCTTTCGTCAAGGTGTTCCATTCTGCATTCATGGGCCCCCGTCTGGAGGGAATGGGCGACGGGCGGGAGGTCCCCCGGAGCATGCTGGTGGGCATGGGACTGCTGACCGCAGGCATAATTCTGTTCGGGCTGTTCCCCGACTGGGTGGTATCCAACCTGGTTCATCCGGCGGCTCAGGCCCTGGCCGACCAGGCAGCATACATCGCCGCCCTTGGAGGAGGTGTCTAGATGTGGAACCTCTTTGACCCCCTGGAGACCACGGGCGGATTCTGGTCCCCCATACTGTGGATCATAGCCTTCCTGGTGGCCTTCCTCATCGCCTACATCATCTGGGGCCTGGGGGAGCGCAAGCACGGAGGAGGCGAGCAGGGCAAGCCCTTCCTGTCGGGAACCCGGGAGCCGGCCAAGGAGGCCGTGCACGTCCGGGCCGGCAACATCTACTGGGGATTCACGGAGACCCTGCACGGGTACTACGACGCCATGAAAAAAATACACACCGGCATCGTCAACGACTACGTGCTGTGGTTCCTGGGGATGGCCGCTTTATTTTTTGTGGTTCTGATTCTACCGGAGGTGATAGGATAGTCTCTACGTCGTTTAAGCGCTCCCTGTGGGTGTTCCACGTGAACAGCGGTTCCTGCAACGGATGCGACATCGAAATCGTGGCCGCCCTGACCCCCCGCTATGACGTGGAGCGGTTCGGCATCAAACTGGTGGGATCCCCCCGGCATGCCGACGTCATCGCCTTCACCGGTCCCGTCACCAGCGACCTGGCGGACAAGGTGAAGCGGGTGTACGAGCAGACCCCGGACCCCAAGGTGGTACTGGTGGTGGGCAGCTGCGGCATCAGCGGCGGCGTGTTCCACGAGTCCTACCACCTGGCCGGCCCCCTGAACAAACTCATTCCAGAGGCCACCTGCGTCTACGTCCCCGGCTGCCCACCCCGCCCGGAGGCCATCATCGACGGCGTGGTCAAGGCCTGGAAACACCTGGAGGAGGTGAGTCAATGAACATCGAGGAGCTCACGGCAGCATTAAAGGAAAAAGAGCTGGAGGTGCGAGTGCAGAGCGTGACCGCCGGCGTGAAAAACAAAACCCAGCGCCACACCCTGTGGGTGCCGGTGGAGCGCCACCGGTTGAAGGAGGTGGTGGCCCACCTGATAGACAGAACCGACCACTTTCCCCATTTCAGCGTCATATCTCCCTCCGACGAGAGCGACCAGGTGGAGCTCAACTACCACTTCACGGTCAACTACGGTATCCCCCAGGGGGAAATCGCCATAACCCTCAAGGTTCTGGTTCCCAAGGACGACTGCTGGGTGCCCACCCTCACCGACCTGATTCCCGGTACCGCCTTCTCGGAGCGGGAAATCATCGAGATGATGGGAGTGGACGTGCACGGCCTGGAGGACAAGCGCCACCTGTTTCTGACCGAGGACTTCCCGGAGGGCGTGTACCCCTGGCGTCGGGACGACACCGGCCCCCGGGAGACCAACAAACTGTACGAGGGGTGGAAAGAATGAAGTACAAGGTACCCATCGGCCCCATTCATCCGGCGCTCAAGGAGCCCATCATGATTACCTGCGAGGTGCAGGGCGAGGAGATAACCGGGGTGGACGTGACCGCCAGCCAGAACCACCGGGGGGTGGAATGGATAGGCATGCACCGCAACAATCCCGTGCAGAGCATCTACCTGTCGGAGCGAATCTGCGGCATCTGCAACCTCTGCCACCCGGCCTGCCTGGTGCTGGCAGTAGAGGAAATCGCCGGAATCGAGGTCCCGGAGAGGGCCCAGTACATCCGGGTAATCGAGGCGGAGCTGGAGCGCATCCACTCCCACCTGCTGTGGGCGGGGGTGGCGGCCCACGAGTTGGGATTCGACACCCTGCTCCACTACACCTGGCAGGTGCGGGAAAAGGTCATGGACATCCTGGAGCTGGTGAACGGCAACCGGGTGACCAAGGCCATCATGATGTACGGCGGGGTGCGCCGGGATATCACCGACGACCTGAAGCCCAAAATGATGGAGATGCTGACCTACTACCGCGGCCTGTTCAGCCGGATGGCCCAACTGTTCCTGGAGGACAAGACCATCAAGATGCGTACCCGCAACATCGGCATCCTGACCAAGGAGGACGCCTACCAGCTGCAGGCAGTGGGCCCCACGGTGCGGGCCAGCGGCGTCCCCAAGGACGTGCGGCAGGACGTGGCCTACTTTGCCTATCCGGATTTCGAGATCAAGGCCGTTACTCCCGACCAGTTGACGGGCACCGTGGTGGGCGACACCTACGACCGCATCGTGGTCCGCCTGCTGGAGGTCAAGCAATCGCTGGACATCATCGAGCAGGCCCTGGACGAGATGCCCCCGGGAGACATTGCCGCTGAAGAAAAAATCCCCAAGCTGCTGGCCCAAATCAAGAAGGCGGAGGGAGAGGCCATCGGCCGGCACGAGGCGCCCCGGGGCGAAGACATTCATTACGTGAAGCTCAAGAAGGGCCTGGACACCCTGTATACCTGGAAGGTGCGGGCCCCTACCTACAGCAACATCATGGCCTGGAGGCCCATGCTCATGCACCATCAGATAGCGGACATCCCCATCGTGGCCGCCTCCATTGACCCCTGCATGTCCTGCACCAACCGGGTGATAACCGCCGGCTCTTCGGGAGAGGCTATCCTCGGTGCCGAGGAGCTGCACCGCCTGTCGGTGGAAAAAACACGGAGGATGACACCATGAACGCCGAGCTGTTTTTCCAGGCGGTCATGGGAACCGCCGGCATAACCTTTGTGGCCATCTTCCTGGGCCTGTCCTTCAAGGGCCTGGACCGCAAGATCGCCGCTCACATGCAGATGCGCATCGGCCCCCCGCTCCGGCAGCCCTTCTGGGACGTGGGCAAGCTCCTGGTCAAGGACAGCGTGGTGCCGGAAAACGCCGTATCCTGGATGTATCATCTGGCCCCCGTCATCTGCCTGGCCTCCTCGGTTACCCTTCTCCTGTACATCCCGCTGGCCGGATGGGAGCCCCTGCTGGCCGGACACGGAGACCTCATCCTGGTGCTGTATCTGCTGACCCTGCCGGCGCTGTCCATGGTGGCCGGGGGCTTCGCCTCCGGTTCGCCCTTCGCCACGGTGGGAGCGCAGCGTGAAATGGTGACCATGATGTCCTACGAGTTTCCCCTGGCGGTGGCGGTGATTGCCGTGGTGTGGAAAATCAGTGACTCCTTCGCCGGTGACGTGTTCACCCTGGAGTTCATCTCCTCCCATCCCATCTGGGCGGAGGTGGGGCTGCTGGGGGCGGTGGGGGTGATACTGATTCTGCTATCCCTGCTGATTGTGCTGCCGGCGGAGCTGTCCAAGATTCCCTTCGACGTGGCGGAGGCGGAGACGGAGATTGCCGAGGGGGTGCTGGTGGACTACTCGGGACGCAACCTGGCCCTGTTCTACCTGGCAGACGGGGTGAAGACATTCGCCCTGGCCTCCCTGGTGGTGGTCATCTTTTTCCCCTACCAGCTGACGGAATTCGTGGCCCTGGGGGGCCTGCTGGGGGACGCGGCCAACCTGCTGTTCTTCCTTCTCAAGGTGTCACTGGTCATGCTGTTCGCGGTGACCATGGTGCGGGTGTCGGTGGCCCGGCTGCGAATCAGCGAGGTGGTCTCCACCTACTGGGTGGCCATCACCCTGATGGCACTCCTGGGGCTGGTCCTGCTCATGTGGGATTCCCAGGTATTGACGATTAAATGGTGGTAACATGTTTCCCATGGTTAAACAGGTATTGAAGCAGGTGTTCAAAAAGCCCTTCACCAACAAGTTCCCGGTGAAGTATGCCCCCAAAAACGTGTCCGCCCTCCTGCAGAAGGTGGAGCGGGGAGAGGCCCAGATCAACCCGCCGGTGCCCATCCCCGACCAGTTCAGGGGCCGGATTGTCTATGAGGAGGAAAAATGCATCGGATGCAAGATGTGCATCAAGGTGTGCCCGGCCAAGGTCATCGAGTTCCGGGAGGAGGAGAAAAAAATCAGGATGTACGTGGCACGCTGCATCTTCTGCTCCCAGTGCGTGGACGTCTGCCCGGTCAACTGCCTGCACATCAGCGACACCTATCTTTTGGCCAACACCGACCGCCTGGACCCGGAAACCCTGATTGTGGAGTAGGACGGTAGGGTGTCCTCTCTTTCCCGTTAGGATGGCCCACGCCGTGGGCCCGGTTACTCAGGTTTTATCTCTATCTTCCAGAAGTAGAGGGCGGCCAGGGCCAGAAAAATGGTAGACAGCGCCAGGAACAGGCCCAGGCTCGCCGTGTCCATGGCAAGGTCGTATAGTGGCGGCTTCAGCGCCTCGGCCAGGGCCAGGGGGGCCAGCACGGTGAACCCGGTCACCAGCAGGGCCGGGGTCAGCAGCAGCCCCAGTGCCTGTTTTTTGACGGACATGGCTGCAGCCACCACGAAGGCGGGCATAATGAAGCAGAGGTCCAGGATGTAGATGGAGTAGAGGTAGTCAATCCGGTCGGCGGACTGGATGAGGGGCAGGAGTTGGCTGGTCCAGATGATGGAGAACATTACGGCGTTGAGCAGCAAAAAGGCCACCGCTGCCATCCGTATGGAGTGTGGAAGGCGAACTTTCGGCAGATTCTCCCTGTAAACGTCGGCCAGAAAGAAAACAATGGCATAGGACGCCAGGCCGAAAACCGCCAGGTAGGCAAAGTACAGCGCCGTGTATACCTGCTCGATGACGTAGATGCCGTATCCGTAGAAAAGATATCCTATGATTCCCAGGACGGCAATCTGCCGGACCGTGTCCCTCTCCCCCGTGCGGAAAGCCAGCAGCAGGGCGGCCAGGGATGCCCCCAGGGTGAACAGGTCCTGGGAGAACACGCCGGGCATGATGTCCTCGCTGACTACCTCCTCGTATATGCTGGGATTGGCCACCCCCACCGCTGCTGCCGTCAGCGACAGCAGGGCAGCGGAGAGCCACAAAACCCGGTGTTTCCCGATGTTCTGGAGCATGTATTCACCTGCAACCCGTTTTTGTATAATACGGTTTTGATTTTTATGGGTGAGGTCGTCACTCCCAAAATTAATATACAGTCCACAGTTATTAACACTAGTTAAGTCAGGAGGAATAGAATGAAAACCGGCAATCAAGCCCCGAATTTTTCGTGTATCGACCACCGGAACGAGACCTTTACCCTGGCCGACCACCGGGGAAGCAACGTTCTCCTCTCCTTCCACCCCCTGGCCTGGACTCCGGTGTGCGCCCAGCAGATGCAGTCGCTGGAATCACATGCCCGGGACTTCTCCCGCCTGGATACCGTGACCGTGGGAGTGAGCGTTGACCCCGTTCCCTGCAAGGCGGCCTGGGCCCGCCACCTGAACCTGGATCACACGCCCCTCCTGTGCGACTTCTGGCCTCACGGAGCCGTAGCCGCCGCATTCGGTATTTTCCGCCCCACCGACGGTTTTTCCGAGCGGGCCAACGTGGTGGTGGACCGGGAGGGCAGCGTTGCCTTCTTCAAGATATATGAGCTCTCCACGGTGCCGGACATGGGGGAAGTGATTGACACCCTGCGGGAGATGCCATGAATGACGTGTTCACCTTCCTGGTGGGAGGCAAGGCCGGCCAGGGGGTGCGCTCGGCGGGAACCGCGGCTGCCTCCCTGTTCATGCGCATGGGCCGCCATGCCTTCCAGATGGACGACTACCCCAGCCTGATTCGGGGCGGGCACAACTTCTCCGTGGTCAGCTCCTCCCTGGAGCCCGTTTACAGCCACTACCTGGAGGCCCAGCTGGTGGTGGCCCTGGATCAGCGCAGCTACGATATCCATGCGCCCCATCTGGCCGGCTCCGGCCTGATGATACTTGACAGCGGGGCGGACGGGGAGGGCATTGCCATTCCCATCATGGAGGAAGCCCAGAGGTACGGCAATCCGCAGCTCATCTCCGGGGTGGCCTCCATAGCTGCCCTGTGCGCCGTCCTGGGCATGCCTCTCTCGGAGATGAACGAGGTCATCCGGGAGCAGTACGCCCGGAGGGTGGAGGACAACCTGGCCTATGCCCGGAGCATATTCCAGGCCCTCCCCGATCAGGTGCACGGTCGCTTTACCCTTGAGCGTGGTACTCCCCGCCCACAGTCTCTCCTCACCGGAAACCAGGCCATCGCCCTGGGGGCCATAGCCGCCGGCCTAAACTGCTATTTTGCCTACCCTATGACTCCCTCCACCTCCATCCTGCATTTCATGGCCCGGTACGGACCGGAGGCCCACGTGGCGGTGATGCAGCCGGAGAACGAGATTGCGGTGGCCAACATGGCCGTGGGGGCCGCCTTCGCCGGTGCCCGGGTGATGGTAGCCAGCAGCGGCGGGGGCACCGCCCTCATGGAGGAGGCCTTTTCCCTGGCCGGCATGACCGAGGCCCCGCTGCTGTTCGTGATGTCCTCCCGCCCCGGCCCCTCCACCGGCGTCCCCACCTACACCGAGCAGGGGGACCTGTATTTCGCTCTCCATCAGGGACACGGAGAGTTTCCCCGCCTGGTGGCCTCCCCGGGCAGCGTGGCCGAGGCCTTCCGGCTGACCGGTGAACTCCTGGCTCTGGCTTGGCGCTTTCAGATCCCGGCGGTGCTGCTCACCGAGAAGCACCTGTCCGAGAGCCGGGTGACCACCAGCCTGGACGGCGAGGTGGCCTGGCCACAGGAAAAAGCCCATCGGCGGGGAACTTACCGCCGCTACCGCATCACCGACGACGGCATATCCCCCCTGCTGTTTCCCCCCAGCCGGGAGGTCATCAAGTGGAACAGCTACGAGCACGACGAGAGGGGCATCACCACCGAGGAGGCGGAGACCATTTCCCTGATGCACAAAAAGCGGCGGCGGAAGGAAGAGAGCCTGTTCAAATACCTGCGGGGCATGCACACGATGAACACCTTCGGCCGTACAGGTCCGGTCGTTTTCACCTACGGCTCCACCACCCTGAGCGTGCGGGAAGCCCTGCGCCACGCCGGGCTGGAGGCCCAGGTGGTGCAGCCCATCTACCTACGGCCCCTGCCCACCTGGGAGCTGGAGGCCTACGCGGACCAGCAGCCGGTGGTGGTGGAGCAGAGCGCCGCCGGCTCCTTTGCCCGCCTGCTGCAGGAAAGGGCAGATATCAGTCCGGGCCACGTCATCCGCCGGTACGACGGAAGACCCTTTGACCCTCGGGACCTGGCCCACCGGCTGCAGGAGGTGCTCTGATGGACGGATTGGATACCGGCGCCGAAAACACCTGGTGCCCGGGCTGTGGAAACTTCGGCATCCTGCGGGCGGTAAAAAAGGCGGTGCAGCGGCTGGAGGAGACGGGGATAGAACGGGACCGCCTGGTCATCTGTGCCGGCATCGGCTGCCACGGCAAAATATTTGATTATCTCCACCTGAGCGGGCTGTACTCGCTGCACGGACGCTCCGTGGCCGCGGTCAGCGGCATGAAGATGGCCAACCCGGAGCTCAGGCCCATCGCCTTCGTGGGCGATGGTGACGCCTACGGGGAGGGGCTGGCTCACCTGCTGTTTGCCGCCAAGCGCAACATGGATGTCACGGTGCTGGTGCATAACAACGGGGTCTACGCCCTGACTACCGGGCAGTTCACGCCCACCACGGCCAGGGGAGCCAGGACCCGCTCCTCTCCCCGGGGAAACGTAGAGGAGCCCTTCCACCCTCTCGCCCTGCTGCTGGAGGCGGGGGCCACCCTGGTGGCCCGGGGCTACCCGGGCAGACTGGACCACCTGGCCGAGTTGATAGTGCAGGCGGTGCAGCATCCGGGATTTGCCATGGTGGACATCCTGCAGCCCTGTGTCACCTTCCACGATACCTACAAGGAGTACAACAAGAAGGTAGAGGTGCTGGAGGAGCCCCTCGACCAGCCGGGGGCCCTGGCCCTGGCCCGGGAGCGCGACCGGTTGCCCATCGGCATCTTCTACCGGATAGAGAAGCCGGTGTACCACCGGGAGCTGCACGGCGACCTCCACCCCATCCGGGACAGTCTGTCCAGGAAGCAGCGCTGGCAGCTGGTGCAGAAACTGCTCTCAGGGGAAACCAATGAGTGAGATACACGGTCAGAGGCACGGGGGCCACGACCATCACCGCATGATGATGGAGGACTTCAAACGCCGGTTTTTTGTTTCCCTCCTGCTCACCCTCCCCGTTCTGCTCCTCTCCCCCGCCATTCAGGGGTGGCTCCGGTTTACGCTGGATTTTACGGGCAGAGATTACCTGCTCTTTGCCCTCTCCTCCCTCATTTTCTTTTACGGAGGCTGGCCCTTCCTGCAGGGTCTGTACGAGGAGACCAGACAGCGCTCCCCGGGTATGATGACCCTGATTGCGGTGGCCATCGGCGTGGCCTACGTGTACAGTGGGGCCGTGGTTCTGGGGCTCCCTGGCACCTTTTTCTTCTGGGAGCTGGCCACCCTGATAGACGTGATGCTCCTGGGTCACTGGGTGGAGATGAGGTCAGTGCTCAGCGCCTCCCGGGCCCTGCAGGAGCTCTCCCGCCTGCTGCCTGACACCGCCCACCGCCTGGAAAACGGCGATGTCCGGGAGGTGGAAGTCAGCCAGCTGTCCCCCGGCGACCGGGTGCTGATAAAGCCCGGAGAAAAAATTCCCTCCGACGGGAGGGTGGTCAGGGGCAGCAGCTACGTGGACCAGGCCCTGCTCACCGGGGAGAGCACGCCGGTGGAAAAGGGAGAGGGTGACCAGGTGATAGCCGGGGCCGTCAACGGCGAGGGGTCCCTGGAGGTGGAGGTGGCCCACACCGGAGATGACACCTACCTGTCCAAGGTCATCAGCCTGGTGGAGAGAGCCCAGCGGTCCAAGTCCCACACCCAGAGGCTGGCCGACCGGGCCGCCTTCTGGCTAACGGTGATTGCTCTCACCGCCGGCTTTGCCACCCTGTCCGCCTGGCTGCTCTCCGGCCACGATGTGGCCTTCTCCATAGAGCGCATGGCCACGGTGATGGTCATCACCTGCCCCCACGCCCTGGGCCTGGCCATCCCCTTGGTGGTGGCGGTATCCACCTCCCTCTCCGCCCGGCACGGCCTCCTGATTCGCAACCGGACGGCCTTTGAAAATGCCCGCCGCATCACCACTGTGGTGTTCGACAAGACGGGAACCCTCACCGAGGGCCGGTTCGGGGTGCAGCAGATGCAGGTCGTGGATAAAAACCTGGAGGAAGAGGAGATGCTGCAGATGGCCGCCTCCCTGGAGCAGCTCTCGGAGCACCCCATCGCCCGGGCCGTAGTGGAGGCGGCGGAGAAGCGAGGCCTTTCGCTGCTGGAGGCCAGCGATTTTCGGGCCATCTCGGGCCAGGGGGTGGAGGGCCGGGTGGCGGGAAAACAGGTGCAGGTGGTGAGCCCCGGCTACCTTCGCTCCCAGCATCGGTCCCTTCCCGACGGGGATGGCTCTCCGGGAGGCACCCGGGTCTACGTGGTGGTGGAGGGCCGGGTGGCCGGCTCCATCCTCCTGGCCGACCGCATCCGTCCCTCCTCCTTCCGGGCCGTCCGGGCGCTGCAGCAGCGGGGCATCAAGTGCTGGATGCTCACCGGGGACACAGACCATGTGGCCGGCGGCGTGGCCCGGGAGCTGGGACTGGATGGCTACTTTGCCGGGGTTCTCCCCCACGAAAAACAGGAGAAAATCCGGGAGCTGCAGCAGCGGGGAGAGTTCGTGGCCATGACCGGAGACGGCATCAACGACGCCCCGGCCCTGGCCCAGGCAGACGTGGGCATCGCCGTGGGCTCGGGAACCGACGTGGCGGCGGAGACCGCGGACATCATCCTGGTGGAGAGTGACCCGGCGGATGTGTCATCGCTCATTCTGTTCGGCACTGCCACCTACAGAAAAATGGCCCAAAATCTTTTATGGGCCACCGGTTACAATGTGGTGGCCATCCCGCTGGCCGCCGGCGTCCTGTATCCACAGGGGATAGTCATCTCCCCGGCCCTGGGGGCCGTCCTCATGTCTCTGAGCACGGTCATCGTGGCCGTCAACGCCCGTCTGCTGCGGCCGCCCACGGAGGAAGACTATGGGCATCCTGGAAGTAAGCAACCTGCACCTGACCATCAACGGCACCAGAATCCTGAATGACGTAACCCTTGACTTCTGGGAGGGACACGTACATGCAGTGGTAGGCCCCAACGGGGCCGGCAAGTCCACCCTGGCCGCCGCCATCATGGGGCTGGAGGGATACCAGGACGTGGAGGGCGACATCCGTTTTGAGGGCCAGTCCATCACCGGGCTGAGCGTGGACCAGAGGGCCAAAAAGGGCATCACCCTGGCCTGGCAGGAGCCGGCCCGCTACGAGGGACTGAGCGTGGCAAAGTTTCTGGGGGCGGCGGCCGCCGACGGCGGCATCACGGCGGAGGAGGCACTGGAGCAGGTGGGGCTGAGCCCCGCCCGGTATCTCCATCGGGCCGTGGATAAGAGTCTCAGCGGGGGGGAGCGCAAAAAGCTGGAGCTGGCCTCCATTCTGGTGATGGAGCCCCGCTTCGTGATGCTGGACGAGCCGGACTCCGGCATCGACGTGGCCTCCCTGCACAAAATATTCGAGGGCATCCAGTCGCTGCGAAAGCAGGGGGCGACGGTGGTGCTTATTACCCACAGCATTACGGTGATGAAACAGGCCGAGCATGCCTTCCTGTTCTGCGGCGGCCGACTGATAGACAAGGGACGCACCCCAAGCATTCTTCCTTATTTCGAGGGGGAATGCCTGCCCTGCGACCACCAGAACGTTCCCACCCGGGGAGGAGATGAGCATGGACATGAATAATTTGCTGGAGATGGCCGGGGTAAACGGGGCTCTGCAGGACCCGGACACCGCCCATCTGGCCATCGACGTGCACCGGGTGATGAGCAAAAACCTTGTGCCCGGCCTGCAGGTGGAAACCGAGGAGGCCGAGGGAGTTATCCGGGTGCGCATCAGGGTGGAAGAGGGCGCACACATCCATAGACCGGTGCACCTGTGCTTCGGGATCACCCATCAGCAGGCGCAGCAGCTCATCGACATGGACGTGGAGGTGGGCAGAAAGGCCCGCATAGAGGTTCTCTCCCACTGCATTTTCCCCCGGGCCACCGATGTCCGCCACCAGATGCAGGCCCGCATCCACGTGGGCGAGGACGCCTCCTACCGCTATCTGGAGAAACACATCCACTCCGACCGGGGAGGCCTCGCCGTCTATCCCAGCGCCCAGGTGGAACTGGAGAGGGGAGCCCGGTTCAGCACGGACTTCGAGCTGGTCAGGGGCCGCGTGGGCACCCTGGCCATCGATTACGTCCTCACCGGCAGGGATCACAGCATCCTGGAGATGGTGAGCAGGGTGAACGGCCGGGGCGACGATGACATCAGCATCCGGGAGGTAGGCTACCTGGTGGGGGAGCACGCCCGGGGAGCGCTCACCTCCCGGGTGGCGGTGCGGGACCGGGCCCAGGCCCAGGTGTACAACAAGCTGCGGGCCACCGCCCCCCATGCCCGGGGTCACGTTGACTGCAAGGAAATCATTCAGGATGACGGCAAAGCCACCGCCATCCCCATCGTGGAGGTCGTCCATCCCCTGGCCCATGTCACCCACGAGGCGGCCATCGGCAGCGTGGACACCAAGCAGCTGGAGACCCTCATGGCCCGAGGGCTGGACGAGGACCAGGCCACCGAACTGATTATCGAGGGGTTGCTCTCCTAGGATGGACATGACTGGCGGCGAGCAGGAGATATGTACCGCCATCCGCCGTCGGGTGGCAGCAGAGGGCATCACCCCCGAAACCCTGGCCGCCTTCCAGCGCCTGGTGTACGAACACTACCGGCGCCACCCCCGCTCCTTTCCCTGGAGGGAGACCCGCGACCCCTACCGCATCCTGGTGTCAGAAGTCATGCTCCAGCAGACCCCGGTGGAGCGGGTGCGGGACACGTTCACCGCCTTCGTTGCCGCCTTTCCCGACTTCGCGTCGCTGGCCCGGGCATCCCTTCAGGAGGTGTTGGCAGCCTGGCAGGGACTGGGCTACAACCGACGGGCCGTGGCCCTGCATCGAACCGCCCAGGAGGTCGTGCAGCGGTTTGACGGGGTGCTCCCCTCCGACGAGGCGACGCTGTGCTCCCTGCCCGGCATCGGCCCCTACACGGCGGCCGCCGTGCGCGCCTTTGCCTTCGACCGGCCGGCGGTGGTCATAGACACCAACATCCGGGCGGTGTTCATCCACTGCTTTTTGGGAGAAGCATCCAAAGTCAGCGATGCCGCCCTTCGTCCCCTGGTGGAGCAGAGCATGGACCGGGAGCATCCCCGGGACTGGTACTCGGCTCTCATGGATTTCGGGGCTCTGGTCAAGCAGCACCATCCCAACCCCAGCCGGAAAAGCGCCCACTACTCCCGGCAGACCCCCTTCGAGGGCTCCAACCGCCAGGTGCGGGGACGCATCCTGAAAGCGGTGCTGGCCGAGCCGGGCATCTCCAGGGAGGATCTGGCGGATGCGCTGGGGGTCTCTCTCCACCGGGTGACACCCCTCGTTGACCAGCTCAAGCGGGAGGGATTCATCGCCGAGGAGCGGACCGGCCTGCGCATCGCCTGAGGCCCGCATTGAAACGTTTTTATGGGTACAGGCGTTATGACATCACATGACCATTGAGAGAGAAATGACCAGGGAGTTTGTGAACAATGCCTTCGCCGGAGAGAGCCAGGCCCACATGCGCTACCTGCTGTTTGCCCGGCGGGCCGAGGAGGAGGAGATGCCCAACATTGCCCGCCTGTTCCGGGCCATCGCCTACGCCGAGATGGTCCACGCCGGCAACCATTACCGGGCTCTGGGCGGTATTGGGGAGACGGCAGATAATATTCGGGTAGCCATCGAGGGGGAAACCCACGAGGTGGATGAGATGTACCCGGTCTACAAACAAGCGGCCCACTTCCAGGGGGAAAAAGAGGCCGAGACCTATGCCCACTACGCTCTGGAGGCCGAAAAAATCCACGCCGAGCTCTACTCCCGGGCCCGGACGCAGGCCGAGAAGGGCCGGGACATGGACCTGGGCACGGTGTACGTCTGCCCGGTGTGCGGCTATACAGTGGAAGACGAAGCCCCCGACTGTTGTCCAGTGTGCGGAGCCCCCGGCAAGAGATTCCGGTCCTTCCCAGCATGAGCACGGTGCGGGAAACCATCGAGCAGCGGCGGGCCTACCGCTCCCTGGCCCCCGTGGATATCTCCGAGGAGCTCATCGAGGACCTGGCCACCTGCGCCGGCCTGGCTCCCTCCTGCTTCAACCACCAGCCGTGGAGATTCGTGTTTGTACACGAGCCGGAGGCCCTGGACCAGGTGAAGGAGGCCCTGTCCGAGGGAAACGCCTGGGCCACCGCCGCCTCCCTGATAATAGCGGTGTACAGCAGAAGGGAGGACGACTGCGTCATCCACGACCGCGAGTACCACCTGTTCGACACCGGCCTGGCCACTGCCTTCCTCATTCTGCGGGCCACCGAGCGGGGCCTGGTGGCCCATCCCATCGCTGGATACAGCCCCGTCCAGGTGAGGGAGGCTCTGGGCATACTCGACGACTGCACCATTATCACCCTGGTCATTGTGGGCCGGCACGCCGACCACCTGGGCCCCCTGCTCAGCGCCAGGCAGCGCCAGGCGGAGCAGCAGCGCCCGGGGCGCAAACCCCTCGACCAGATAGCGTGCCGCAATCGACACTGCCATCAGGAGGAAGGCTAGGCCCGGCCCGCTAGCCCGGCATCGGCCACCCGGGGCACCATGAATGTTTTCCTTACCACCTTTGAGGCGGTGGCCGCCCTGCTGGGCATCGGCTTCGTCGGCTTCTGGATTATCCGGCAAAAAATTCTGCCGGAGACCATGCTGGGCGTGCTGTCCGTGCTGGCCCTGGACATCGCCCTTCCCAGCCTGGTGTTTGCCACTATCATTACCACCTTTTCCCCCAGCCGGGACCCCCACTGGTGGCAGCTTCCCCTGTGGTGGCTGGCGTTCACCGGCCTGGCCGCCGGGATGACCGCCGTGGCCCGCTACCTGTCTCCCCTCTCTGTCCGGCGGGAGTTTTCAGCCGCCCTGTTCTATCAAAATGGCATCTTTTTCCCCCTGGCCATCATCACCGGCATGTTCGGGGCCGAGTCCGTCTACCTGACCCACCTCTTTCTGTTCACCCTCTTCTATGCCGCCTTCTTTTTCACCACCATGCCCCTGTTTTTCGGAAAAATGAGGGAGATTCGCTGGCGGAAAATAGTCAACCCCGTACTGGCGGCAACCCTGCTGGCCATCGCTTTGCGCCTCACCGGGGCCCACGACTATGTGCCCGACTTTCTGGTGGACTCCGTCAGCCTGCTGGGGGCCATGACCGTCCCCCTGCTGATGCTTATTCTGGGGGGCACCATGTACATGGATCTGCAGGCCAGGGACCGTTTTCACTGGGTGCAGATGGCCACCTTTGCGGCGACCAAAAACCTGCTGTTTCCGGCCCTGTTTCTCCTGGTCATCGTGGTGCTTAGACCCCCCTTCGAAATTGCCCTTATTCTGCTGCTGGAGAGCGCCGTACCCCCGGTGACCGCAGTTCCCCTGATGGTGAGCCGGATGGGGGGCAACCGGGCGGTGGCCAACCAGTTCATGATTGCCAGTTTTCTGGCCTCCCTGGCCACCATTCCCCTCATGGTGTATCTGTTCAGCCAGTATTATCCCCTGTCCTGAAACGCCCACCTTAATATAGGCTCCGCGGATTTCTTCCCATGGACCCTCAGGTGCTGCGCAGCCTCAGCTACGGCATGTACATCGTGAGTGCCGCCCGTAACGGCATCCTCAACGGGCAGGTAGCCAACGCCGTGTTCCAGGTCTGCTCGCAGCCCCCGGTGGTGGCAGCCTGCATCAACAGACAGAATCTGACCCACGGGTTCATGGAGGCCAGCGGGGCGTACAGCGTTTCCGTCCTGGACCAGGATACCCCCCTGCCTTTCATCGGCCGCTTCGGGTTTCGGTCGGGACGGGACCTGGACAAGTTCAAGGGGGTGGAGTACCGGATGGGGAGCACTGGAGCCCCTGTGGTGGTGGAGCACGCCGTGGGGTATCTGGAGGCCCGGGTTGTGGACCGCCTGGAGGTGGGCACCCACACCATTTTTGTGGGTCATCTGGTGGATGGCGCTCCGCTCACCGACCGCCCGCCCATGACCTATGCCTACTACCATCACGTCAAGGGGGGAAAATCCCCCAAGACCGCTCCCACCTATCTGCCCGAAAGGGAGCACCCCTGAGTTAACTTTTTATAAAACGGCCAGATATGCACCCATGCCCGACGTGAAGGAAACCATCGAGATTGCCATCAAGGCGGAAATGGACGCCGCCGAGAACTACCGCAGGGCCGCCCGGCAGACCAACCTGTTTCTGCTCCGGGACAAGTTCCAGTTCCTGGTCAAGGAGGAGGAGGGCCACCGCCGGGTGCTGGAGCGCCTGTTTGCCAAGAAATTTCCCCACGAAGACGTGGTTCTTCCGGACACCGAGGCTATGCCCTACCGAGAGTTCCGGGAATACGAGGTCCAGTCCACCATGCAGCTGCACGAAATTATAGAGAAGGCCATGGAAGGCGAGAAGCGGGCCATTGACTTCTACCAGGAGCTGGGGAACATGATGGAGGAGGACGATGAAAAGGCCATCGCCCGCTACCTGGCCAGCATGGAGGAGAGCCACTACTACCTTCTGAAGAGCGAGCTGGAAATGGTGCGCAACTTCGAGCTCTACGACGAAGTGCACAACATGATGCATGTGGGGCCCTGAGCCGGCCCGTTTTCTTCTTTTGAGAGGGGGCGACGGTACCGCCGGTGAAACCATGAACCGAGGGGAATGGCTCTCGCTGCTGCTTATGGGGCTGCTGTTTGTGGCCCCCCAGATGCTGGCTCTGACCGCGGTGAACCCCTTTCAGGATATAGGGGTCAGGGCTTTCGAGGACCCCGGCGACCCGGCCAACATTCTCCAGATTGTGGTGGTGGTCATTGCCTTCACCGCCTTCATCCTGGTGCTGGCCCGCTACGTCAAAAACGCGGTCAAGTATATCCTGCTGGCCGTCTTTTTTCTGTCCATCTTCTACATCCTGCAGGCCTATCTGCTGGTGCTGGCCCCCCAGGTGGCCCTGCCCCTGGCCGGAGGTCTGGCGCTGACCGGCATCGTCCTGCTGGCCCTGTACCCCGAATGGTACGTGGTGGACGGCATGGGGGTGCTGGTTGCCGGGGGCATCATTGCCATCTTCGGGGTCTCCCTGACGGTGCCCCTGGTGGTGGCCCTCCTGGTTGTATTGGCTGCCTACGATGCCCTCTCCGTGTACAAGACCCGGCATATGCTCTCCCTGGCGGACACGGTCATCGGGGAGCAGCTCCCCCTGCTCATGGTGGTTCCCAAGACCCGGGGCTACTCCTTTCTCCGGGAAAAGGGGCTGCAGGAGGAGCGGGACGCGCTGTTCATGGGCCTGGGGGACGTCATCATCCCCGGGATGCTGGGTGCGGCCGCCTACGGCGCGGGCAGCCTGTCCGTTGCTCTGGCCACCGTTACCGGGGCCCTGGTGGGCTTTTCTCTGCTCATGGTCCTGGTGTCCCGGGGCAACCCCCAGGCGGGCCTCCCCCTGCTCAACACCGGGGCGATAGGCGGCTTTGTCTTGGGCAGCTTTTTCTTCCACGGCTCGCTGCTGGGCTTCTAGGAGAAGCGGGCTCCGCACCGCTGGCATCGGATGCCCCGACTGGAGATGAGTGGGCCGCCGCAGCGGGGACACTCCACCTCCTCCAAAAAGCGGGTCATCCAGGCCTCTCTGACCTCGGGGATGTCTGCCTCCCGTACCCTTTCCAGGAACTGGCGCTGTGCGTCGGTCCGGGCCAGGGAAGCCAGCCCCTCTGACGGAGCACTGGCTGAGATGGTGCGCGGAGCAATCTTCCGCAGCGCCGCCGCCAGAGCCACGCCGGATACCAGTCCCCCGATGTGGGCCAGATGGGCCACGCCGTCCGATACCTGGCCCACGGTGTACAGGGTTTCCAGACCGGCGAACAGCAGGGCGGCCACCAGAACCGGCATGCGGATGAACAGCATGATGGGGAAGGGGATGGGCATCACCACCTGGTCACGGGGGTACAGGGCGGCAAAGGCCCCGAAGACCCCGAAAATGGCCCCGGAGGCCCCCACCAGCATCACTCCGCTGTTCCAGTGGAACAGGGAAAAGGTCAGCGTGCCCCCCACTCCGGCGAGAAAATATATTGCAGCGAACCGGGGCGTCCCCACCCGCTGCTCAAAGGGCACTCCGATGAGCAGAAAAATAAACATGTTCATCAGTATGTGCCAGATGTCGGCGTGGACGAACAGGGAGGTAAACAGCGTATATATCTGCTCTCCTTCCGTGAGGTAGCGGGGACGGAAGGCCAGGTCCGGGAACAGGGGAGAGGCGCTCATAGAAAACGACTGGGCGGCCGCCAGCATCAGGAAAAAAACCGCGAAATTGATGATGATAATCATCTGGCTCAGCAACATTTTTTTGTAGAGGGCATAGGCCAGTCCGCCCAGGATGACGGCCACAGCCAGCAGTGACCACGGCATGCTAGGTCCTCCAGTGGCGGTACAGCGCCAGGCCGGCGAAGACATAGGCCGCCGCCACCACCAGTGCCTTCACCGCCTCCCTGCCCACCATGATTTCCCGCGGCTCCGTTGCAGTGAGATTCCAGTCGTGGCTGAACACCCGGGCGAAGTACTCGGTCACCTGCTGATTTTCGATGATGATGCCCACCTCCCGGTTCCGGTGCACTGCATGGTGGTTCCAGTTGATGGAGGAGACCAGGGTGCGGTTGCCGTCGACGATGACCCCCTTGGTGTGGATGTTCATTCCGTGGGACCTGTTTGCATACACATACGTGGCCGACACGTTGTGGTCTTCAAGATGGGACATGGTGGCGTTGTTCATGGTGATGCTGGAGGTATAGTGGGGGTTGTAGTTAAGGATGACCCTGGCCGCCGCCCCCCGCAGATGGACCCCGACCAGACGCCGGACGAAGGGATTCACATTTTCTTCCCAGTGAAGGTCGATGTAGGCCTGTTGAACCCATACCCGCGTGCGGGCCGAGGCCAGCAGCTCGGCGACGGCCTCCCGGCTGTTGTCCGGGGACAGGATGACCGTGCACCCGAAGGAGCCGTTCAGGGTGCGGGAGGAAAACGCCGGCTGATAGTAATCCGGCGGCGCTCCATAAATAAAGTGGGACGAGTTGTAGGCCACAATGTCCTGGCCGTAGCCCAGGTCGTGGTGGAACACGCGGGCCAAGAAGGCGGCCAGGCTGCGGTTGTGCACCACCACGCCCCACTCCCGGTTGCCGTAGGTGGGAGAAGGGGGCATGCCGGTGTGTCCCCAGTTGGCGGAATGCAGAATAGCCGTCCGGTTGTCGATGACCGCGTACTTGGCGTGGTTGAAGCTGTAGCGCCGGTAGCCCCCGTGGCCCTCCCGCCCCGCCATGTAATACACCTCGCCGCCGGCCGCCGCTATCCGGCTGGCGATGTATCTCTCCTCCATGCTCAGTCCGCCCACCGGATGTCCCTCCAGGAGCAGGGTGACGGACACGTTTCTGGCCAGGGCCTCCACCATTTTTTGGCCCAGAAAGGGATTGGTGAACTCGTACAGGTTGAGGAAAATGGAGTGCCGGGCCCGGTCCAGCTCCCGGGCCACCACCGGGTAGGAGCAGTCCGGGGAGCAGAACACGGTGAGGCTACCGTTGTAGTGCACGTGGAAGGGCTCAAAATCCGACTGTCCTATGCGATGGGTGCGGTTGCTGTACCAGTCGCTGCTGGTATTGGTGTCACGGTAGGCGCCGTTTCTGCGTCGTACCAGAATGCCGCCCTCGCCCACCAGGGGGATGCCGTCTCCCTGCCATCCGGGCGCCGGTTCCCCCTCCCCCCCGTACACCACGGTGTCGATGGTGTGGTTGTAGCCGTCATTCAGGCATACCACGTCGCCGCTGTTGGCCAGCACGAAGGAGCCGTGCCGCTCCAGAAGCGGACATCCGCATACATCGCTCCGGTGGTAGGAGAAATCCGCCTGTCGGCTCGTCTCCCGGGCGTAGGAGGAGGCGTTCTGGGTCACGGTTATGGTTTGACCGGGAGCCAGGTACAGGTTGGGAAATACCACCCGGGATTGCCGGTCCGCCCGCCGCCGGGGCTGGTCGGTGAGGTACCAGTTGTAGAGGTTGACGGAGACGTTGGTGGGATTGTGGATGGACACGAACTCGTTGTTGCTGTGAGGACGGGCGTGGTAGTACACCCGGGTGAGGAGCACCCGTTTCTCGGCGGCGGTGGGATGGGTGGGGCATACCCGTACCTCAGCGGCGGCCCGGTTGTTTTTCGGATTGCGGTCCGGGAGGTGCACAGAGGCGGTGAGGGTGACGTTGCCCGTGCATCCCCGGGTGTCCCACTTAAGGGAGGGGCGACGGTAATAGTTGATGGAGTCATACCGTATGCTGCCGATGCGCCGGCGGTGGTCTCCCTGCTGGCAGTAGAAGGAAACGGTGAATGGCGGCACCCGGCCGGTGCTGTTGTTGTTCACCCGGGCGGTGAGCCGTACCACCTCCCCCTCCCCCACCACGGCCCGCTCACACTTTATCCAGCGCATCCGGAGGTCCACGGTGTCCTCCTCGCTGGCCAGCACTCCCCCGGCGGCGAGGAGCAGCAGAGCCGTGCACAGGGCAGGAATCTTGGTTGGAGACAAACGGGCCCGGGGGGATTTGAACCCCCGATCTACAGCTTAGGAGGCTGCCGCCCTATCCAGGCTGGGCCACGGGCCCACGCCGATTATATGGGCCGGAGTTTATTAAGTGTTTCTCGACAAGGTTTTCAGGGAACAAAAAAGAGATGCTAAAGAAGAAAACGCGGGAGGAGGAAGAGGAGGGAAGACATCAGCTATCCTCTAACCGCGTACGATCATCACCGGGCAGGGGGCATGATGCATGACCTTCTCCGATACGGAGCCTATCAGAATGCGGTCCAGGGCGGTCATCCCCTTGCTGCCCATGACAATCAGGTCTTTCTGGTGGGCCATCTCGATGATTTCCTGGTCCGGTATTCCCTCCACCATCTTCTTTTCCACCTTTACACCCATCTCCCTGCCCATCTCCTCCACCTCGTCCAGGGCGTTTAGTCCCTCTTTCTGCAGGAATTTGTCTATGTCGAAGGAGGTCACATCCTCCGGGGCGGGAAATTTGGCCAGCAGAGAGGTGTCCACCACGTACAGGGCCACCACCTCCAGGTCCATATGCTTGGCCATGTACATGGCCTTGCGGGCCGCCTTTTTTGCTTCCTCGGATCCATCAATGGGGGCTATTATTTTTCTGAATTCGGCTGCCATGTTCTGCAAACGGGCTCCGGCATTTAAAAGTATTGTGTCTGCTACTGTCCTGCCTCGTCCCGCAGAACGTCCGCCAAGTCCGTTTTTTCCCAGGTAAAATCGGGATCGTCTCGGCCGAAATGACCGTAGCAGGAGGTCTTGCTGTATATGGGGCGCAGCAGGTCCAGCTGCTCGATTATCCCCTTGGGCGAGGTCTGGAAGTGCTTCTCCACCAGCTCAGTGATGGTGTCCACGTTCATCTTTTCCGTGCCGAAGGTGTCCACCATCATGGACAGCGGTCGGGTGATGCCGATTACGTAGGAGAGCTGTACCTCGCACTTGTCGCACAGACCGGCGGCCACCAGATTTTTGGCTATGTACCGGGTCATGTAAGCTGCCGACTTGTCCACCTTGGTGGGGTCCTTACCCGAGAAGGCACCTCCACCGTGCCCCACCGCCCCGCCGTAGGTGTCGGCAATAATTTTTCTCCCGGTCATCCCCACGTCGGCCACCGGCCCCCCGTGCACAAACCGACCGGTGTTGTTTATGTAGTAGCTGGTCTCCTCGGTCACCCAGTCCCCGCAGACGGGTAAAATAACCTGGTGCTTGATGTCCTCACGCAACTCCCCGATGTCCGCCTCCAGATCGTGCTGGGCGGCCACCACCACCGAGGTGGCATGGGAGGGAACGCCGTTGGTGTATCTGACGGTGACCTGGGTCTTTCCGTCCGGCCGCAGATAGGGCAGGATCTTCTTCTTTCGCACCTCCTCCAGCCGCCGGGCCAGTTTGTGGGCCAGCACCAGGGTGAGAGGCATGTATTCCGGGGTTTCGTTGGTGGCATATCCGGACATCATGCCCTGGTCACCGGCGCCTATCTCCTGCCCCCTGCTTACCCCCATGGCGATGTCCGGAGACTGAGAGTGAATGCTGGTCAGCACCCCCACCGTGTTGTAATCGAAGCCGTACTCCGGTCGGTCGTAGCCCACGTCCCGAATAACCGAGCGCACCACCTCCGGTATCTCCACGTAGGCCTTGGTGGTGATTTCGCCGGTGACAATCACGAACCCCATGCCGGCCAGACTTTCGCAGGCCACCCGGGCCTTTTTGTCCTGGCGCAGAATCTCGTCCAGTATGCTGTCCGATATGCGGTCGCAGACCTTGTCGGGGTGACCCTCGGCCATGGATTCCGAGGTGAACAGAAAATTGCCTCTTTTCATGTCATCCGAATAGGCCTAGTAAATATTAATGTAATGGTGGCGCTGCTGGCCATTTATATACCCGAACCGACATGTACCTGAGGATGGACGGCAAACTGGCCATGGAGCTCATCTTCGTGGTTTCCGGCGCGGCCATGCTGGTGCTCATCCTCCGCCGACCCTACCTGTATATCCGGATGGGAAGCCGCCGGGTGCGGCTGGCCACCTATTTCCTAGGGGCACTCATCGGCCCGGTGCTCATCCTGGCCCTGGGCGTGCTGCACTACTCCCAGCTTCTGGCCGGTCTGCAGGGCTACGGCGACCTCAACCCGGTGAGCGTGCTGGTCCTCTTTCTTTCCCTGGTTTTTTTGAGCATTTTTCTGGATATCACCGGCTTTTTTGAGTTCTGCGCCCGACTGGCTCTCAACCTGGCCGGATCCAGCGGCAGACGCCTGTTTTTCTCCCTGTACATCACCGTTTCCTTTCTCACCATTTTTACCTCCAACGACATCGTCATCCTCACCTTCACCCCCTTCATTTATTACGTGTCCCGGCAGGCGGGAATCGACCCCCTGCCGTACCTGGTAGCCGAGTTTTTTGCCGCCAACACCTGGAGCATGATGCTGTACATCGGCAACCCCACCAACATTCTGTTGGCCTCCTCCTTCCGTCTGGGATTCACCCCGTACTTTTTCCGCATGGCTCTCCCCACGGTGGCCGCGGGCACCGTCAATCTGCTCCTCCTCTACCTGCTGTTCAGGCGCCGGATAAACTGCCCCCTGACCCCCTCCCATATGCCGGCAGCCAGTGCCCTCACCGACAGGCCGGGGGCGACGCTGGGAGTGGTCCTGCTGGCCGGCTGTCTGGTTGCCCTGTCCCTGGCCCCCGCTCTGGACTTGGACCTGTGGATGATTTCCGCGGGATTCGCCCTCTCCCTGATGATGGTCCTTCTGGTCCGTGACGTGCTGGCAGCGGCTCGGGGCCGATTCCGGGGGCCCTTCCGGCTCACCGCGGCCTCCGCCCTCCGCCGGGTTCCCTGGGGCATCGTTCCCTTTGTGCTGGGAATGTTCATCATGGTGGAGGCCCTGCGGGTGTACGGGGTAACCTCCGACCTGGGAGTGCTTCTCAGCCGGATAAGTGGGGACTCCACCGCCCACGTCTTCGTCTACGGCTTCTCCTCCGCGGCGGCGGCCAACCTCATCAACAACATCCCCATGTCCGTGGCCTACGTTCCCATGGTGGATGCGGTGTCCGCGACGCACCTGCATCCGGCCCTGTATGCCACCATCGTGGGCTCCAACCTGGGGGCCAACCTCACCCCGCTGGGGGCGCTGGCCGGCATCATGTGGATGAGCATGCTGACCGACAGGCAAGCCGCCGTTTCCTTCCGGGAATTTGTGGGCTACGGACTGCTGATCACCCCGGCGGCTCTGACGGTGTGCCTGGCCACCCTGGCCCTTACCTGGACATTTCTGTAAAAATGAGTGCAGGGGACGAGATTTGAACTCGCGGACCCCTACGGGACAAGGCCCTCAACCTTGCGCCGTTGGCCAGGCTTGGCTACCCCTGCAGGATGGTAGATGCTAATGGCGCTCTCCTTTAAAAATTTATTCTACCGCCGCCTCTGGAGCAGCAGCACAGCCAGGGCCAGCACGGCCACCGCCGCCCCAAAGCCGGGGGTACCATTTTCGGCCTTTTCCACGGCTATTTCCCTGGTCAGGGAGCGCTGGAGGCCCCCGTCGTCGGTCACGGTCAGGGTGACGTTGTAGGTGCCGGCTTCCTTGTAGACGTGGTCCGGGTTGCGCAGGGTGGACATTTTTCCGTCCCCGAAGTCCCAGAACCAGGACACCAGGCTCCCGTCGGGGTCGATGGAGCGGTCCATGAACAGAATCTCCTCTCCCGTCTCGGGGATCAGGGGGTCCCAGGCAAAGCTGACGGTGGGCGGAACATTGCCCTCTCCCAGCTGCACCGTGTATACGTCGCGGTTGAAAATCACGTAGGGTGGCGGTCCGGGAACGGTCTGCTTGGTGACCGTATAGCCGGTGGCGGCAAGGCCACCCCGGGTGCTCACATCCCAGGCCCCGTCGTCCTTGCTGTCGGCGCCGTCGTAGTGGTACTGCAGCAGCAGGCTGCCGTCGGGGAGGTAGCCCTCCACCAGAAAGTCATAGTCCCGGCCAGTCTGGTTGTAGAGGGCCCCGGCCAGATACACGTTTCCCCGGTCGTCGGCGACCAGAGAGTGCATCTGCCGCCGTCCGGATAGCTCCTTGCTCCACAGCACGGAGCCGTTGACGGCGCATGTGACCAGCGATGTCTGCTCGCCTGCCATATGCAGGAGGTACAGGTGGTCGGTGAGCGCCACGCTGACCAGGGAGCCTTCGCCGTAGGTCCGGTTCCCGGTGACGTTTCCCCGGCTGTCCAGGATGTAGAGAATGCTCTGGTTTCCCCGGCTGCCGGCCACGTACAGCGTCGTCTCCCCCGCGGACACTGACCGTCCGCATCCCTCCAGCGTGGCATTCCAGAGCAGTTCCCCGTCAGCTCCGTACTTAAGCACCACGCTGGTTGCCGGCTCTTCCCTGGGGGTGCAGCCCAGGACGTATATGTTTCCCTGAGCATCGGTGTCAAGGTCGGTAAGGCTGTGTTCCGGGGTCCAGCTGCGGGCCCAGTTCAGTCTGCCATCCGTGTGGAAAGAGCGGATGAACAGGCTGCGGTCCGTACAGGCCACGACGACCGCCTGGCTTCCCATGGCCACGGCTACATTCCGCAGGTCCTTGTCCCACAGCTCCGCCTCCATGTCTCTATCCCACTCCAGACTGCCGTTGCGGTCGTAGGCCAGCACGTAGCAGCGGTCAGCGGTCCCCCGTGACAGTCCTCCCACCACCAGCAGGTCCTCGGTGGCCGCGATGCTCCGTCCCTCGTCATATCCCTGCACATCAAATGTGGTCTCCCACTGGGGCTCCACCGCCTCGGCCCAGGCGGGAAGCATCAGCACCAGGAATAAAAGGGCGAGAACACCCGGGGTCCAACTCATGTGATAACAACGGTGGTTCCTATTTCAACCTTTTGATAACCGCTTCATAGTCGGAGCTGCCGAACACCGCCGAGCCGGCCACCACCACGTCCACCCCCGCCTGCTTCACCATCTCCACGTTTTCCGGCTTGATGCCGCCGTCCACTTGCAGGAGCACCTTCCGGTTTCCTATGAGGGCCTTGGCCGCCCTGATTTTGGGCAGGAGGGATGAGATGAAGGTCTGGCCGCCATAACCCGGATTGACGGTCATAATAAGCAGCAGGTGGATGTCGTCGAGGAGGTGCTCCACGGCCTGCAGCGGTGTGGCCGGGTTGAGGGCCACGCCCACCCGGCATTGCTCCTTTACCATACTCACCAGGTTGTGGAGGTGACGGGTGCTCTCAGCGTGAACGGTTATGATGTCGGCACCAGCCCGGGCAAAGGCCTCCACCTGGTCCTCCGGTCGCTCGATCATCAGATGTACGTCGAAAATGAGGTCGGTGAGGGGGCGCAGGTGCTGTACCACCACCGGTCCCATGGTGAGGTTGGGAACGAAGTGTCCATCCATGACGTCTATATGTATCCAGTCTGCCCCCGCCGCCACCACCTCCCGGATATCCTCTCCCAGCTGGGAGAAATCCGCCGACAGGATGGAGGGAGCCACCAGAACCATGGCAGTAAACGTCGCCCGCCCATTAATAGTTTATGTCGCCTGGAGCTGTGGGACAGAATTAGGTTTTATGCAGTCAGGCCGGGAATACTGCGTGGTCTGGAGCGAAGCGTAAGACTCGCAGATGAAAGGCCGGCCCCATCTTTTTAACAACAAACCCTATGGCAGTTCTGTCGCACGGGGCAAACCGGAGCGGTCTGCCCGTGGATGGCGCGACAGGAGCACAAAAGACTATGAGTGATATGAGCGTGAGCTATAAAAAACGTGGAGGTGACACCCGGAATAACGGGGTGGCCATGATGTTTGTGACGAAGTATCGGTTCAACTGTTTTAGGAACCAGTCCCACATTGACACATGCACACGGGCGTTCAAAGAGTTGGAACAGTTCGGGTTTTCATTTGGGGATTTTGGTTTTGCCGGGACTCCTGTCCATTTTCAGGTGAACATTCCCAAACGGTACTCGGTGCGGGATGCCGTGATCATGGTGAAGTCCCGGAGTGCCAGGCGGATGTTTGAGCGGCATCCAGGCTTTCGAAAGCGATATCCCTGGGGCAGTTTCTGGAGTGGTTATGAGCATCACGAGTCCACCGGAACCATAAACCTGGAGGAATCCAGTGCCTATCTCAAAGGCCAGTCATACCACCATGGAGTGTCCGTCATCGACGATGTCCAGCAATGCCTACCAGGCTTCACCGCCGAGTGAGATGCGGCACGACCGAAGGGCGTACCGAGGAACGAAGGCGGAATGGGGTCATAGGGGCGCAGCCCTTATTTGACCCCTTGAACGGGACGAGTGTGGTGGATTTCAAAGAGAACTCCACCAAGGAGAGTGTATGTGAATTCTTTGAAGACGTCAGACGACATAACCTAGAGAGAAAGATTGTGATAATACTCGATAATTTTCCTTCTCATTGGGCAAAGAAAACGAGAAATAAAGCACAAGCGTTAACGATCATCCTAGTATTTCTGCCACCGTATTTGCCTGACCTGAATCCCATCGAGTATATCTGGAAGAGTATCAAGAGAGCGTTATCTCCTCTCTTGATTGAGTCGGTAGAGCACCTAAAAGAGCTCGTCAGAGATTTCTTCAAGCAGCTGAGCCAAAAGCTGAGTTTTGCGCATGGATGGATACGCACATTTCTATATCAATTATAAGATTAGTTATGTATCACATTATAATTAATTTCGGGACTATACAAGCATATAAGACCTTGGGAAAACGAAACGCTATCGAAGGATGGTATAGTTTGTACAAAACAGGGTGAAACGCTTCTGGAAACACTTCCCCTGCCATTCCTCACTCGAAAGCGTTGAGAAATAGAGTAGAGCATGGATCGCTCTCTACAACATAGGAGTGACTTAACTTGACAGTCTCGCCGGTCGAATGGTTAATTTTAAAAGTAAGCAATGCATTAATTGACTTGTATGACGCGCCGCCATTACAAAAATAGGGGACTTATGGTGATACTCTGCATTTTATATTTACTTATCGTGATTATCATTCTTTCAGGGCTTTCTTTTATCAGAGGGACTGTTTCAGGAATGGAAACAACCAGCGAGGATAGCGACGCCCCTGTTACGACAATCGAGTATGGGGTGCCCTATTATTACTCTGAGGGTAAAAAGTGGATCAACACCAATACTACCATCTACATTAATGCTACTGATATGAGCGGAGTCAGCTATACGCATTACGAAATTTGGAAAGATGCGGATGACGATGGCGATTTTGAAACACAGGTCGAGGTTGACACTGTATACGACAATACATTCTTGGATGAGGATCAATCGTCTTCAAACATTTCTATTCATACTTCCATTTCTGGGCCGTGCCACCATAAAATAACCACTTATAGCGTGGATATTCTTGGTAATGGTGAGGTTGTTGTTCGAGATGACCTCTTTCTCCAATGGAACTATTCGTTTCATATCAACATAGATCATAATCCGCGGGGGATACTTCCTTTTGGGTCGTCTCCTGCCATAGCTAATATATTACCTGCAACGGAAAATATGGAAATCGTGTGTGGAAGCGATGAAACATATAATTACTATTCTGAACTTAAAAAAATTGCCAATGGAATCTGGCGATGTTGGCAGGCAGAGGGCAATTTAAAGCAAGAGGGTGTTATAAGTTGGGCCCAGAACACGGAAACCGATGAATCGAGAAGTTCTCCCGCTATATGTGATATTGATGGTGATGGGGTTCTAGAAATTGCCGGGGGCACAACAAGCGGATGGAATGTTGAGGTAATGGATAATAGCGGCAATTTTTTATGGTCCTTTCCGGCTAAAAGGTATACTGCTGGAAGTTATTGTTGGCATTCCTCTCCAGCATTGGCCGATATAGTTGACTCTCCATATCCTGGAGATACGAGTCTGGATGGATTGGAATTGATTATTGGCAATAATCCTTATCATAGTGTCTGGTGTTTTGATGGGGATAATACAGATGAAATTGATAATGGAATTACCTTACCCAGAAACCCTGATGGGAGCTCTCCCTTATTCAACTGGTATAAGGGTGATCTCGGCGTTGAGGGCAGAGATTGGGATGTTTTATGGGTTTTCGAAAACAGTCAGCCAATCATAGCCTCCCCCGCTGTTGGAGATATTGACAACGATGGTTATAAGGAGGTGGTTATTGGTTCCCTCGACGGCTATATATACGCCATTAACGGTACCAACGGGCTTGAAAAGTGGAATTTTTCAACGGGTGGACGTGTATTTTCTTCTGCTGCTATCGCTAACATTGATACTGATTCGCAATTAGAAGTAATTTTTGGCTCTAATGACGGTTTTCTCTATTGTCTCGATGGTAAGAACGGAATGGAGCAGTGGAACTATAGTACTGCTGGTGCCATTTACTCATCTCCTGCTGTTGGCGACATTAATGGCGACGGAAAACTTGATATTGTAGTGGGGTCTTTAGATGGAAAAATTTATTGTATAAATCGTACAGGCTATGAACTATGGAATTATAGCACTAATGCCTCGGTTTATTCCTCTCCAGCTTTGGCTGGCTCTGCTGCCTACCGTGCAGCAGATTGGCCCATGTTTAGACATGATTGTAGCAGAACAGGTTTTTTTGGGCCACAAGAGGCGGGAGAATGGCTCTATGTTTTCATTGGTTCAGACGATGGCTATCTTTATAAGCTATGTGGAATGGATGGGTCGCTGATAGCGCGATTTCCGACTAATGGTCCTATCCATACGTCTCCCAGCATCGCGGATATCGATGGTGACGGTGCCATAGAAATTGTTTTTTATGACTGGGGAGCCGATCGCGGCAAAAGGGACACTTTTTGGTGTCTTGAGGAACCTCCAGGAGCGATGCCCACGGTGGATACTGTTTATGTGGATAATGTTGCTCCCATTGCTAATGTCAGTGTAGGCCAGCCAAATTGTGAAGATGATGACTCATATTGTATAACCCCTACTACGCCTATTACCATAGGGGGCAATGACTTAGGCTGTAACGGAGGAGTTGGTGTGGATAATGTTGCATATAGGATTTTTTGGGATGGCACCTGGTCTGATTGGGAGATCACTTCTCTTAATACGGATATGTATTTTAATGAACCCTGCACTCATATACTTGAAGTTAGATTATCTGATTATTTAGACAATGTAGCTACGTATGAGTATACGTTCCATGTGGATGATAAGGCCCCGGTAATCACCAAGACGGTGGGCAATCCGAAGTGTATAGTATCGGAGGAAGAGTACTGCATTGCATCGCATACCCCCATTACGGTGTCAGCCGAAGATCAGGGCTGTTGCGGTCAGTCGGTGACGTTAGACTATCGGGTTAATGGCGGGGCGTGGACTTCGGTTTCGGGTCCCATTTATATCGAGGAGGAGTGTACCCATCAGTTGTCTGTTCGGGCGCGAGATTGTTTGGGGCATACCGTGTACGATAATGAGACCTTCCATGTGGACGATCAACCTCCGGTGATTACTAAGACGGTGGGCATGCCCCGGGTCGACTTAGGCGACGGCGACTACTATGTCACGACCCAGACGCCCATCAACATCACTCTTACCGCTGCCGGCTGCTGTTCTTTTTCTCAGGATACTCTTGAATATCGGGTTTATCGCAGTGACATCCATGAGTGGAGTTCCTGGACTTCATATACGGGGAATATTAGTTTTGCTGAGGAATGTCGTCATTTCTTAGAACTACAGGCTTCTGACTGCTTGGGCAACCTGGTCACTGATAACGAAACTTTTTATGTCGATGATACACCGCCGGAGGTAATTAAGACGGTGGGCGCCCCCAATACCCCCATCGGTAATGGTGACTTCTACATTTCCTCCAGCACCCCTATTTGGCTCAACGTGACCGATCTAGGCTCATGCGCCGTGAGCGACTGGATCCTCCACTGGAAAATATGGAACCAATCAGGGGTGTACGATGAAGGAATGAGTACCACCAACATTACCCTTATCATCACATCTCCGTGTACTCATACTCTTGGTTTCTGGGCCACTGACAGTCTTGGCAACCGTTATCCAGCCCAGGGCTACCACAATGAAACCTTTCATGTGGATCACGAGCCTGATTTGTCTGCGGTGAAGGCGGTGCATCAGACGGTGGCGGCACCGGGGGATTGGCTGCGGTTTTGGATTAATGTGAGTAATACGGGGACGATGGATGCGGGGGGTGTGGTGGTGCGGGATGTGGTGGATGGTAATTTGGTGGGGGGGAGTGT